>ERZ791840.888-NODE-888-length-17013-cov-6.118351_pt1 | contig 17013 bp, 15 predicted proteins | sample MGYA00510291_ERZ791840 | MGnify/ENA primary metagenome ERZ791840 (study PRJEB30046, sample SAMN00715256) | human gut metagenome | study: EMG produced TPA metagenomics assembly of the A metagenome-wide association study of gut microbiota in type 2... | reverse complement strand
TTCTTATTATACTTTCCCGTGAAAAATCTTCAAGTGACAGCTGCACCAAATCTGAAAGCCGCTTTGCACAGCTTCTTGTGCGAAACGTTGCCATTGACGGTCAGCTGTATGCGAGAGACGGACGATGTACGACTCGGCAGGCGGTCAGCGATTCAGCAGCCGGATGACCAGCTCCTGCGCGGGCTTCGCCTGCGGGATGGGGAAGGCGATGAAGTCGTGGACCATGCCCTCAAAAACGTAAAGGGCGTGGTCAATGCCCAGCGCGTCCAGCTTTTTGTCAAACTGAAGGATGTCCGGGCAAAGCACATCGTGGGTGCCGGTCAGCATGGTGATATGCGCCAGACCGGCAGGGTCGCAGAACATGGGGCTGACATAGGGACTGGACATGGCCTGCTTGCTGCCGGCCCACAGCTCGCCCATGATGCGCAGCCGCCACGGCGAAAGGGTGGGGTCATTTTTCAAGTAGGCGTCCAGCTGCTCCGGGTCGGTGTGGACATCCAGCCACGGGCAGATGAGCATCAGCTCCCGGGGCTGGGGCAGGTGGTTGTCCCGCAGCCAGCAGGCAAAGCCCAAAGCCAGACCAGCACCGGAGGAATCGCCCATGAAGATCACATTTTCCGGTTTATGCATGGCAAGAAGCTGCTCATACAGAACCTTCAGCTTGGCATAGGTCTCCTTGTGGTCGTGCACCGGGATCTTGGGATAGACCGGGAAGCAGACCTTTGCGCCAATACCGGCGGCGAGGTGGGCGACCATCTTGAAATGAAAGGAGACCGGCTGATTCATGTAAGCGCCGCCGTGCAGATAAAGGATCACCGGCTGGTTCGGATCGGTGCTGACACCCCAGACAAAAGTCTGCATCCCGTCCACAGAGCACACCTCCACCGGCTGCCCCACGTCTTTTTCCGGGTTGGGGAACGGCTTTTCGTTTTTTGCCGCAAGACCCTGAATATAATTGCGGCAGTGAGCCTCGGTCTTATCATTTTTGGGGCTGCGCTTGCTGGTCAGCTTGAGCAGAACGTTCAGTGCATCACTGGAAAAGGTGCGGGGGCAGGCGATGATCTTTTTCATAAAGAAGTCTCCTTTCTAAAAATGGTTCATTCGGACAAATGGCAAATAAGAGTTTACACTTATTGTATCTTGTCAAGAATTGCTTGTCAATAAGGAGCTGAAAAGAGCCGCGCTCCTCAGAACGCGGCTCTTGCAATGCGAATGAAACTTAGTAGGTGATGCCCTGTGCCATCATAGCGGTTGCAACATTCAGGAAGCCGGCGCGGTGCTCCAGCCGCTCCACGATGGCCAGCGCATCGTCCACGGTCTGGTGGCTCTTGCGGCCCTTGATGTCCACCACAGCGCCGATGCCGCAGGCATCGTGCTCAAACTGTGGATCATACAGACCAAGGGTGTTTTTCTGCTCTGTAAAATTTTCCATAGACTTTCCCATCCTTTTGACTCATTTCCTTGCCCGGATGCGGCACCCTCCGCACTTGCAAAAAAGAAAAGGCGTTCCGCAGGGGCAGACTATGCCCTTGCGGAACGCCTTTGTTCCGGTACTTCTTATTATACTTTCCCGTGAAAAATCTTCAAGTGACAGCTGCACCAAATCTGACAGACGCTTTGCACAGCTTCTTGTGCGAAACGCCGCGAACCGGCAGCTCTGTTCTCCGCTCAAAAACAAAACTGCCGTATCCGGCTGCTCTTGCGGGGCAGGGGATACAGCAGTTTTCGTGCAGGGATGTGGCTTTTGCCGGGCCTTATTTCACGCGGCGCTGTCTGCGGGTGAGGAACCATCCGCAGGCCAGCAATGCGGAACCAAAGCTCATCAGCACACCGGCCAGCCAGTCGGTGGTGCCGGTCTGGGGCAGGGTGCTCACCGAAGCATCTGCCTTTGCAGGAGCTTCAGGAGCTTCAGGAGCTTCAGGAGTCTGGGAAGGCACGGGTGCTTCGTCCTGTACCGGAGTCTCCGGAACTTCGGGGGTCACAGGCTCAGCAGGGGTCTCCGTCTCTGCGGGCATGTCGGGCTCCACAGGCTCCACAGGGTCGACGGGGTCGACCGGGGCGACAGGAATGGAACCGTCATTCTTCTGGTTGACGAAGGCAATCTCGACGGTGCCATTCTGCGGGATGACACCGGTGGTTTCGCCGCTGACGCTTTGCAGCGTCCAGCCATTCTGGCGGGTCTCGGAGATGGTATAGCCGACACCGGCGGGCAGGCCGCCGATGGTGATGCTCTCGCCGCCCTTCAGGGTGAAGGACGCCCAGCCGCTCTCAAACGCCACACCGTATTCCTCGGCGTCTGCGGTGGTGAGAGTGTTATCGTCCAGCGTAAGCACAAAGTGGAACACCGTGTCGGCATCCTCGGGATTCAGATCGCCGGTGACCTGCTTCGAGATCACCAGACTTCCGGTAGTCGGCAGCTTTTCATTGATAAAGGTGATCGCTGCGGCTTTATGCCGGGACACAACGCCTTCTGCATCGCCATCGACCCATGCGAGACGCCAGCCGCCTTTGGACTGCTCAGCAAGGGTGTAGCTCATGCCGTCAGGCAGGTTTGCGATGGTAATGCTTTCGCTGTCCTTCAGGGTGAAGGCTGCCTTGCCATCTTCAAACACAACACCGTACTTTTCGGCATCCGTGGTGGTGATAGAGGAATCAGCCAGAGTGAGCACAAAATTGAAATCGGTGACGCAGTCGTCCGGCTCCAGTGCACCGGCGATCTCCTTGGAGATGATCAGCGTGCCGATAGGGGGGTGAGCAGCCTTGAGCGCAAGAACGCTGTTGAAGGTGCCGGGTTTGACCTGAACAGTGTGCAGGTCGGCTTCGTTCTCTGCGTGGGCATTCCAGCGGGAGTTTGTACTGTCATCGTACCAGCCGTCAATGTCATCGTAGCAGTCCGGTGCACCGTCCAGCGCCCAGCCTTTGCCGGTATCGCCAAAGGTGATGGCGGCACCGTCTACGTTGTAGATGTCATCGCCGGAAGTGACTGCATGGTTGTTGTACAACTCTACATCGTCTGAAAGGGTTGCGGTGCCCTGGTTCCAAAGTCCGCCGCCTTGATTACCGGCATGGTTATAGCGTACACTGCCGGCCAGCAGGTGCAGCGTCGCATTCTCAAAGTTTCGGATACCGCAGTTGCTGTTGTATTCCACCTGCAGATTGGCACCCTTTTCCACGGTGAAGAGATTGCAGTTGGCGATACCGGACACCGCATTGTGGTTGGCGGTGACATTTGCACCGCTTTCTATCAGAAAAGCGCCCTGCTTCAGATCGCCCGTCTCTTGATTGTAGATGCCATAGACACCGTTGCTGTTTGCGGTGACATTTGCACCGGACTCAATGGTCAGATAGGAATCGTAGCTGTTGTAGATACCGAGCTGAGCATTGTTGTCCACTGAAACATTGGCACCGTTCTGGATGTGCAGCTTACAGCTGTTCACGATGGCAGCCAGACCCTTGTTCTGACATACGGAGACGTTTGCACCACTTTCAATGGTCAGGTCGGCGCCTGCATACACATACAAACCGCCAGAGCCGTAGCCCGGGTCATTTGTGCCGTTGCCGTCGCAGATGACCTGCGAACCGCCTTCGATCACGCCAATGCCGCCGACACCAAGGCCGGAACCGCCATTGTCGCGAATATCAAGGGTAGAACCGGAATCCACGTCAAGGCCATCAACGAAAACAGCGTAGCCATACCATGCGCCGGTGTTTCCGGTGGCGGTCAGGGTCGAGGATTCCATGGTCAGCTTACCGCCATAGCAGCCAATGCCGAAGCCGTAGCCATCAGGATCGGATTTACCGTTGTCCATCACCACGACATTTGAACTGGACAGTGTGATGTCGATCGGATCGATCGTCATGGCCGCATGGGCACAGCCTGTGATCTCAAGATAAGAGCTGTTGATCTTGATCTCACGGTTCGGTTGTCCTTTAAATTCCGAGTCATCGGCGTAGATACCACTTGCACGATAAGAAGTGACATCACGGATCACGGCGTACGATCCATCCAGATACAGGTTGCTCTTCTGATACAGATAGATGCCGCTGCCGCAGCTTCCATCCGGGATCAACGTAAAGGTGACGTTGTTCAGGCTCAGATTCGAGTTGCTGATCAGGTTGGCCGTTCCTCCTGAGCCTTCGGGCTGAGTATGCGCATAGATATTCAGCGTAAGATCTTCAAACGTGATATCACTGTGCGATGCATACATACCGTTCTGGTTCAGCGTCAGCGTGCGGGTACCGCCGCCGGAAATGGTCAGATTCTTGCTATAAAAAGTAAGACCTGTTTCCAGCGTGATGTCCTGCAGCAGGTCGATCTGATCGTTGTCATTCGCCGCATTGATCGCGCTCTGCAGAGATGTGTAGGGCGTGTCGCCGATCTTGCACACAGCCGGTTCTGGGGTGCTGGCTGCATCATCCACAGCAGAGACTGCGTACAGCTCGTCCGCGTACAGCTCGTCCGTATTGAATTCTGACTCCGCAGAAGTCATCTGCACTTCAGAGCTGTCCGCAGCCGCCGAGTTCTGCACATCATTCGTTTCCGCAGGCGGGTGCGGTTGCGTAGGTGTGTCTGAAGCGGTGGACGCTGGCGCGGGAGCTTGTTCCCAGACCATGTCGACCGGATCCGGATCGGTCAGATCCGAATCGGTCAGATCTTCCCAGCCGAGAATGTTGCCGTCCGAGTCCGTGATGCAGTCGCCATTCAGCGCAAAAGCACTCAACGGCACAAGGCACAGCAACAATCCGACGGTCAGGATCACTGCAAACCATCTTTTGTTCATGATTTATTACCTCCTTCTTTTATTTTTTAGCACAGAGTTCTGTGCTTGTTCTATATTAGCACCTGCCATTGGCAAAAACAAGAGTTTTATGGCACTTTAGAACAATAAAAATAGAATTTGTATGAAAAAACTATGCTAAGTGCATCTGAAAATGATAGAAATGAATGACAAAATAATGAATGATTTCCGGGAATTATGACTGCGTTTCGGAAATGCCGGACATTTAAAATGAAAAACGTGCTCCCTGAAAATTTCCGGGAACACATTGAAAAATGAACGGAAATGTTGCACGACGCTTCCGGCCTGCAATGCCGGCACTGCGGAGACGTCAGCGCAAAATGAGAGCATTTCGGAAGAAACAATGGAGCGAAAAATCGCGCCGTGATTTGTCGAAAGAACGGCTCCTGCAGGCTTTCGGCGGAACACAAAAGAACCGGCTCTCCCTTTGTGGGAAAGCCGGTTTGGGGGGCGGGCAGGTCAGCTTTTTCCGGATAGGATCGCGGCAAGGTCTTCTTCCGGTGTGGTGACAGCCTTCAGATCATAGGTGTCCTGCAGCAGCTTCACGACGCCGGGCGAAAGGAAGGCCGGCAGGGTCGGCCCCAGCCGGATGCCGCGCAGCCCCAGCGCCAACAGCGCCGCCAGAATGCACACGGCCTTCTGCTCGAACCAGCACAGCACCAGCGAGAGCGGCAGCTCGTTGACGCTGCACCCGAAGGCTTCGGCCAGCGCCAACGCAATGCGGATGGCGCTGTAGGCGTCGTTGCACTGGCCTACGTCCAGAATGCGGGGCAGCCCGGTGCCGGGCACGTTGCCCAGAGGCAGGTCGTTGAGCCGGAACTTTCCGCAGGCCAGCGTTAGAATAACGGTATCCTGCGGTGTGAGCTTTGCAAACTCGGTGTAGTACCGGCGGGAGGGGCGGGTGCCGTCGCAGCCGCCCACAAGGAAGAAATGCCGGATCTTGCCGTCCTTCACCGCCTGCACGATCTCGTCCGCATGGCTCAGAACCGCATGGCGGGCAAACCCGGTGGTGACGGTGCTGCCGCCGTTCATGCCGGGCACAAGTGTGTCCTGCGTGTAGCCGCCCAGCTCCAGAGCTTTTTGAATGACAGGGGCAAAATCCCGCCCTTCGTCGATGTGCACGATGCCGGGGTAGCTCACCACTGAGGTGGTAAATACCCGGTCGGCGTAGCTTGCCCGCACCGGCATGATGCAGTTCGTGGTGAACAGGATGGGCGCGGGAATGTCCTCGAACTCGGTCTGCTGGTTCTGCCACGCGGTGCCGAAGTTGCCCTTCAGGTGCGGATATTTCCGCTTCAGCTCCGGGTAGCCGTGGGCGGGCAGCATTTCGGAGTGGGTGTACACGTTGATGCCCTTCCCGGCGGTCTGCTCCAGAAGGCGGCTGCAGTCGTACAGATCGTGGCCTGAGATCACGATGAACGGCCCTTTTTCAATGGTCAGCGGCACCTGCACCGGTTCCGGCTGGCCGAAGGCACCGGTATTGGCGGCGTCCAGCAGTTCCATGCAGCGGTAGCTGGCTTCACCGGTCTTCTGCACCAGCTCCTGCAGCTGGGGCAGGGAAAGCCCCTCGGCGCTGAGTGCGTCCAGCGCTGTACAGAAAAAGCGGTCCAGTTCCGGATCGATGTGCCCCAGCACCCGGGCGTGATAGTTGTAAGCTGCCATGCCCCGCAGGCTGAACAGCACAAAACTCTTCAGGCTGCGCACATCCTCGTCCGGCTCGTGCCACAGCCGCTGCATCTCGTAGTCCGGCGCAATGGCCGGGCAGGCATCATGGACCTTCCCGGTCAGGGCGTCCACCGTTCCGGTGTCAAAGTTGACATTGGTAATGGTGGTGAACAGCCCCTGCATCAGCAGCATGGCCTGCTCCGGGGCAGGGGAGCGCCCGTCGGCGATGAGCTGCCCGGCAAAGGTGATCAGCGCCCCGGTCAGCCGGTCCTGCGCGGCGGCAGTGTCGGCCGATTTTCCGCATACCCCCGCCCTGCCGGTGCAGGCCGTGCAGTTCGCCGCCTGCTCACACTGGTAACAGAACATGAGTTCGTCCATAAAATACTCCCTTTCTGTCATAAGATACAGGGAGTGTGGGCAGAAAAGCGGGAAAGTATGCGGCAAACTTTGCTCCGCATTGTGGTCAGAATTGTGGTCAAAATAGTGGTCAAAACCAAATGAGGTCGGCCCACAAACAAAAAAATCCAACGATTTCTAACGTGAAATCGTTGGATTTATGGTCCGAGTGGCGAGAATCGAACTCACGGCCTCTTGAACCCCATTCAAGCGCGCTACCAAAACTGCGCTACACCCGGATATCGACCGCCGCTTCCCTACCGAAGCGTGGCGACAGGAAATATTATACACAGATGTGGCTGCTTTGTCAACGCTTTTTTGAAAATTTTGACCGATTTTTTTGCAAAAGTCCGATTTTTACGATAACACGTTTTTTGATGTCAGTTTGTTCCGGTGCCGTTCAGGCACAAAAAGGAGCCGCCGCACCTGACCGGGTGCGGCGGCTCTTTGCGGTTGCCGGATTACTGGATACCGGTCACTTTGTAGTCCTGCGCTTCCACGGCCTGCTTCAGCACATCATCGGCCACATCCTCGCTCAGGGTGACGACGGCGGTGCCGGCCTCATGGCTCACGGCGGCCTCGGTCACGCCGGGCAAGGCTTCCAGAGCCTTCTTCACGCGGGCCTCGCAGTGGCCGCACATCATGCCTTCCACATTCAGGGTCTTTTTCATGGTCAAATCCTCCTTGTTGGTACTCTCTTTATTTTCCACCGCTGCGGGCTGCGCGGGGGCAGCGGGCAGGGAAACGGTGTCTTTGGGCCTACGGTCGCGTTTTGTGCTGTGCACGTCAAACAGGTTCAGCCGCAGGGCGTTGCTCACAACGCAGAAGCTGGACAGGCTCATGGCCGCCGCGCCGAACATGGGGTTCAGGGTCAGGCCGAAGGGAATGAACACACCCGCAGCCAGCGGGATGCCGAGAGTATTATAGATGAACGCCCAGAACAGGTTTTCGTGGATGTTGCGCAGGGTGGCGCGGCTCAGACGGATGGCGGCGGGCACGTCCGAGAGCTTGGAGTTCATCAGAACGACATCGGCGGCATCGATGGCCACATCGGTGCCTGCGCCGATGGCGATGCCGGTATCGGCGCGGGTCAGGGCAGGGGCGTCGTTGATGCCGTCGCCCACCATAGCTACCTTGCCGTACTGCTGCAACTGGCGGATGACAGCTTCCTTGCCGTCGGGCAGCACGCCCGCGATGACTTCATCCACGCCCGCCTGTCTGCCGATGGCGTCGGCGGTGCGCTGGTTGTCGCCGGTGAGCATCACGACCCGGATGCCCATGTTCTGCAGCTCCTTGATGGCGCGGGGGCTGTCCTCCTTGATGGTGTCCGCCACGGCGATGACGCCCAGCAGGCGGCCGGCACCGCCGAAGAACAGCGGGGTCTTGCCCTGTGCGCTGAGGGCAGCGGCCTGCGCCTGCAGCGCGTCTGGAACCGTGACTTTCGTGCCGGCAAAGGACGCATTGCCGCCAAAGATCTCCACGCCGTCCATCTTTGCAGCCAGGCCGTTGCCCGGCAGGGCGGCAAAATCGGTCACGGCAGGGGCGCCCAGCTTCTGCTCGTCGGCATAGGCCAGCACGGCCTTGGCCAGCGGGTGCTCGCTGCGGCTTTCCAGCGCGGCGGCCAGCGTCAGCAGCTCGTTTTCGGTCACGCCGTCTGCGGGCAGCAGGTCGGTCACTTTTGGCTCGCCGCTGGTGATGGTGCCGGTCTTATCCAGCGCTACGATGCGGGTGCGCCCGGCCGCTTCCAGTGAAGCAGCGGTCTTGAACAGGATGCCGTTCTTTGCGCCCAGACCGTTGCCCACCATGATGGCCACCGGCGTTGCCAGGCCCAGCGCGCAGGGGCAGCTGATGACCAGCACCGAAATGCCCCGGGCCAGCGCGTACCCCAGCTCGCGGCCCAGCAGCAGCCACACGATGGTGGTGAGTACCGCGATGGTAATGACGGCCGGCACAAAGAAGCCGGACACGGTATCGGCGATCTTGGCGATGGGGGCTTTGGTAGCGGCGGCATCGCTGACCATTTTGATGATCTGCGCCAGAGTGGTGTCCTCGCCCACGCGGGTGGCGCGGCACTGCAGGAAGCCGGACTGGTTGGTGGTGGCAGCGCTCACCTTATCGCCCTCGGCTTTGTCCACCGGAATGCTCTCGCCGGTCAGAGCGCTCTCGTTGACGGCGCTGGAGCCTTCCAGCACGATGCCGTCCACCGGGATGTTCTCGCCCGGGCGCACCACAAAGATATCGCCGGACTGCACCTGTTCAATGGGCACTGTCACTTCGGCACCGTCCCGCAGCAGGGTGGCGGTCTTGGGGGCCAGCTTCATCAGGCTCTTGAGGGCGTCGGTGGTCTTGCCCTTGGAGCGGGCTTCCAGCATCTTGCCCACCGTGATGAGGGTCAGGATCATGGCCGCCGACTCAAAGTAGAACTCCATCATATAGTGCATGACCATCTCGTCATTGCCGTGCAGCTGGGCATCGGTCATGGCGAAGAGGGCATAGGTGCTCCACACAAAGCTTGCCATGGAACCCATGGCCACCAGAGTGTCCATGTTGGGGGAGCCGTGGATCAGCCCCTTGAAGCCGCTGATGAAGAACTTCTGGTTGATGACCATCACGATGCCCGCCAGCAGCAGCTGGACAAGACCCATGGCGATGTGGTTGCCGTCGAACCAATGGGGCAGGGGCCAGCCCCACATCATGTGCCCCATGGAAAAATACATCAGTACGAGCAGAAAACCCAGCGATGCGATCAGGCGGCGCTTGAGTTTAGGTGTTTCATGATCCTGTAGCGCGTCGAGGTCGGCGCTGGTGCCGGCAGCGGCGGCAGCGCCTGCCTTTTTGGGGCTGGCACCGTAACCGGCGTCCTGCACGGCCTTGATGATGGCGGCGTCGCTGGCGGTGCCCTCCACGCCCATGGAGTTGGTCAGCAGGCTCACCGAACAGCTGGTCACGCCGGGCACCTTGCTCACGGCCTTTTCCACCCGGGCAGAGCAGGCCGCGCAGCTCATGCCGGTAACGTTGAATTGTTCCATAAAAATTCACTCCTACGTTGAGTATGAACGGGAAAGGGTCATTTCATGAGTTTGGGCAGGAGCTTGATCAGCTCGTCCAGTTTGTCATCACTGCCGGCGCGCAGATCCTCGGCCACGCAGGTGCGCAGATGCTGGCTGAGCAGCTCCTTGGAAAAGCTGTTCAGCGCGCTGTTGGCAGCCGCCACCTGCACGAGGATATCCACACAGTAGGCGTCTTTTTCCAGCATACCGCGGATGCCGCGCACCTGACCCTCGATGCGGCTCAGGCGGTTGAGCAGGGCTTTGTGTTCTTCCGGGGTGCGGTCCTTGTGGCGGCAGCAGGAACCTTCGCTCACGTCTGCGGCAGCTGGGGCTGCGGGTTCGGCGGATGCATCGCTGCAACAGCAGCAGGGCTTTTTTTCGTTCTCCATAAACATGCTCCTTTACCCGTATGGGGTATCTATCTTACGGCATGAGTATAGCACGGCGTATCCTATAAGTCAAGTGGGAAATGCGAATTTGCAGGTTCAGTGTAGGGAACGCATACATGCGTTCCGCTGGGTGGGCAATTCCGTCAGGGCGGAACAGACAAGTCTGTTCCCTGCAGATTTTCCGGAGGGCGCAAAAACTCCCTCCGTCATGACCCCTCCCATGAAAAAGCAACACCGGCAGGGCCGCAGCCATGCCGGTGTTGCAAATGTAGAAATATTTTTCCGCTTTACTTTTCCAGGATGCGGGGTACGAACAGGCTCAGCATCTTGCCCCACCAGTACCACTCGTGGGAGACATCACCGCCCCAGATCTCCACATGGGCGGGCAGGCTCTGTGCCTTCAGCACTTCGGCCAGCGCGTTGGTGTCGGCCTGTGCGTCGTCCTCGTAGGCACCCTGACCGGCGCAGAGCATCAGGCTGTTCTCTTCGGCCTTTGCCAGAGCCAGCTTGTTGGCGATACCGTTTTCCTGCAGGTACAGCAGGGGAGAAGAGCGCAGCACGAGGTCATCCTTCTCGCTGCCCCAGAAGCGGCTCAGGTCGTAGATGCCGCCAAGGCCCATGGCACCGGCAAACAGGTTGGGGCGGCGCAGGCGGCAGTTCACTGCATGGGCAGCGCCGAGGTCAACACCCACGACCCAGAGCTTTGCACCCTTTTCGGCACCGTTCAGCTTGAGTACCCGGGGTGCCAGCTCGGCGGTCAGGTAGACGAAGTATTTCTCTTCCATCTCGGCGCGGCGGCGCAGCGGCGCATCACCGTTCAGTACGGCCTCGCCGTCGATGCTGTCGGCACAGAACAGCTGCACCTTGCCTTCGTTCAACAGCTGGGCGATGGCGTCCGGCATACCGTTGTTCTCCCAATCATAAAAGCGGCCGCCGCGGGCAGGCAGAGCCAGCACCGGCACACCGGCGCTGCCATACACCTTGAACTCCATGTCGCGGTTCAGCACACTGCTCCACTCTTTGTAATAGGTACCCTGGATCATAAATCAAGCACTCCTTATTCTATATTCTCCGGCCCGGGCACAGTCTTTGCGCACCGGTGCCGGCTGTCAGCGATGCAGAGGAAGGTTCTTGTTCATACGAACTGGTTGCGCTGGGGGTCGTATTCGTAGCCCACAGCTTTCAGCTTTGCGCAAAGGTCAGCTTTGTTGGCGTCCATGTCGTCGCACAGCACATCAAGATCTTTATAGAAATCGCGCAGTTTCAGGTTCACCACGCTCAGCAGCATAATAGGGTCATTGGGCAGAGACATTGTATTTCTCCTTACAGCAACAAAAAAAGCCGGCCACTCGACAAAGTGACCGGCCACATACACCAAATTAGACAGCGCGGGTAACTTTGCCAGCGCGCAGGCAACGGGAGCATGCGTAGACGTACTTGGGAGAACCCTCAACGACCGCCTTGACACGACGGACATTCGGCTTCCAGGTACGGTTGGAGCGACGATGAGAGTGAGAGACCTTGATACCAAAGGTCACACCCTTGCCGCAGCATTCACATTTAGCCATGGTACTTGCACCTCCTGCAGTGAAGTAAAGGAATCAAAATAATCAGCTTGACTATTGTAGCAGATTGTGCGCTGAAATGCAAGCTTTTTTTCAAAAAAACTCCACGCTTTTTTCTTTCCCGCCCAAAGGCCTTGTCTGCCGGGCGGAAAAATAGTATTATATAGGGTATAGTCCTGCCTCTGGCGGACAATACAACAAAGGCAGGAACTTCTATGACATCTCAGGGAATCTACTATCTCATCCGTGCGCTGGTGGCGCTGGTGGCCATCCCGTTCCACGAGGCGGGGCACGCGCTGGCTGCGTGGCTGCTGGGCGACGATACCGCAAAGCGTCAGGGGCGGCTTTCGCTCAACCCGCTGGCACACTTCGATCTGCTGGGCACGCTGTGCATGGTGTTTGCGGGCGTGGGCTGGGCAAAGCCGGTCTCCACCGACCCCCGCAACTTCAAAAATCCCAAGTGGGGCATGGCGCTCACCGCGCTGGCAGGCCCCGTGGCAAACCTCATCCTTGCCTACCTTGCCATGGTGGCGTGGAAGCTTTTGTACTACTGGGCACCGGTGAACGATGCCACGCTTTATCTTGCCATGTTCCTGCAGTATATGGTGCTGATGAACGTCAGCCTTGCGGTGTTCAACTTCATCCCGGTGCCGCCGCTGGACGGCAGCCGCATCCTGCTGGTGGTGCTGCCGCAGCGGGTCTACTTCGGCCTGATGAAGTACGAGCGCTACATCATGCTGGCATTGCTGGCCGCCGTCTGGCTGGGTCTGCTGGATACCCCGCTGTACTATCTGAACAACATCGTGTGGAGCCTGCTGGGCAATGCCACCGGCTACATCGATAAACTCGCCTATGCGGTCTATTACTCCAGCATCGGGACGGTGGTGTGAGCGTGGCAGGAGAACTGACCTTCCATCTGGAAGATTTCGACGGCCCGCTGGAACTGCTGCTGGCGCTCGTGACCAAACACAAGATGGACCTGCACGATATCCCCATCTTGCAGCTCATCGACCAGTATACGCAGACCGTGGCGCAGGCCGACCCCGACCCGGAAAGCGCCAGCGCCTTTATAGAAATGGCGGCGCGGCTTGTGGAGATGAAAAGCTATCTGCTGCTGCCCCGCAGCGAAGAGGGCGAGCGGCTGAAGCAGGAGTTCACCGGCCAGCTCATCGAGTACGACCAGTGCCGCCGCATGGCGGCTCTTTTGCGGGAAAAGGCCGAGACCGCGCCGGTATTCGTGCGCCGGCCCATGGAGATGGACTTTGAACCCACCTACGACCTGCATCATTCGCCGCAGGTGCTGGCCGACTGCTGGGCGATGCTCTCCGGCCGCACAAAACTGCGCAAAGAGCCGACTCAGCAGCAGTTCGAGCCGCTGGTCACAGCGCCCATGGTGTCGGTGACCAGCCGGGTGGTGTACATCCTGCGCCGCCTCATCAGCGGCACGGCTGCAAAAATGAGCCAGCTGTTCAGCCGCCGCCAGAGCCGCAGCACCAATGTGGCCACCTTTCTGGCACTGCTGGAGCTGGTGCGCGGCGGCCGCGTGACGCTGGACGACGAGGGGCGGCTGACCATGCAGCGGGGCCGCATCCATCGGGACAAGGAGAAAACATGAACCAGAAACAGATCCGCGCCGCAGTGGAAGCCATGCTGTTTGCCTGCGGCGACCCCATCGCGGCGGACAAGCTGGCGCAGGCGGTGCAGCTGCCGCAGTCCAGCGTGGAAGCCGCACTGGAAGGGCTGCGGGAGCGCTATGCAAGAGAGGACAGCGGCCTGTGCCTGCTGCACCTGAACACCCGCTGGCAGCTGGCCACCAAGACCGAGTGGGCCGACTGCGTGCGCCGCGTGCTGGACAGCCGCCGCGCTGTGCCGCTTGGCCCTGCGGCCATGGAGACCCTGACCGTCATCGCCTATAATCAGCCGGTGTCCCGCGCCTTTATTGAGCAGGTGCGCGGTGTGGATTCCTCCTCCAGCGTGTCCGGTCTGCTGGAAAAGGGGCTCATCGAGGAAGCCGGACGTCTGGATCTGCCGGGTCGCCCGGTCAGCTTCCGCACCACCGATACCTTTTTGCGCGTGTTCGGCCTGTCCAGTCTGGCAGACCTGCCGCCGGTGCACAGCGATGCACCGGCAGATGATCTGACCGAAAGTGAGGGCTGATCCATGGGCATGGTTCTTTCCGCAGTGGGCGCTTGTCTGCTGTTCATCCTCAAGGTGGTGGGCATCCTGCTGCTGATTTTGTTGGTGCTGGCGGCGCTGTTGCTGCTGTGCCCCTTCTGCGCGGATGTCTGCTGGCAAAACGATACGCTTACCGTAAAGGCCGGGGCACTGGGCATCACTTTTCCGGTGTTCCAATACCCAAAGCCGGAACCTCCCGCCCAGCCGGAGGAGCCCAAGGGCTTTACCGGCAGACTGAAAGCAAAATTCCGCGCATGGCGCGCGGAGCGTAAGCGCAAAAAAGCTAAAAAAAAGGCTGCGCAGCCCGCAAAGCCCAAAGCTGAAAAGCCGCCCCGCCAAAAGGCAAAGATTACGCTGGATGTGATCTGCACCATGCTGCGGGGCGTGGGTACGCTGCTGCGGGCAGTGTTTGGCGCGCTCCGCTTTACAAGGATTTCGGTCTGCCTTGGTGTGCGCGGGGACGACCCCGCCGCAGCTGCCCGCAGCTACGGCAAGCTGCAAGCGTGGCTGTACCCGACCCTTGGCGTGCTGGACCATTTCTTCTTTCTGGAATTTGACCAGCTGCGCGTTCTGCCGGACTTCGGCAGCGCCCAGCCTACTGTGCAGGACAAGGTGTCCTTCCGGGTCAGCGCACAGGCGCTGTTCATCGTCATTGCCGCTGTGCGGGTACTGTACGAGTTCTGGCGTAAAAAAGTATTGGACATTTTTATTTGAAGATGATACACTAAATCTATCTCAGAATGCTTTCCGGCGGCCTGCTGCCTGCACGGATGAATAAAGGAGAGTTGTTTTATGGCAGAGCATCCTATTCAGGGCCTGATGAACGTTACGATGGAGAAAATTCACCAGATGGTGGACTCCAACACCATTATCGGCAAGCCCATCACCACCGAGGATGGCATCACCATCCTGCCGGTGTCCAAGGTGAGTTTTGGTTTCGCCTCCGGCGGTACCGATTTTAACGGCAAGAACGCTGCCAACAAGGATCTGTTTGGCGGCGGCTCCGGTGCCGGTGTCAACATTCAGCCGGTGGCATTTCTGGTCATCAAGGATGGCTGCGTGCGCACCATCCAGCTGTCGGATAGCTCCAACAGCATCGACCGTGCCCTGACCATGCTGCCTGAGCTGGTGGAAAAGCTTACCACTCTGGTCAAAAAGGACGCCAAGGCACCCGCAGAGGAGCCCAAGGCAGAGTAACCTTTTATACAAATCAAGCCGCAGCCGCAGATCTTTTGGTCTGCGGTCTATATAGCCGCGCACCGTGCCCCGCAAAAGCAGGGGAGCGGTGCGCATTTTGAGCGCCGTGAGGCGCACAAGGAGTAATATTATGGCAGAAGAACGTATTCAGAAGATCATGGCCGAGCAGGGTCTGTGCTCCCGCCGCGCCGCCGAGCAGATCATTGCCGAGGGCCGCGTCAAGGTGAACGGCCACCCGGTCAAGGTGGGCGACAAAATGGACCCCAACCGTGACGTGCTCCATGTGGATGACGAGCGCATCTACATCCAAAAGAATCAGCAGTTGTATTATCTGGCGCTGTACAAGCCCCGTGGCTATGTGACCACCGCCAGCGATGAGCTGGGCCGCAAAACCGTGATGGACTTGGTCAGTGACATCCCCGCCCGCCTGTACCCGGTGGGTCGTTTGGATAAGGACAGCGAGGGTCTGCTGCTGATGACCAACGACGGTGCCTTTGCACAGGCCGTCACCCATCCGTCCGGCGGTATCTCCAAGCTGTACCGCGTTACCGTGCAGCCCCGCGCCGACGAGGCCACCATCCTCAAGCTGAGCAGCGGCGTCGTGCTGGACGACGGCACCAAGACCATGCCCTGTGCCATCAATGTGGTCACTGACGAGCCTGGCCGCACTGTGATGGAAATGACCCTGAAGGAGGGCAAGAACCGCGAGATCCGCCGAATGTGCGAGAGCGTGGGTCTTGAGGTGGTGCGCCTGAAGCGCAACGCCGAGGGCGTGGTCAAGCTGGGAATGCTCAAGCCCGGTACCTACCGCGAGCTGACTAAGGCCGAGGTGAACGGTCTGCGTGCCGCAGCGGTCAAGGGTCGTGCACAGACCCGCTCTGCTGCGCAGCAGTCCAAGGCTGCCGAGCGCCGTCCTCGCGGCCCTGTGGGCAAAAACGCACCCCGGAAGCAGAAGTAAGGAGTTATCGGATCATGGAACGAGAAACTCTGAAATCCCGTCTGGGCTTTATTCTGCTTTCCGCAGGCTGTGCCATCGGCATCGGCAACGTGTGGAAGTTTCCGTATATTGCAGGTCAGGGCGGCGGCGGTGCTTTTGTACTATTCTACCTGATCTTTCTAGTCATTCTGGGTCTGCCTATCATGACCATGGAATTCGCCGTGGGACGCGCCTCCCGCAAAAGCCCGGTGCGGGCGTATCAGGCACTGGAAAAGCCGGGGCAGAAGTGGCACATCCACGGCTACTTCACCCTCATCGGCTGCTACCTGCTGATGATGTTCTACACCACGGTGGCCGGCTGGATGCTCCACTACTTCTACATGACCGCTGCCGGTAAGCTGGTGGGCCTTGACACCGACCAGGTGGCCGGTAAGTTCACCGATATGCTGGCAAGCCCACTGACCATGGGCTTCTGGATGGTGGTCGTTGTGGCCATCGGCATCTTCGTCTGCGCCCGCGGTTTGCAGAACGGCCTCGAGAAAGTCACGAAAGTCATGATGATCGCCCTGCTGGTCATCATGGTGGTGCTGGCAGTCAACAGCATGTTCATGCCCGGCGCAAAGGAGGGCCTGACCTTCTTCCTCGTACCCGACTTTGAGCGGATGAAGGAAGTGGGCATCGTCAATACGCTGGTGGGTGCCATGAATCAGGCGTTCTTCACCCTGAGCCTCGGCATCGGTGCAATGGCCATCTTCGGCAGCTACATCGGCAAAGAGCACGCCCTGCTGGGCGAGAGCGTCCGCGTCGTGGTGCTGGATACCTTCGTCGCCATCACCGCCG
>ERZ791840.881-NODE-881-length-17140-cov-2.828153_pt1 | contig 17140 bp, 11 predicted proteins | sample MGYA00510291_ERZ791840 | MGnify/ENA primary metagenome ERZ791840 (study PRJEB30046, sample SAMN00715256) | human gut metagenome | study: EMG produced TPA metagenomics assembly of the A metagenome-wide association study of gut microbiota in type 2... | reverse complement strand
CGAGCCAAACGAACCGACCGAGCCGACTGAACCGACTGAGCCAACCGAGCCGACTGAGCCAACAGAGCCAACCGAGCCGACCGAACCGACAGAGCCTGGTACTGGAACGACTCCCCCTCCGTTTACACCGACTGTAAAGATTCCGCGCGGCTACTATAAGTTTGCGACATTCCCGCTCGACAATCCATCCATCGACTACTCGGAGCTTGAGCAGTTCATGAAAAATGATGCTAAAGACTACCCGTTGCAGAACGTAGGCTTGAGCTATAAGGTGTATGACATAAAAGACCCAAAGCTCAACAAGCCATTAGCTTGGCAAGACTTCAACCCGTACGCGAAGTACATACAGCCCGATGTGGAGCCACTCTATTACGACTCAACAGTAGTGCAACGAGTACGCGCCGACCGTCAGACAACCTTCGAGTTCAAACCGAAGATACTCTCGCAGAATATAGACATCAACTTCAACATCGTAAAGAACACGGATGAGGTGCAGTTCAAGGTGACGGAGGTATGGGCAGAGATAAGTGGTGTGCCTACTTATATAAAGATGAACACAGGCTATCTCGACATAAAGAAGACAAGCAAGATGTTGTTCAAGACCGACATCAAGCCGAACAACCCGGACGACAACGGCAACGACACCAACGAGAACAAGCGCATAGCTTGCCACGGCAATATCAATGTGACGGGCGTGGTGAATGTGCAGCGCGCTTACGGAGAGACTTTAGAGGATGTGCGCAAGAAGATATATGGTCCTGGTATAATGCAGGTGGTTATATACACAGAAGTGTACAACCCGAAAACAGGACAGACCTTCCCTCAGAAGTGGCAAGGCATCATAAACCTCTACAACACTCTGAACAAGGCAAAACTGATGACTACGACATCTGATAACAAGTACGTGTACCGCAATGGCGAACACGGAACAATAAACATCAGTGCCGAAATACTTCTTGATGGAAAAACGGTCGGTAACATAGACAAGGGCGGCGACGCTCTCGATCGTTGGATACAAACGGATTCCGATATAAATATCGACATTTAAAAATAACCTATAAGATGAAACGAACGAAACATATTGTTAACATCTTGACAGCTGCAGTAACACTGCTGCTCACGGCGTCGTGCAATGTCTCTTATCCAGACTTGGACCTACCGCAGGGAGAACCGCCAACAAACGATGAGGATGTCAACATCGACAAGACATCGATTTTGCTATATACCAGTAATCCGGCATACTTCTCGGTAGTGTCCGACACACGTGGCTCTGTGGGCACACGTGGTACGGGTGCGTTCGAGCCAATGGAGACCGTGGCATACAACCGCGACAAGTACTTGAATGCTAAATTCCACATCTTCGCATTCCGTGCTTACAACTATGCCGATCCAAACGGCGGACAGGGAGTGCTCACCGAGGAACCCTCTATGTCGAGATACCGCTATGCTCAAGATGCGAGCGGGGGCAACATGGACGAGTACAACACATCGTGTCTGCTCGACGGACCGGAGTACAAATTGGGTATGCCGTTCAAGTTCGAGCCCGACCAGTTTATCGGCACAATGAATGTGCTCACCAAAGACTATCCTAAAGACATCTATTACAGCTCTCGCTATCAGGATGTGGGCTACAACTTCTTCGGTTATTTCGTAGACGATCTTGATTTGAGCAACTATACGCGCGAAAAGGATAAGATAACTTACGACATAGAAATCGACGGCTATCAGGATGTACTCGTGGGCGCAGCCAAGACTCCGCTTACGGAAGCCGACTTCGCCGAAGGTGGTATCTACGAAAAGGCAGCCAGACTGACCGAAGAGGAGAAGCAAAAGATACTAAACACACCTGGTAACTATAGTACGTTTGCGGCACACCGAAACGTGCACCCAGTCGTAAACATGAAGCATCAGCTCACGATGCTGAAGTTCTTTGCTTACCCAGGCGCTTCGTCGGCTAAGGACGTAGTGATAAAGGATATTTCGGTGATGACGCTGACAAAGGGCACACTCACCGTAGCAAGCCGTAACATTGACGACTGTAAGCTCGTGTTCAAGCCCGAGAATGCGGTTGATGTGCTGCAAAAGGCGGTGAAACTTGGCGAGTTCCAAAAGGAAACCGATGAATCTGGAGAGACGCACAATGTCTATGGAAAGATTAAACCAGGGTTGAGAGATGAAGGCTATCAGGTAAAATGGAAGGACGAGTGGGCGGACAACGAGAGCCAGGTGGTGCCAGGCGTCACACATGTGCCTACTACAAAGGAGAAGATGGACGAGGCATCCGTTGAGCTTGGTGCTGGCTTGCTCGTAGCTCCGCAGGAGTCATACGTAGTGACGCTCACATACGAATTCCCCGACGGACCTAACGGTCAGATGAAGGAGCACAAGACCGAATACAAAATCACGCCAGCTAAGAAAGAGGGCGAGCAAGCAAGCTTCGAGAAAGGTCTATTATATAATGTGAAGATTGGTGTCTACGGCTTGGAGAAGATCCAGATCAGCGGAAGTGTTGACGGATGGGGCAAGGGTGAAGATATTGATATCGACCAGGACAAAGATCCTAACGACCCTAACATCAATGGATATTAAAATAGGAATAAGACAATCTTGTATAAATAACTTTTTATTAATTTAAATTTTTCACGACTATGAAGAAAATGTTTTTCTTTGCATTGGCTGCAGCTGGTATGCTGACAGCATGCTCGAATGAGGACACTCTCGGTGGAAATGGCGAGCAGAACGTATCTGAACAGCAGATTCGTCTCGGCGTTGCTTCGGCTAAGGTTCAGACCCGTGGTACTGGTACCGTAGGTGGTATGACTGACACTGAGAACGTATGGGCAGGTCAGACTCTCTGGGTGTACATGCTCCAGAAGGGTAGCATGGATCTTGCTTACTACAAGGCTCCGGCTGTTGGTGGTGTAGCAACTCCTGATGTAGAGGTATTCAACAACAAGAAGTTTACGGCTCCTGATGCAGCTAACAACACAAAATCTGGTTTGGCTACTACAGCTGACGGCACTATCGCTTACTACCCAGTTAGCGGCAACTACGACTTCTGGGGATATCGCGTTGACGATGCTGCTGGAGCTACACCTGTTGTAAAGACTGTAGACGACACTGGTGCTGAAGTAGAAGCAAACGTAGCTACAAAGCGTGTTGTTGATATTGAGATCGATGGTTCGCAGGACATCATGGCAGGCAAGGCTGCTCCTTCTAACGATGAGGTTACTAAGCTTGGTGGCTATGCTGAAAACTTCTACTCTGCTTATGCAGCACGTAAGGGCGTTCAGCCGAACATCACATTCAACCACCTCCTTACACGTTTCACATTCGAGGTACGTGCCGGATCTAAGGCAACAGCGGGTGCTGGTGCAAGTGGCAACACAGAGGCAGTTCGCGTTAAGGGTATTTCTGTAGAGTCTCTGACTAATGGTACACTCACAGTAGCTTACACAGGCGAGACAAAGCAAGCTGCAGACCTCCTTACTTTCACAGGCGCTGCTTCAGCTCTCACCTTGAAGCAGCGTGCTACAACTGCAGCAAGCAACAACGATCCTCTCGTTGATCTCGTGGAGGTTCCTTTGACATGGCCTGCTGCTGGTGAAGCTACTGTTGGTGACGTTATTTCTGTAGGCGAGGCTCTCCTCGTTGCTCCTGGTAAGACAGAGTATCCTCTTACCATCGCTCTTGCTCAGAAGGTTAAGAAGAACACTGCAGACGCAGATAAGACAGATATGAATCTCGAGCAGAAGGCTACTATCAAGATGGATGGTGTAAAGGCATTTGAGCCGGGTAAGTCTTACAAGGTTACTATCACTGTTTACGGTCTTGAGGAAATCGAGGTTACAGCTACTCTCGTACCTTGGGCTGACGGTGGTTCAATCGATATCGACGACGACCGCAATCCGAACGAAGGCCAGTACACTGAGCCGACTCCTGCAACTCAAGAGCCTTAATCAGAGCATCTGATAAGAATCTCTATTTGAGTATGCAACCGCATAAGGGGGCATATATAAAGCGTAGGGGCTTGCCCCTGCAGAAAGGGATTGGAGATATATAAACTCTCTTCCTCGCTGCAAAAGGCGAGGAAGAGACGAGTGTTTCAACAGTCCTAATGAATAAACGTTTTTTTAGAAAAACAATAAATTCAACAAACAAATGAATAAGCATATATTCTTAATGGGAATGGCTGCTGCCATGTTTATGACCAGCTGCACAAACGAGGATGACCTCGCTGGCGGTAGCAACAATCAGCGACTGAACTCTGATGTGCCTATCGTGCTTTCTGCTGGTCAGCAGGCAAACAAGACCCGCGCAGCGCTCGGCAATGTTGTTGATGGCAAATATGACGGCACATTCGATACACCTGACGGCACGAACCTCGGCTTCTTCTGTCTTGCTACTGGCAATATTGCAGGTAAGCAGACAATTACTTGGCAGGAAGGCTTCGACAACCCTAACTTCCTTTGGTTGAAGAATATTCAGGCAAAAGCTGTGACTTCTGAGGATGCCGACTTAGGCAGGCGTGTCACAAACCTTACACTCTTCGACGAGAATGGTGGCACAACACAAACTAATCACTATTACCCGATGGGTAGCCAGTACAGCTATACATTCTATGGCTATTATCCTTACTCAGCGAATGTGGTGCACAACGGCAATAAGTACAGCGTGAAGGTAACAGATCTGGACGGTACAACCGATCTTATCTGGGGTAAGTCGTTCGTAAAACCAGATGATCCTGACAAGGCGGACGCTTACAGCGCAAAGTATCTGCGCGACAAGAAGAAGCGCGTAGTGGAAGGCGGTGGAACATGGGATGATAAGGCACACAAGGAGAACCGTCCGCAGCTCACCTTTGTGCACAAGCTCATGAAGTTCAACATCATCCTCCAAAAGGGTAGCGGCGAAAATACTCGTGTTGCAAAGCTGGGTATCAAGTCGGCTAAGCTCCTCAATGTGGCTGACGCAGGTACACTGACTATTGCTGACCTCGACAATCGTCTCGATGCTTTGACTGACGATGTTAAGGGTAAGGAAGGCGAGTTTGTTGTCGATTGGACTACTGCTAAGAACCACAACACTGAGGCTACTGCCTTCGATTTGAAGGATAAGGACGGCAATACTATCGGCAAGCCAGCTAATGGTCCGTACCTCGGCGATAACACAAAGGTTACTGTTGGTGACGGTTTCCTCATCCCAGTGCCAAAGAAGACTGGTACTAACGATGACGGCTCTTACAAGTATGAAGACAATGGCTACCTTGGTACAGGCGCTGCAGAATTAGCTAACAAGGGTATCTTCCGCTTGCGTGTAGAGTACTACCTCTCCGACGCACCCGACAAGGTGTATAAGGCAGCACAGTACGAGATTACTCCAAAGTTCAAGGAAGCTGCTGATGAGACTTGGCAAGCTGGTTACGAGTATGACATCGTAATCTCAGTTTCTGACCCAGAGCTGATTCAGACATATGGCAACCTCACTCCGTGGGGTAAGCGCACAATCGAACTCGAATAAGCATTATAATTATAGAGCGGGTGTGGCGTTAAGCCATACCCACTCTTAATGATTTCTCAGACAAAAACACTCCAACACCCAACAAACACCCTAAAACATACAACCGGTATAGCCCACGGCAGGGCAGCACCCACTAAAGTAGAAATATCAAAGCCCCACAATATATAAAGCAACACGCTGGTGCAGCGCGATGCCGCACCTTTAAACATAACATAGTAAAAATGAAGAAATTACTCTTGACATTCTTGATGCTCTCGGCAGTGTTCTCCGCTCGGGCGCAGAAGCTCGCCGTCAACACCGATGTGCTTATGGATGCGTGCATGATACCAAGCGTCGGTTTGGAGATGACGGTCGGCAACTGGTCGACCCTCGGACTCAATGTGCTCGGATGTAATAAGCCGTATGGCAAGAACATAAAGTTGTTGGCAGCACAGCCCGAATACAGATACTACTTCTCAGGACGTCCGATGCACAGCTTATTCGTTGGCGTCGGAGGCGTAGGCGCAATTTATGATGCTTCTATAAAAGGAAAAGTGTATAAAGGAATAGCTTACGGTGGTGGCATCACCTTTGGTTACGTAATGAATGTCACGAAGCGACTCTTTATCGACTTCCACGCCGGAGTGGCTGCTGTGGGCTACAATCGTAAGGAATACTTCGCAGGAGACAACTACGGCGACTATGTGGTTGGCGGACTCAACAAACCGAACGCATCAGGATATTACCTCATGCCACAACGCATAGGCATCTCAGTGGCTTACATCCTCAAATAATATAATAACACACAATAACAATGAAACGAAACTTTTTACGACATATATGCTTCGCGCTGATAGCTATACTGCTTGTCACCTTCACCGCTACGGCTGCCGTTCTGCAGCAAGACGACGGAGGTTCGCGTAAGGTGAAGATCAAGGTGTACTTGAAGATGGGTAAGAAGGGCGAGCCAAAGCCTGCAAAGACAGTGCAGTATTGTACATCATTCCGCTCTATCAACAAGGCTCTTGATGCAGCCAATCGTATCAACGTGGCTAACACGAAGGTGTTCAGTGGCGATCCGAAAGCATTGGAGAAAGAGCTGCGTTCGCTCGGAATAGCATTCAAGCTCTCTAAGTCGAATGGTGAGATTGAGGAGTTCCTCATGAGCGGTCAGGGCGTTGTAGTCTTCGACGAGGAGTACGGTGCAAAGGCAGTAGAGATAAAGTCGGGACAGGACAAGTTCACGGTGACGCTTGAGAGTAGCGACCAAATTCTTGATGAGACCGTTGTCGATGGTAAGTATCGCAACACCAACCCTACGATGAAGCCCGTGCCAGGTATGGACACCGGCGATAGAGTGACGTTCAATGTCAACTTCACCATCCCAGAGGGTTACACCACAGAGAAGTCGCGCATCATCTGCCAACCGATGGCTGTCGACTGTCAGACCGAAGACACTATAGCCTATCTGCAGCCCATAATACTTGAGGGCGCAGAGTATCACAAGAAGCAGGATAAGCGTATGGGCTTCAACTATATGAAGAACGATTCGGTGGCTCGTGGCTACGACCCATCGTACGTTTTGGAGCGCGATAAGGAGGTGGCTTACAGTACCAATGTCACCTTTAAGAAGCCCGATAAGGAGAAGACATACCGAGGAAGCTATCGCGTTGTGCTCGAGGACTATCATCATCGCACATGGGATAGCGGAGAGATGACAACCGGCTCGTGCCTTGCGTTCAAGCCATTGAAGTTTCTCGACTTCTCAGTGAGGGCTGCCGATATGCCACTCACAAGCGAGTTCCAGGAGGCAGCGGAGGAGAATATGGCTAACGTGACCCGCGACTTGCGACTGAAGTTCGCCGTTGGTAAGGACGTGTTGCTCAACGACTCGATGAACATAGTAGAGCAACAAGCCATCGTGAAGGAGCTGAAGTCGTACGGCGATTTGCTTTGGGACGTACAGGTACAGGGTGGTGCTTCGCCTGAGGGTAGTGTGGAACTCAATACCCGACTTGCTACACAACGTGCGGCTGTGGCTCGCAACATCTTGAAGCGCCACTTGAGCTCGGACATCCGTGTGTCTACACTCGAACCGCGAGTGTTCACCTGGGAAGACGTGCTTGAGCAGGTGGGCAAGAATGGCAATCAGGAGGTGTACGACGTAGTGAAGAACACCATCGAGACATACAAACCGAACGAAGTGTTCGGCATGTTGAAGCTACAGCCGTTCTTCGAGAGCGACATCGCACCTATTCTTGAGAACCTGCGTATCATGGTTGTGAAGTATCGTTACGAGATAAAGCATATTATGAACGCAGAAGAGGCAGTGGAGAACTACTTCGCACACAAGCGCGAATATATCTCGGGCGAGAAGAAGATGTCGAACGGTGACTACTTCAACCTCTTGGCTACAGTAACCGATAGCTTAGAGCTCGACACCATCACAACACTTGCTTACAAGCACGTCATTGCGCAGTCGGACTATACACGTCTGAAGCTTGCCCCATACGTGGCTAACCAGATGGCACTGATGGCAAGTCGCAGAGGTATGCCCGATGTGAACATCCTGAAGCCGTTCATCGACTTCCGTAAGGGTGTGAACCAAATGGATATGAGCGACCGCTATAACCCCGTGAAGATAAACCGCGAGCAGATAGTGCTCAACCAAGCCGTGATGTACTTCCAGGAGGCAAAACTCGACACCGCGATGTTCTTCATTGAGATGTTGGAGAAAAAGAATGTGCAGCTGCAGGCTACAAAGCGCTTACGTATGCTCATCACATTCCAGCAAGGCTACCCGTTCTATATACAGGGCTTGATAACCGACCCGGAGCAGGTGGCAAAGATAAAGGAAGCAGAACGTTACGTGTTCAGTACGGGCGATGACAACCGTGCTATCATCTACACCGAGCTGCACGGATACCTTAACAAATCGCGCAAAGAATGTGAGGCTCTTATCGACCGTATGCCCGACGATAACCCAAAGAAGTGGTATCTGAAAGGCATTATATGGGCTGACGAGTGGGGACGCGAACCGCAGATAGATGACTACTCGGCAGCAAACAGCGGTTTCAAAGAACTCACGGAAGAAGAGGAGAACGAACTGCTACGCACCGACCCCGAGAAGGCGGAAGAGTACTACAAGCAGCTTGACGAGTATAAAAAGAAGAACACCGGACCGCAGCTTGACGTAAGCAAGGTGCCGTTCTACCTCGCCTACTTCCAGCATAGCTTCGATCTGGAGCCTAAGTTCATACGCCTGTATCGCAACGAGGGCAATGTGAACGATGATATCCGTAAGAAGTCGAAGTATATGCGAAAAGATATTCCGGCTTATCGAAAGAAGTTCGAGATACTCAAAGCCTACACCGACCGTAAGAAGGCTGAGGAAAGCGGAGCTGTAAGTGAGACAAAGGAAGAAGTGCAGTCGGCAGATAACAAGGATAACACCGCTGACGATAACAAATAAGACCAAGAACAATGAGCATTAACATCATACGCCTTTACGCAACAGCGATTTGTCTGATAGGTGGCTTGAGCTGTAGTGTAGCAAGAACGACAACGTTCAGTGTCGCTCCACGTGCTATCACACAGGTGCCCGACTCACTATGGGACGAGTCGGGCGAGGAAGACACCATCGGCAAAACTACGCTACGGAGTTCAATGCCCTCAAGTACGTGCTTGAGGACCGCTATCGTGGCTATGACGACACCTTCAGAAAGAAGTGGTACGACCACCTCTTCTTAGGCTTCGGCGGAGGATTGCATAAAGACTTGGAATATGCAGGATATAACCTCTCGCCAATCACGATGGCGCACGTGAGTGTGGGCAAGCAGTTCAACCCTTACCATACAGTGCGCCTCACAGCCGGATTGGGATTTGGCTACTATGAAGGTAACAAGAAGAACTATAAACAGTGGCAAGGTTCTGTCGACTGGATATATAGTCTGTCGACGTTGATGGACGGCTATCGTCCGTCTCGACTGCTCGATGTGTCAACAGTGTTTGGCTTTGGCGTGCGTCACAACACAACAAACATAGTTGACAACCATCGCACACGATACGAAATACGTGGAGGTGTGCAGGGAAAGATATTCACCGGTCCGCAAGGATACCTCACAATAGAGCCGTATGTAGGTATCAAGTCAAGACACCTATATAATAAGTTCGGAGGCTTCTATGGTGTAAACATCGGTATGGTGTACTATCTGCACAACAACCTCTCTATCGAGGACCGTATGCGCTACATGAAGAACCGCCCTGAATATGTGGACAGCACAATGCAGTGGCATCCGCAGAAATGGCGTACACCATGGTTTGCCGAGCTCTCAGGAGGTATGGCATGGTGCGTGGGAGGTAAAGGTGTGAGCCCAAAGATGGGACACTCTACGAAGATGTCTGTAGGTAGATGGTTCTCGCCGTCGGTAGGTGTGCGCCTTAGTTTAGGACTCACCTCCGCCACATGGGACAAAACCCATGAGGCAATGGGCGAACAGGACGAGGATAGACGCGCTATGCTAAGCATACCAGTGCAAGACGATGCTGTGGTCGACCTGCATGATATGACCGCCGATGCAACGGCAGAGGCTCTCATCAATCCGTTAGGATTTATGAAGAACTACTCTTTCGACCAACCATTCAACGTGGCGTTAGCATTCGGTGGCGGTCTTAGTTGGATTATGCGAGAGCAGAAGACCCATCTGCGCACCATCAGTACGTTCTACACGGCAGGCTTACACCTCTCGTATAACCTCAGCAACGACTTGCAGGTGTTCCTCGAACCGAGCTTCACCAACTATAACTACCGAATACCGTATCGCAACATAGACGCAGTGAAGCGTTTCAACGCCCAAAGAGTAGTGGTTCGTCTTGGTTTCACAGCCTATACGCGTGCTACAAACTATCGTATGAGGAAGCAAGATGACTATGAGGCACCACGCATTCCGCTTAGCTTCGGTTTGGGCGCAGGTACGATGCTGTTCAACACCAAGAAAACATACGAGGGCGCAGCGTTCAACTATAATGCACAGGCCTTTGTTGAAGGACATTTCGGTAAGGTGCATGGCGTACGTGCTTCGTTCGAATACTTGTCTATCAATAGCGTTGCGCCGGACAGCTATACTGGCACAACCGAGTATGGTACGGAATACACCACTACCGGACTCTTCAAGAACAACTACAAGCGAGGCTTCGTGGCACTCAACTATTTGCTGAATGTCACCAACCTCTGCTCAGGCTATCAGAGCAATCGTATGTTTGAGGCGGAGTTGTTCGCTGGTCCTGCATTGCTACTGTCGTTAGGCAATAGCACAGAACCTGATGGTTCGATAAAGGTGAATAGTTCGCACACCATGTCGTACTCACAAAGAAAGTACAACACCCGCCCGCTTATGGGTGCCAATGGAGGTATCAAGATAAAGATGAACGTGGCTAAGCACATCGCTGTGACGCTCACACCGCAGCTCTACGTAGTGCGTTATGACCCGAATCTGCTTGGCGTTAATATGATGAAGCTGCGCACGTTCCAGACACTCAACCTCGGTGTGCAGTACACACTGTAATCGGTGTGCAGTACGTATTATAAGTAAATAATAGGGCGGAGGAACAAACACCTCTGCCACTCTTAAAGCTATACAAGATATGAACATGAGAAAAATCGCTATAGGCTTGCTCGCTTTCGCACTTGTTGCGCCTTCGATAGCTTCTGTCTCGCTGAAAGACAAGAAGGAGAAGAAGCCGAAGACCGAAAAGAAGGCAAAGGTTGACAATAAGACAAAGACCAGCAAAGCGTCAAGTTCTAATTCGCCACGCAAAGTGCAGACCATCAACGATGTAGAAGCCGCAATTTTGGGTATAGAGAAGATTGTGTCGCACACACTCGTTGAGGTGGAACCTATTGTGCAGCAGATTTGCGAGTCGCAACAGACCAAGAAGAGCGTGTGCCCACGTATCTACGTAGGCGCAGCCAATGCCTTTTGGCTCAAATCGGGTGTCAGCGATACCACATACGCTTTGAAATACATCGACAGAGCAATAGAACTCGACCCTCATTATGGTCCTGCCTATATGCTCAAGGGCGACATCTACAAGTGGGCTGACGACACTACTGTAGCTGTAAACTACTATAAAAAGGCGATGGAGATGGCTCCCAATGACTTCAGAACATATCGTAAGTATGTTGAGTTTATTGGTTCGGGATTGGACAAGATAGCAGCGCGAGCTCTTGAAAGTAAGGGATCTGACGAAGAGGCCATAACTGAAGTGCGTAAGCGCAGAACAGAAATGGAAGCTATATATAAGACTGCAAAGGATCTTAATCCGACATTTCCCTACGAGTTGGAGTGTGCTCGTCTTTATACATATCTCTCACTTACGACCAACGAGACACAGAAGGGTATTCAGTTCTTTGATGCTGCTATTCAGGACTCTTTGGATGCCAACGATTATGCGCAGCGATGCGCGATGATGTACCAGTTTATCATTGATGCGCCCGATGGTAACACAAAGCTGAATGTCTACAATCGTATCGTGAATGTCTGCGATAGCGCCCTCGTGAAGTTCCCAACCGATTACTATATCTTGGCGAATGGACTCAACTATCTGAATGGTGCTTATACACTTGTGAAGCGACAGAATGGTGAAGCACTTGCTGAGTATAAGAATAAGTTCTCAACGAAGGCACTCGAATATGGCGAACGTTTGATGGCAACCAAGGATACATTGATAAACAACGACGATATTTATCGTTATGGTATTGCCTTGATGAACCGCTATAAGCAGCAACAGGGTATTGACGTTTTGCAAGGACTCATGGCACGTCCTAATATCGACGACAATACTGTCTCTAAGGCAATGAACGCTATCTGTGAGGCATATAGAGATTTGGGCGAATACGAGAAGGCTGAGAACGCATACGAGGAGTTGATAAAAACGCTTGATGCAAAGGGCTCTTTGCAGGCTGGTCATTATCAGAACTACGCATTGATGTTGGAGTCGCAGGCTGAAGAAAGCTTCGGTCAGCAGATGATTGACACATATCTGAAAGCCGCTAAGGTGTATGAACGTGGTGCTGAAAAATTCCCAGAGTATGCTCCACGATTCTACTACTTTGCAATGGAGATTTGCAAGAACGATGTATTGGATCCGGATAAGACCCACGACCTTGCTATCGGACCTGCAAAGAAGGCATACGACATCTTGAAGAATAGAGATAGTTATGAAGGCACTGATGCTACCATCATGAACTCCGTATGCTACTGCCTGTTGGATTATTATTATAATAAGAAGAAAGACTATCCGGCAGCCAAGCAGTATGTATACAAGTACTACCAGCTGGTTAAGGGTACGCAGTACGAGGAGTCGTTTGCAGGTATCCTGCGTAGACGTTATAAGATGAAGATATAATTTCACATCAGATTTTAGGCTATGGCAGCAATGTCATAGCCTTTTTTGTTCATTCGGAAAACCCTTTTTTATATAGAAGCAATATATCATAGTAAAGTATCAGTACGCGAAAAAATCTGCCATATCTCCCAGTGTCGCTGCAACTTACAGATTACGAGCATGTTAAAGGCTGGCAGATATGCTTCCGAGAGCTATATCTGCCAGCCTATCTACCAGACATCCACCATTCATCTATCATTCTATCCGTTGTCTAATCTGCTACGTCGTTCTCATTAGTCTTCTGCGGCAACATTGTTGTCCTTCTGCGGCAACATTGTTGTTCTTCTGCGGCAACATTGTTGTCCTGCTGCGGCAATATTGTTGTTCTGCTGCGGCAATATGAGAAAGGCATGAAGCAATATAAGGGAGATGTATTATTTACAGGACAACAATAAAAATTAATTGCTTCATGCCGTGTTTTCAGAATAATAATTGTAACTTTGTAAAGTAGCATTAAACCTATTGTATATTATGGGAGGACTGAAAGATAGATACATACGTTTTGACTGGGCTATCAAGCGCTTGCTCCGTCAGAAAGCCAACTTCGACGTGTTGGAAGGTTTCCTTACCGTGTTTATCGGTGAGGAGGTGAAGATTGTGGAGATACTTGAGAGTGAGGGCAATCAGCAGACGCCAGACGATAAGTTCAACCGTGTGGACATCAAAGCACGCAACTCGAAGGGTGAGATAATACTTGTAGAGGTGCAGAACACAAGCGAGCTTTACTATCTGGAGCGCATCCTGTATGGCGTGGCGAAAGCCATCACCGAGCACATCCATCTCGGTGATACATACAAGGAGGTGAAGAAGGTGTATTCTATAAGCATCCTCTATTTCGATATAGGTAAGGGTGCCGACTACCTGTATGTAGGACAGAACAAGTTCATCGGTGTGCATACAAACGACCAACTCGTTATAACGGCTAAGGAAAAAGGTGCTTTAGTGCAGAAGAGTCCGGCAGAGATATTCCCCGAGTACATTCTTGTGCGTGTCAACGAGTTCGACAAGGTGGCAGTGACTCCGTTGGAGGAGTGGGTCGCTTACTTGAAGAGTGGAGTAATAAAGGAAAACACCACTGCTCCTGGATTGCAGGAGGCACGCAAAAAACTTCAGTATTACTCGATGACCGATGCCGAGCGCTATGCTTATGATGAGCACCTCAACGCTGTGATGATACAGAATGATGTGCTTGGCAATGCACGCGAAGAGGGACTTACGCAGGGTCGTGCTGAGGGTCGTGCAGAAGCAAAGAAGGATATTGTTAAATCTATGTTGAGCAATGGTCTGTCGGTAGAGCAGGCTGCAAAATATAGTGGTCTGACTGTAGAAGAAGTAGAAAGTATAAAGTAAAATCACGATATGGGAGAATATATAGTATCGGCGCGTAAGTACCGCCCGATGACATTCGACTCGGTGGTGGGGCAGGCTGCTCTCACCGCCACGTTGAAGAATGCCGTGAAGAGTGGCAAATTGGCACACGCCTACCTGTTCTGCGGACCGCGCGGAGTAGGCAAAACGACGTGTGCACGCATCTTCGCGAAGGCAATCAACTGCATGAACCCTACTACGGAGGGCGAGGCATGTGGCGAGTGCGAGAGCTGCAAAGCGTTTGCAGAAGGCCGCTCGTACAACATCTTCGAGCTTGACGCAGCCAGCAACAACTCCGTGGAGCACATCAAGTCGCTCATGGAGCAGACACGCATACCGCCGCAGGTGGGCAAGTACAAGGTGTTCATCATCGATGAGGTGCACATGCTCTCGCAGGCAGCGTTCAACGCTTTCCTGAAAACACTGGAGGAACCGCCTGCACACGTGGTGTTCATTCTTGCCACAACCGAGAAGCATAAGATTTTGCCAACCATCCTCTCGCGTTGTCAGATTTACGACTTCGAGCGCATGAGCGTGGAGAACACCATCAACCACCTGAAGCATGTGGCAGAGAAGGAGGGCATCACCTACGAGGAAGAGGCATTGGCACTCATCGCCGAGAAAGCTGACGGCGGTATGCGCGATGCCCTTTCTATCTTCGACCAGACGGCAAGCTTCTGCCAGGGCAACATCACATACGCAAAGGTGATTGAGGACCTGAACGAGCTCGACACCGACAACTACTTCAAGTTCGTCGAATATGCGTTGGCGAACAAGGTGAGCGAGTGCATGGTGCTACTCAACTCAATCATAGAGAAAGGCTTCGACGGCGGTAATCTTATCAACGGACTCGCTTCGCACGTGCGCAACGTGCTCATGGCAAAGGATGCGCAGACACTGAAGCTCCTTGAGGTGAGCGAGAAACAGCGTGAGAAGTACAGCGCACAGGCAAAGGCGTGTCCCACGCAGTTCCTCTACAAGGCACTGAAGCTGATGAACCAGTGCGACCTAAGCTACCGCCAGAGCAGCAACAAACGTCTGCTCGTAGAGCTGACACTCATCCAGGTGGCACAGATCACGCAGCCGGAGGATGCCGACAGTGCGGGGCGTAGCCCCAAGCAGCTGAAAACCCTGTTCAAACTTCTTGATTTCACCCGGACGAAAGTGGCTCAGCAGGTGGCTGCTCCGGTAAGCCATGCCTCGGTAAGCCATGTTTCAGCTGAGGCTCCTACTTCGCAGACCGCCGCATCGGGTTCGGCAGCCGTCTCCGACAAGTTGTCTGCCGGCGTACCACGCTTGAAGCTCTCGTCGCTCGGCATGACCTTCCAAAGCTTGCAGCGCAAGGATGCGGTGGCGGCAAAGAAAGAGGCGGAAGAGACAAACAAGGATGAGAACGAGCAGTTCACGCAGGAGTTCCTCGATCTGCAATGGCTCTCGATGTGCAACCGTATGCCGCAGAAGATGGTGGGACTTGCTTCCCGAATGAAGAACATGCAACCGCGTATCACCACATTCCCCGATATCGAGGTGTTGGTAGACAACCAGATATTGCTCGACCAGGTAAACGAGATAAAGGGGCGCATACGTGTCACGCTCGCCAAGGCATTGCACAACGGCAATGTGTCAATATCGCTGCGCCTCGCCGAGGCAGAAGAGATAAGCCGCCGAAAGACAAAGAAAGAGGTGTACGACGAACTGATGCAGCAAAAGGAAGTGCGAGCGTTCGTCGAATCGTTAGGGCTCGAACTTGTTTAAAAGTAAAAAAGTAAAAAAGATAGGAGGTATGGGCATCTTGCCCATACCACGCTGCCTCAAAAGTGTTTAAAAGGTAAAATATTTAAAAGCGTTACTATTCAAATCGCATACTAAGTGTGTTAGCTCTCAAGCAATGCATATTGATAATCTGCATCGACCGACGCGGACTATTTCTCTACGATGCTTTCGATGTACTTGCACACCATGTTGATGCCCTTCAGGTTGTCTCCACCCTCTGGTATGATGACGTGTGCGAAGCGCTTTGTCGGCTCAATGAACTGCTCGTGCATAGGTTTGAGCACCTTCAGGTAGCGGTCGACAACCATAGACACGGTGCGTCCGCGGTCGATAGTGTCGCGTTGTATGTTGCGTATGAGTCGCTCGTCGGGATCGCAGTCGACGAAGATGCGCAGATCCATCATGTCGCGCAGGCGCTTGTTGAGCAGTGTCATAATGCCCTCTACGATAATTACCGGTTTCGGCTCCACGTGTATCGTCTCCTTCTCGCGGTTGCACTTCAGGTACGAGTACGTAGGCTGTTCGATAGCTTTGCCCTCGCGCAGCTCGTTAATCTGCTTTATCAGTAGCTTCCAGTCGAACGCATCGGGATGGTCGAAGTTGATAGCCCGGCGCTCCTCTTCGGTCATGTGCGATGTGTCGTTATAGTACGAGTCGAGTGGCACAACAGCCACGTGGTGCGGCGGCAGTGCCTCAACAATCTTCTTCACTACAGTGGTCTTGCCGGAGCCTGTGCCACCGGCAATACCAATTATTGTTATCTTGTCGTTTGTCATATTCTTAAGCTTGGTCGTATAATGTGCTGAACATTCGGCTGTAGAACTCTGCCTTGCGTTCGGGCTTCATGGGGTAGGCGCGCGAGCTGCTCGGCATACGCCATAGACGCAGTGTTCTGTCGTCGAAGCCGAACTGCACGTTCTCGCCCACCTTCGGCTGCACCTTTATGTCGAAGCACGCGCAGAGCACGTCGGTGGCTTTCTGCCCGGTGGTCACGATGTCGGTGAGCGAGGGTAGGGAGCGCACCATTGCCTTCAGGTCGGTTGGCTCTACCACC
>ERZ791840.871-NODE-871-length-17264-cov-3.227962_pt1 | contig 17264 bp, 20 predicted proteins | sample MGYA00510291_ERZ791840 | MGnify/ENA primary metagenome ERZ791840 (study PRJEB30046, sample SAMN00715256) | human gut metagenome | study: EMG produced TPA metagenomics assembly of the A metagenome-wide association study of gut microbiota in type 2... | reverse complement strand
GCGGCGGCAAACCCGCCGATACATGAAAGCGTAGATCGGAAAGAGGTGACGGACAGTGGGAGAGATGCTGGGAAAAATGAGCAATGTCTTATCTGATCCGGAAAGTGTCAAACAGCTTCAGGAACTGGCGCAAATGCTCCAGCAGGAGGAAGACAAGGAAAACAGCTCCAATTCTGCTGATGCGGCGCAGAATGCGGATTCCGAAGGCGGTGGATTGGATTTGAGCATGCTGCTGCGGGTGCAGGAACTGATGGGCGCCGTACAGAGCCAGGATGAGGATGCCAAGCTGCTGCTGGCGCTTCGGCCGCATGTACAGGAGCGAAAGCAGAAAAAAATTGATCAGGCGGTGAAGCTGTTGAAATTATATGCGGTATTCAGTGCGGTAAGGGAAAATGGCTTGCTACAGGATTTGCTGTAGTTTGGCTTGCTTTTTGTCTGTGGCATCCGGATACGAAACATATTTTAAGAAGCAACAAAAATCAAAATCAATCAGGCCGGCTATGCAGGAGGTGGAACGATGGCACGATTTTCGCAGCAGGAGCAAAATCAAATGCGGCAGGATGCAATGCGCCGGGCGAATGAAATGCACGGGCGTGTCCCATTTTCCGCGCCTGCGGCACGGCAGCGCGGCGATTATCCGCCGCAGGAGACAGAACGTGTGCCAAAGCAAACAGAACAAGCGGGAAAAAATGCAGCAGCAGGACGAAAAAAAGGACTTCCGGAACTGCTGCCGCAATGGAATCCGGCAGAGCTTCTTTCCAAATTGGATGGAGATTCTGTATTGATTCTGGCGTTAATGGCCATGCTGTATAAAGAAGGCGGTTTGGAAGGGTGCGACAAAAAGCTTTTAATGGCACTGGCATATCTGCTGACCTGAAAGGAAGGGAGAAAAACATGGAACAAACGATTTTTTGGGGAATATGGGGCGTGCTGGGCGGCATGATGTTTCTGTATTACATGCGGCGTGTGCATAAAATCCGTTCTTTTTTGGCAGGCGCATGCAGTGGCCTGCTGGCATTACTGCTGGTACATTATGCAGGGACATGGATCGGGTACAGCCCGGCACTGAATTTGCTGCATGTGTTACAGGCAGGGATTCTCGGTGTGCCAGGTGTGATTCTGATGGTAGTGCTGCACTTTACCATCTGAGAAATTAGGGCAAATAAAAAGGACACCTCCGAAGAGATGTCCTTTTTTCATACAACACTGAGGTTGTACAAATCGTAACGTATCAATCAAACTTACTTCAGTTCGATTGTTGCGCCAGCTTCTTCCAGCTTAGCCTTCAGAGCTTCAGCGTCTGCCTTCGGGCAAGCTTCCTTGATGGTAGCCGGTGCAGATTCTACAACAGCCTTAGCTTCCTTCAGACCCAGACCCAGAGCTTCCTTAGCAGCCTTGATAACAGCCATCTTAGCGTCACCGAAGGATGCCAGAACTACGTCAAATTCAGTCTTTTCAGCTTCAGCACCGCCAGCAGCACCGCCAGCTGCCGGAGCAGCTGCAACAGCAGCAGTTACGCCAAATTCTTCCTGAATTGCGTCAACCAGTTCAGCCAGTTCCAGTACAGACAGTTCCTTGATATCTTCAACGAACTTTAAAACCTTTTCAGATGCCATGATAATAATCTCCTTTATAACTTGATTTCAAACGGATGCAGAATGAGAAATTCTGCAAAAATTATGCAGCAGTGTCCTCGGACTTGCTGTCCACAACAGCCTGCAGGGTAGCAGCCAGCTTCTGGATCGGGCCCTGGAGAGAACCAACCAGCTGAGCCAGCAGGGTTTCCTTGGACGGGATCTTGGACAGCTTAGCAACGCCGGCAGCATCATATGCTACACCTTCTACATAACCTGCCTTCAGGTTAAAGTATTCTTCGTGCTCCTCAGCAAACTTGCCCAGGATACGAGCCGGTGCAGTCTGGTCATCGTTAGACAGTGCAACAGCAGTAGTACCGTGCAGTACTTCGTCAAATGCATCGATGCCCATGTTCTTGAATGCAAACCGCAGCAGAGAATTCTTTTCAACAACATAGTGAACGCCGGCTTCACGGAGTTCCTTACGCAGCTTTGTGTCATCCTCTACAGAGATGCCCTTGTAGTCAACCAGAACAAAAGATACGCTGTTCTTCAGGAGTTCTTCCAGAGCAACAACCTTTGCCTTCTTGACTTCCAAAATCTTTTCACTTGCCATGAGATTTCACCTCCGATAATTTTGGTATCGTATCTGAAATCGCAATAAAAAAGCACGATTCGACAGGGAATCGTGCGCTGTGTTCACAGTTCAATCATTGCACATTCCTCGGCTGGACTTACGGCAAAAGCCACCAGCTGTCTTTAGAATACGATATTGTGTTTGACAACGTATATTAGTATAGCACATCCGGAATCATTTGTCAAGCATTTTTTTGAAAAAATCGATTTTTTTGAAATTTAAAGCGGATTACTAGAAATTCTTAGATATCTGGTCGATCTTTTGCAGTTCTTCCTCTGTAAACGGAGTGGAATTCATGATTTTTAAAGAATCCAACAGCTGTTCCGGTTTCGAAGCCCCTACCAGAACACTGGCTACAGAGGACTGGCGTAAAATCCAGGACAGTGCCATTTGTGCAAGTGACTGTCCGCGATCCTGCGCGATTTGCTGTAATGCTTGCAGGGAAGCAATATGCGCCGGTGTCAGCTGGTTTTCTGTTAAAAATCGTCCATCTGTCCGAATGCGGCTATCTGCCGGAATATTGCCGTGTAGATAACGGTCTGTCAAAAGTCCCTGCGCCAGAGGGCTATAGACAATCACACCCTTTTGCAATGCTTCGCTCGCTTCCAGAATGGCATTTTCTTCTGCGTTTCGGTCTAAAATGGAATAGCGGTTCTGGTTGATGATAAACGGACAGCGAAGTTCTTTCAGAATCGCCGCTGCACGTTCCATTTCTGCACCGGAATAGTTGGAAAGGCCGACATATAATGCTTTTCCGCTCTGCACTGCCTGTGCCAGTGCACCCATGGTTTCTTCCAACGGTGTATTTGGATCCGGTCTGTGATGGTAGAAAATATCCACATAATCCAGCCCCAGACGCTGGAGACTCTGATCTAAACTTGCCAGCAGATATTTACGGCTGCCACAATCGCCATAAGGGCCCGGCCACATATCAAAGCCAGCCTTGGTGCTGATAATCAGTTCATCACGGTGTCCTGCAAATGTTGTTTTTAGAATTATTCCAAAATTCTTCTCGGCAGCACCTGCTGGAGGGCCGTAGTTATTTGCCAGATCAAAATGAGTGATACCATGATCAAAAGCAGTTTGGCAGATGGCGTTCATGCGTTCCAGGGTATTGGTATCGCCAAAGTTGTGCCACAGACCAAGAGAAAGCAGCGGCAGTTTTAGACCGCTGTTTCCGCAGCGGCGGTATGTCATATTGTCATAACGCGTTGGATTCGGGAAATCATTCATAATTTTCAGCATCCTTTCCAAAATAAAATCTGATTGTAGTATAGCACGTTCTTGGCCAGGTGTCAAGAGGGTAGATATGAAAAAAGACCTCATGCAAAAACATGAGATCTTTCTATCGTTACTGATGGTTTATCAGAAATCAAACACCGTACTTATTGGTAGAAACTCTTACACCAACACCCATTGTGGATGTAACAGTGCAGGACTTCAGATAAGTACCCTTTGCAGCAGACGGCTTAGCCTTTACAATTGCTTCCATCAGGGTTTCGAAGTTCTGAGTCAGCTTTTCTGCGCCAAAGGAAGCTTTTCCGATCGGGCAGTGGATGATATTGGTCTTGTCCAGACGATATTCAATCTTACCAGCCTTTGCTTCGGTAATTGCCTTAGCAACGTCCGGAGTTACAGTACCAGCCTTCGGGTTCGGCATCAGGCCGCGGGGGCCGAGCACCTTACCGAGACGACCAACCAGACCCATCATGTCCGGAGAAGCGATAACAACGTCAAAGTCCATCCAGTTTTCCTTGGTGATCTTGTCAACCAGATCCTGACCGCCTACATAATCTGCGCCGGCAGCCTGTGCTGCTTCATACTTGTTTTCCTTGCAGAATACGCAGACACGAACCTTTTTACCAGTACCGTTGGGCAGTACAACTGCACCACGAACCTGCTGGTCAGCGTGACGAGAGTCAACACCCAGACGGATGTGTGCTTCGATTGTCTCATCGAACTTAGCCTTTGCATTGGTGCAAACCAGAGACAGTGCTTCTTCAGAAGCATACTGCTTGGTGCTGTCTACAGCCTTGCGGCTGTCATTATATTTCTTTCCGTGTTTCATATTATTTTAATCCTCCTAGTGTAGTGGTAGCACCGGATTGCTCATCCGCAGATCCGGTTAGCGGAAATTTCCTCCCACCGACGTTCGGCTGCGTTAGTCAACGACAACGATACCCATCGAACGGGCAGTACCAGCGATCATGCTCATTGCTGCTTCCAGAGAACCAGCATTCAGATCCGGCATCTTCTGTTCAGCGATTTTCTGTACCTGTTCCTTTGTGATGTTAGCGACCTTTGTCTTGTTCGGTTCGCCGGAAGCGGTATCAATTCCGCAAGCCTTCTTGATCAGAACAGCGGCCGGCGGTGTCTTTGTGATAAAGGTGAACGAACGGTCTGCATATACAGTGATAACAACCGGAATGATCATACCGATGTCATTCTTGGTACGTTCGTTGAATTCCTTTGTGAACGCCATAATATTTACACCGTGCTGACCCAGCGCCGGGCCAACCGGAGGAGCAGGTGTTGCTTTACCTGCGGGAATCTGAAGCTTAATATATCCTGTAACCTTCTGTGCCATGTTGCACACCTCCATATTGTGGTTAATGGCGAGAACACAAGTCTGTCTGTGTCTCTCCCACCGGAACTGACAGTTTCAGTTCCGAATTATTTAGTCATCTTGACGGATCACCTGGTTGAGCTGCAAGGTTGCGGCTGTTTCACGGCCGAACATTGAGATCATGACATCTACAGTGCCGTCCTCCAGATTGATATTCTGTACAATGCCGCTGAAGCCATCCATTGCCGTACCGGAAATTGTAACTGTGTCCCACAGCGTAATTGACCTGTACGCTTGTACCCAGATCCACGCCCAGCGCAGCCACTTCCTTCTCCGAAAGGGGAGTCGGTTCAGACCCGGGGCCTACGAAACCGGTTACACCGCGGATATTCTTGACAACGTGCCAGGTATCATCTGTATAAATCATTTTCAGCAGAACATAGCCGGGGAACGTCTTGCGTTCCACTTCCTTTGTCTTGCCGTCCGTGATTTCTGTCACCTTTTCGGTGGGGACCTGAATTTCCAGGATGAGGTCATGAAGCTTCCGGTTTTCAACCACCTTTTCAATATCCTGTGCTACTTTGTTTTCATAGCCGGAATAGGTGTGAATGACATACCATTTTGCTGCTTCTGACATAGTTTTTCCTCCCTGTATCTCTGGTCACTTGTTGTTAGTTGGAAAGTCCCATGAGGTATTGCATCAGTCTCAAAAGTCCGGTGTCAATCAGACCAACCAGAACAGAACCAACGATTACCACACAGAGAACTACCAATGTGTTGTTGAGTACCTTTTTGCGATCCGGCCAAACGACCCGTTTGAATTCCTTCTTCAGGTCCTTAAACCAGCCGGCAATCCGGGCAAAGAGCTTTTTCTTTTCCTTTTTCTCTTTAATACCGGATTGTTTGGAGTCCGCTTTTGCTGCTGCTTTTTTCGCCTTTTTTTCAGCAGCTGTCTGCTCGGCGTTTTTTTCCATATCAGCCATTGCGCTTTGAACCCCCATTACTTTGTTTCTCTGTGCAGCGTATGTTTCCGGCAGAACTTGCAGTGTTTGTTCATTTCAATCCGCTCCGGATTGTTCCGCTTGTTCTTCTTTGTAACATAGTTGCGGCGCTTGCATTCTGTACAAGCCAGTGTTACTTTCACTCTCATGATCGGCACCTCCTGCTCGTTTACTTCTTCTGCCTGCTGAATCCGGCGTATCCGGCCCCGGCGGGCAGCCGTATCATTTGCCTCCCTCATCACACATGGAAATTATCCTGCATGCATTCGAAATGTACGCAAAAAAATAACCCCCATATGAAGAGGTGATACCAGTATAACACATTGTTTCCCAAAAGTCAAGCCTTTTTTCGGATTTTTTTGCAAATGTGCAGAATTGAGCTTTTTGAAAATGGGATTTGCCGGAAATGATTTCGCATTCTGCATTCTTCTTTCGAAAAAAATGTGATTTTCTGCTTTTTTTACAAAAAAAGCTTGCAGATTCCTGTGAATTATGCTAAAATAGAATTTATAGCAGTCTGCCCGCTTGTATACTGTGTGTAGCTTGATATGCATTTATAATGGAAACAGGAGGGCGCAGACGCGGAAAATCCGTAATAATTTCGGGGGTTCCGTTCTAAAACGGTATGTGAAGATGATATAATAGAAGCAATGACAGGGTGAGTAACTCGTCTCTGATATCGCGGCAGCATGACCGGAATTCATAGGTAGAAAGGAAGTTATCCACATGGCAAAGACCAGAGTTGCCGTTATTTTTGGCGGCGTTTCCAGTGAGCACGATGTTTCTCTGCTGTCGGCAGAAAACGTAATCCGCAGTATTCCCAAGAGCAAGTATGAGGTGCTCTGCATCGGTATCACAAAGAAGGGACGCTGGCTCTACTTCCCGGGGGATATTTCAGAAATTTCTGACGGTTCCTGGGAACAGAATCCGGACTGCTGTGCAGCGATATTGTCACCGGATCCGCTCCACGGCGGCGTTGTGACAATTGAAAACGGAGAAACATACATTAAAAAAGTAGACGTGATCTTTCCGGTACTCCACGGCAGAAACGGAGAGGACGGCCGGATTCAGGGCATCTTTGAAATGGCACGGATTCCTTATGTGGGATGCGGTGTCCTGAGCAGCGCAGTCTGCATGGATAAGGGACTGACCCACACAGTTTTGGATTACAACGGAATCCAGACGGCAAAATGGGCCTGCATCTATCAGCGCGAAATCAATAAGCTGGATGAAAAGTGCATTGCAATTGCAGAAACTCTGGGATTCCCGCTGTTTGTAAAGCCGGCGAATGCCGGTTCATCGGTCGGCGTAAACAAGGCTACCGACCTGGAATCTCTGAAGGACGCTATTCAGATTGCCTTTACACATGATGAAAAGGTAATCATTGAGGAATTTATTGACGGACGAGAACTTGAGGTTGCTGTATTCGGTTATGATGCACCGATTGCTTCCTATGTGGGAGAAATTGAACCGGCTGCGGATTTCTATGACTATGATGATAAATACGTAAACGGCACTTCCAAGCTCTATATCCCTGCACGGATTTCGGATGCAGATTCTGACCGGATCCGGGAGACAGCAGTTCGCGCCTATACAGTGCTGGGCTGCAAGGGTCTGTCCCGTGTAGACTTCTTCCTGGCAAAGGACGGCAGCATTATTTTGAATGAAGTTAATACACTGCCGGGCTTTACCAATATCAGCATGTATCCGAAGCTGATGGAGCATCTGGGCATGTCTCAGGAATATCTGGTGGATAAACTGATTGAACAGGCAATGGAGAATACTGCCCGCAGCTGATCAGGAAGCACACAGATTTCATACGGCTTGCATCCGCTTGAGGAATGCAGGTTCTGACTTTCAGTTCGGACGAAAGGAGAGCTGTCGGCATTGCCGGCGGCAATGAAACCATGAAAAATGATGCGATAGGCGTATTTGATTCCGGCATGGGCGGATTAACAACGGTAAAAGAGCTTCATGCGATTCTGCCCCATGAAAATATTATCTATTTCGGGGACACCGCACGAATCCCCTACGGCAGCCGCAGCCCGGAAACCATTTTGCGCTATGCCAGGGAAGACGTTGCGTTTCTGCAAAAACACGCTGTAAAAATGATTATCGCCGCATGCGGAACGGTAAGCTCCGTAGTAGGGGACAGTCCGTTTGTGACGGATTTGCCGTTTACCGGCGTGGTGCTTCCGGCTGCGGAAACGGCTTGTGCTGCTACCCGGAATGGAAAAATTGGTATTATCGGGACATCGGCCACTATAAAAAGCGGCAGCTATGAAAAGGCAATTCACAGCAGTCTCCCAGATGCAGTTGTAACTGCACAGGCATGTCCGCTTTTTGTGCACCTGGTGGAGAACGGCTATACAGATTTCCACAATCCGGTGACACGCCTTGTAGCCGAGGAATATCTGGAGCCGGTACGCAAGGCAGGGGTGGATACCCTGATTCTCGGCTGTACCCATTATCCGGTAATCCGGGAGATTATTGCGGATATTATGGGGGCGGATGTGACACTGATTTCTCCGGGCGCAGAGGCAGCAAAGTTTGCCAGAAAGTGTCTGACAGAACAAAACCTGCTGACAGATTCTGATGCAGTCGGGGAGAATACCTATTATGTCAGCGACAGTCCGGAGATGTTCATGGAAAATGCCGGAAATTTTCTGGGCGAGAATGTTGCAGGCAAAGTGTTCCACACCAGTCTGCAAATATAATAATGAGGTGACAGCATCCATGAGACCTGTTATGATCACCATGAAGAGCCGGCAAAAAACACCGGACAATGCAGAAGAAACAGAGCTTGTCACACTGGGAAACTATTCCAGGGAGGACGGCGTTTTAACATTGTCTTATGAGGATACAGATGCCACAGGATTTGCAGGCTCTACAACTTCTGTCCGGGTGGGGGAAGATGATTTGGTCACCATTCTCCGTACCGGAACGGCTAACTCCAATCTGACACTGGAGCTTGGAAAAAAACATTTCTGCCTGTATCAGACGCCCTACGGCAGCATGACACTGGGCGTGCAGGCGAGAAGAATTTTGCTGGAAGAGGAAGAAAATGGCGGCCGTGTTCAGCTGGAATATACAACGGACATGAATGCATCATTTCTTTCGGAAAATGAAATTGATATGCGCTGGGAATTCCGGGAAGAAATCGTTCCGGAAGAGCCTGGTCAGAGTTTGGATGAATAGAAAGTGAGGAAAAGAATACATGGCAGATTGCATGAAGGCAGCGTCTGAGCAGCTGCATCAGCTGCTTTTAGACGGATTGGGACGAATGGTTGCAGAGGAAAAGGTGCCGGCTGTTCCGGTTCCGTCTTTTCGGGTAGAAATCCCGGCAGATAAATCCCACGGAGATTTTGCGGCAAATGTCGCAATGGTCAGCGCCAAGGCATTTCGTATGGCACCGAGGAAGATTGCGGAGCTGCTGCTGGAATCGATTTCTTTAAACGGAGCAATTTTTGACCGTGCAGAAATCGCCGGCCCGGGATTTTTAAACTTTTTCCTGAAGCAGCAGTGGTTTGCGGACGTTGCAGAAACTGTGCTCCGGGAAAAGGAGCAGTACGGCAAAACACAGACAGGTGCCGGAAAACGGGCACTGGTTGAATTTGTTTCCGCCAATCCCACCGGCCCGATGCATGTGGGCAACGCAAGAGGCGGCGCATTGGGCGACAGCCTGGCAGAGATTCTCAGCTGGACAGGCTGGGACGTGCAGCGCGAATTCTATGTAAATGATGCCGGAAATCAGATTGAAAAGTTCGCTACTTCTCTGGAAGTACGCTATTTGCAGCACTTTGACCCGTCTGTAGAGATGCCGGAGGATGCATACCACGGCGCAGATATTGTGGAGCATGCCGAAAACTTTATTGCCGCATATGGGGATCAGTTTGTACAGGCAGATGCAAAGGCCAGAAGAAATGCACTGGTAGAATTTGCATTGCCGAAGAATATTGCCGGCCTGGAACGGGATTTGAAAAAATACCGGATTGTTTATGACAACTGGTTCCGGGAAAGTACACTCCATCAGAACGGTCAGGTAAAATGGGTGGTAGACGAGCTGACCAAGCGCGGCTATACCTACGAGCAGGAAGGTGCTGTCTGGTTTAAGGCAACAGATTTCGGTGCGGACAAGGATTTCGTTCTGGTTCGTGCAAATGGAATCCCCACCTATGTGGTGCCGGATATTGCATACCATTACAATAAGCTGATGGTGCGAAATTATGACAAAGCAATCGATATTCTGGGCGCTGATCACCACGGCTATGTGCCGCGTCTGAAAGCTGCGCTGACAGCACTGGGCGCTGATGCAAACCGCCTGGACGTAGTGCTGATGCAGATGGTAATGCTGATGCGGGATGGCGAAGTGGTCAAGCTGTCCAAGCGCAGCGGCAAGGCAATCACTCTGGTCACTCTGCTGGATGAAATTCCGCTGGATGCTGCACGTTTCTTCTTCAACACCAGAGAGGCAAATTCCCACTTTGAATTTGACCTAGATCTGGCCGTGGAGCAGTCTTCTCAGAATCCGGTATACTATGTACAGTATGCGCACGCCAGAATTTGCAGCCTGCTTCGCGCAATGGCAGAAGAAGGACTCACTCTGGAACAGTGCGATCATGCCGCTCTGGCACAGCTGACACAGCCCCAGGAGCTGGAACTGATTCGTCATCTGGCTGCGCTGCCTTCGGAGCTGGATCTTGCTGCAAAGCAGTATGATCCGTCTAAGGTGACAAAGTATGTCACAGAACTGGCAACTCTCTTCCACAAGTTCTACGATGCATGCAGCATCAAGTATGCAGAGTCAGATGTCTTGAAACAGGGACGTCTGCTCCTGTGTGAAGCAGCACGTCAGACCATTGCAAACTGTCTGCATATTCTGAAAATCACTTGTCCAGATAAGATGTAATCCTTGCTGACAGTGGAAAGAATTACAAAACAGTAACAGATAGCGACTAAATTTTTGCGGTTTCACTGTACGAAATTTGTGTATGGTGACAAAATACGAGGAATAACACTGAAAGTTTAACATTGCGTTCACATACTCGGCGGGAATGTGTGTTACAATTTGTAATATATTGAACAGGTGGATGTTATGCGAACGCAGGATCATACAAGGAAAGGAAGTTCCATATGTCGAATAGATTATTTCAAGGATTGGTGCATCAGATGCGGGATACCATCGATGCAACTGTCGGGGTGGTTGATGACACTGCTACAATTATCGCCTGCAGCGATCTGACAAAGGTAGGGACAACCAATGAGTTTGTCTCCCTGGATCTGAGCGATGTGCACGATATCTTTATCCGGGATGGTTATACCTATAAGCCGTTCGGCTCCCGTGCAAAGCCGGAGTATGCGGTTTTTGTAGAGGGCATGGATGATACAGCGGCAAAGTATGCCAATATCCTGGCAATCTCTCTGTTCAATATCAAGCAGTATTACGATGAGAAGTATGACCGGAACAACTTTATCAAAAATGTTGTGCTGGACAATGTACTTCCGGGTGATATTGTAATCAAGGCACGGGAGCTGCATTTTAATGCAGAGGTCAGCCGCGTTGTACTGCTGATCCGGATTGTCTCTGCCAATGATGTGTCTGCTTATGATGTTATCCAGAACCTGTTCCCGGACAAGAATAAGGACTTTGTCTTTACGATTTCCGAGAGCGATATTGTTCTGGTGAAGGAAATCAAGGGCGCTGTGGATACCAAGGATCTGGAAAAACTGGCACGCTCCATTGCAGATACTCTGAGCAGCGAGTTCTATACCCGTGTGAATGTGGGCATCGGTACAATTGTTACCGGTGTAAAGGATCTGTCCCGGTCCTTTAAGGAAGCGCAGATGGCACTGGAAGTAGGAAAGGTATTTGACACAGATAAAGCAATTGTCAGCTATGAAAATCTGGGCATTGCCCGTCTGATTTATCATCTGCCGACAACGCTGTGTGAAACATTCCTGCACGAGGTGTTTAAGCGCGGCAGCATTGAATCTCTGGATCATGAAACGCTGTTTACTATTCAGAAGTTCTTCGAGAATAACCTGAATGTATCTGAAACTTCCAGAAAGCTTTTCGTACACCGGAACACTCTGGTATACCGTCTGGAAAAAATTAAAAAGCTCACTGGCCTGGATCTGCGTGAATTTGATCATGCCATTATCTTTAAAATTGCGCTGATGGTAAAGAAGTACCTGTCAGCAAATCCTGCAAAATTCTAAGAAACAAAAAGCTGATACAGCTGGTCTGAATCGGCAGGATAGAAGATCAGCCGCCGGTGCATCTGCGTGTGGCAAAATCGCATCGGCGGTCTTCTTTGCGCCTGGATCTCATAGGAGCAGCAGAGCGCTGCGTTCCGAACGGACTGACCTGTTGTAGAAACAGGTTTTATGAACGGGACAGAATGCTCGCCCGAATTTCGGGCTGAAAGGATGTGTGTGAACTATGGTTGAACTGAAGGATGTCTCTGTGACATATTCCAGCGGCGTAGATGCACTGCACAATGTAAACCTAAAAATCAATGACGGAGACTTTGCCTTCGTTGTCGGTGCTTCCGGTGCCGGCAAGAGTACCATGATCAAGCTGATTTTGAAGGAAATCAATCCGACCAGCGGTTCAATTATGGTAAATGGCTATAACCTGAACAAACTTCGCCGTCGCCGGATTCCGGCGCTGCGCCGGACAATCGGATTTGTTTTTCAGGACTTCCGGCTGATTCCGTCTATGACTGTTTATGAAAATGTCGCATTTGTTCTGCGCGTCATTGACTCACCAACCAGTTATATCAAAAAGCGTGTGCCGTATGTAATCGGCCTGGTCGGATTGCAGGACAAGGCGTATGCGTATCCCAATGAATTGTCCGGCGGTGAAATGCAGCGTGTTGCAATTGCCCGTGCACTGGTCAATGACCCGCAGCTGATCATTGCGGACGAGCCTACCGGTAACATTGACCCGGAACTGTCTTATGAAATTGTTGAGTTGCTCCAGGGCATCAACGATATCGGCACCACAATTCTGATGGTAACGCATGAGCACAGCCTGGTACGGCAGTTCGGCGGTCGGATTATCAATATTGATCAGGGACGGATTGTCTTTGACGAAGTAGTTGGGGGGAATCTGATCCATGAAGCTTAGCGGTTTAAAGTACCTGACTGGTCAGGGCGTAGAAAATATCTGGAAAAACCGGATGATGGCATTTGCCTCCTTCTGTGTGCTTCTGGTTTCGCTCCTGCTGGTTGGTATGTCAATTTTGTTTTACATGAACCTGAATTCCATGATCGGCGGTGTGGAGGACAAGAACGAAGTTATCGTCTACATGGATGAGGGAACAACGGATCAGCAGCTGGCGGAATTTCAGACAAAGCTGGAGCAGATTGATAATATTTCAAAAATCTCATTCTACTCCAAGGAACAGGCTTTTGAAGACCTGAAATCCAGCATGAAGGACTACGAACTGCTGTTTGATTCTCTGGGAGATGACAATCCGCTGATTGACGGCTATCGGGTTCAGATTCAGGATATTTCCCAGATCAACACGACAATTTCTCAGATCGAACAGCTGGATCATATCTATTCCATTCGTGCCCCCATGGATTTTGTCAATATCCTGACAGAAGTACGTAAAATCGTTAGTGTCATTTTTGGCGTTATTATTGCAGCGCTGATTGTGATTTCTGTGGTCATTGTTTCAAATGCAACAAAGGCCAGCGTTTTTGCACGGCGGGAAGAAATTCAGATTATGAAATATGTCGGTGCGACAAATGCGTTTATCCGGATCCCGTTTTTTGTAGAGGGTATGATTACCGGTTTCTTAGCCGGGTGTGTGGCATTGGTCATTACATGGTTTGGCTATGATTCATTGGTGGGACTCCTGACAGGTCAGGTTGATTTCTTATCAGTGATTGGGATGGGGAGTATTATTTCGTTCCGCGCGGTTGCCTGGAAGGTGGCACTGGCTTATCTGGTATCCGGTACCCTTTTCGGTGCGTGCGGCAGTATGCTTTCTATGCGGAAGCACTTGAATGTCTAAGGAGGCAAGTATCATGAGCAGAAAAAAGCATGCAGGACTTCGCGCTGCCAGTGCTGCGGTCTGCCTGACAATTTTGGCGGCAGCAACAACAGCAAACTGGGCTCCGCTTTCCAATGCAAATCTTCCGGTTTCTGCCAAGACTTTGGCAGAACTTCAGGATGAGCGGAAATCCAACGAAGATAAAATTGCAGAAAAGCAAAAGCAGCTGGATTCTCTCCAGGATGATTTAAAGCAAAAGGAAGAATATCAGAAGACGTTGCAGGAAAAAATCACATTGCAGCAGGAAAATCTGGATATCGTCACAGAAGAACTGAAACGGATCAATGATTCGATTGATGAAACCACCGCTGCAATTGCAGATACAGAGGACGAAATCACCGTTATGGAAGCAGATATTGCCATCGGTCTGGATGAGTTTAAGCTGCGTCTGCGCGCGATGTATGTCCAGGGGAATGACAGCCTGGCTTCTGCATTGGTTGGTGCAACAGATTTCTATGACCTTTTGTCTAAATATGAGCTGATGTCACGTGTTGCAAAGCACGACAATGATCTGGTCAATGACTTGAAGGACAAGCTGGAAGCCTGCAACGAGAAAAAGGCACAGCTGGAGGATGAGAAGAATGATCTCAGCCAGCAACAGTCAGATCAGCAGAAAAAGAAGGATGAATTCACTGCCGGCATTGAAGATTTGCAGCAGACTTATTCCGAAACAACCGAAGCCAAGGAAACAATGGAGCGGGAAAAGGAAAAGCTGAATGTGGACGTGGAGACACTGGAAAAGAATAACCAGGCTCTGGATGCGGAAGAAAAACAGATCAAGGAAGAAATTGCCCGTGCTGCGGAAGAAGAAAAGAAGCGGCAGGAGGAAGAAAAGAAGAAACAGGAAGCTGCTGCCGCTGCTGCGGCTGCCAAAAAGCAGCAGGAAGCACAGAATGCACAAAAGAACAACTCCACTTCCAACTCGAATACCTCTTCCGGTTCTAATAATTCTTCCAAGAATGACACATCTACTTCCGGAAATAAGAACAATACCTCCAACAGCAACAGTAACAATAGCAACAGCAATTCTTCCAACAACAGCAGTAACAATAGCTCCAGCAATAACAGCGGAAGCAGTAATACACAGCCTTCTTCCGGCGGCGGTGGATTTGCATGGCCTTGCCCTGGATATTATACCATATCCAGTACATACGGCAACCGTTGGGGTACAACACATGGGGCAATTGATATTGCCGGTGGAAATGCAGGCGCAGCAATTGTCGCTTCCAAGAGCGGCACCGTTGTTCGTGTGGTCACCGGCTGCACCCATAACTATGCAAAGAGCTCCAGCTGTGGCTGCGGCGGCGGTTACGGCAACTATGTCATCATTCAGCATGACGGCACATACTCCACACTGTATGGCCATATGGCCTCTGTGGCAGTTTCCGTTGGACAGACTGTCAGCCAGGGTCAGACAATCGGCTATGTCGGAAGCACTGGCTTCTCTACTGGTTTCCATCTGCACTTTGAAGTACGTGTCAATGGTGCAAAGGTAGATCCGATGAAGTATTTGGGTTAAGAATCCATCTTTACAAACCTTGTGAAAACAGGTTTTAGGATGCATAAAAAGAATGCAAAATGCATAACATATACTCCCCATTGCGGTGAGTAGAAAAAAGGACAGGGGTAAGAAATGTGCCGCTGTCTTTTTTTTGCAGAAAGGTGTGTGTGTTTGTGAAAAACGAGAAAGAAAAAAAGACAACAGTTGCTGTCCCGAAGTTTACAATGGCATTGATCTTCTGCCTGTGCATCGTATTGGCCGCAGCGGCGGTATTAGGAGCATGCAAAGTGTATCAGATGCAGAAGAAGTACGGTGCGCTAGCGCAGCTGGAACATGCAGTAGATCAGACTTACTACAAGGATGTAGATGAAAACGCGGTAATGGAAAATGCGATGAAAGGCTATGTTGCCGGTCTGGACGATCCGTATTCTCAGTACATGACAAGTGACGAGTACACCGCCTATCAAACCAGCGAAGCCGGCCAGACCATTGGTATCGGGGTAACAGTTTCTCAAACGGAGGAAGGTTATCTGGAAATTCAGGATGTCAATACAGATTCTCCGGCGAAGGAAGCCGGCTTGCAAAAGGACGATCTGATCATAAAGGTGGATGGGGATGATGTCGCAGAGATGGGCTATGAGGGCGCTGTCAACGCGGTGCGAGGCGATCCAGACACTAAGGTAACGCTGACGATAAAACGCGGCGATGAAACATTTGACCAGGATGTTACCCGAAAAAGTATGGAGGTCACTTCTGCCGAAGGAAAAATGCTGGACGGGAAAATTGGATATATTACCATTCGTTCCTTCAAAGAAAACACGCCGGATCAGTTTCAGGCGATTTATGACCAGCTGATTGCGGACGGAGCAGAAGCATTGGTGTTTGATCTGCGGGATGATGGCGGCGGACTGGTTTCCGCGTTGGAAAAGATTTTAGATCCGCTCTTGCCTGAAGGGAAAATTGCAATTGCAACGTATCGGGACGGCACAACAGAAACCCTGGTGGAATCAGATGCTACGGAGTGCAACCTGCCCATGGCAGTTGTCGTCAATGAAAACACCGCCAGCGCTGCAGAGCTGTTTACTGCATCCTTGCAGGACTTTGGAAAGGGAACTGTGGTGGGCACCACAACCTTTGGAAAGGGCATTATGCAGGTGACACGTCAGATGCCTAGCGGTGGCGCTCTGACGCTGACAACGGCAACCTATCAGACCACCAAAGGGGAGTGCTACCACGGAATTGGCGTAAAACCGGATGTGGAAGTAGAAGCAGGTGACACTGCCATTGATTACGAAAATCCCAATCCAGACACGGATCCGCAGCTGAAAAAGGCAATTGAAATTGTGACAGAACAAATGGCATCCTAAAATTTGATTTCTGAAAAGACGACTACAGTATGTGAGAACAGCTGTAGCCGTCTTTTTTTCTTTTCGGGAAAAAATAAAGTACCGCCGGAATGTGACAGATTCCGCGCAAGGGATTCGGTACAATAGAATCAAATGCGGCAGCATCTCTGTCCAGAAAGCGAGGAAGAAAAATGGCAGTGACATTAGAAACAGAACAGGAGACATTGATTGCGGTGCTTAACGGTGAAATTGACCACCATTGCGCCAAAGGAATGCGCAGTGCAATTGATGAGAAAATTGAAAGCTGTCAGCCGGATGTGCTGATCCTGGACGAGGCTACCTCCGCCTTGGGCGAAAAAGAGGTCAAGTGGCTCTTTGAGATGATGCACAAGCTCACCAAGGAACAGGGAAAGGGCATTTTGTTCATCTCCCACCGCATGGATGAGCTGCGCCAGGTGGCGGACCGGGCCACCATCTTCCGGGATGCCCGGTACGTGATGACCTTCCCCTGGGGAGAACTGGGGGATGAGGAGATCGTGGAGCACATCTCCGGCAAGAAGAGCGCGGAAACGT
>ERZ791840.864-NODE-864-length-17402-cov-3.726177_pt1 | contig 17402 bp, 9 predicted proteins | sample MGYA00510291_ERZ791840 | MGnify/ENA primary metagenome ERZ791840 (study PRJEB30046, sample SAMN00715256) | human gut metagenome | study: EMG produced TPA metagenomics assembly of the A metagenome-wide association study of gut microbiota in type 2... | reverse complement strand
ATGTTGCCACGGCTCTGGAAATCTACGTCAAGGGCAGTCTGAACCTGTTCAACCATCGCACTAACGTGAACGTCAATAACCGCATCGTCTGCTACGACATCAAGGAACTGGGCAAGCAGCTTAAGAAAATTGGGATGCTCGTTGTCCAAGACCAAGTGTGGAACCGCGTGACCATCAACCGCGCCGCCCATAAAACGACCCGCTACTATCTTGACGAGTTCCATCTTCTCTTGAAGGAGGAACAGACGGCTTCGTACAGTGTCGAGATCTGGAAGCGCTATCGCAAATGGGGCGGCATCCCCACCGGGATCACGCAAAACGTCAAAGACTTGTTGTCCAGCCGCGAGGTTGAGAACATCTTTGAGAACAGCGATTTCATCTATATGCTCAATCAGGCCGCTGGCGACCGGCAGATTCTCGCAAAGCAGCTCAACATTTCGCCGCATCAGCTTTCTTATGTGACCCACTCCGGCGAGGGCGAGGGGCTGCTGTTCTACGGCAACACGATCCTGCCCTTCATTGACCACTTCCCGAAGGACACCGAGCTGTACCGCGTCATGACCACCAAACCGCAAGAGGTGGCGTCGGCATGAAAAGAGAACCGCGTTTGCAGTTTTCCGACGCCGATCTTGCCGAGCCGAAGCTGGAAAAGCCCATCAAGCGGGTAAAAAAAGCTGCGGCCAAGGCGGATAAGGCGCAGGCCAAAATCCCCAAGAAAACCGTGGTCAAAAAGGAACGCGGCTTTGATCCTGCCACCGGCAAGGTCAAAACGCAGCTCCGTTTTGAGGAAGTGGATAAGAAAAAGCCGCCCTCAAAGCTGACCCATGCCGTGCAGGATGCCCCCGCCAACTTTGTTCTCTCTCAGGTTCACCGGGAGGTGCGGCAGAGCGAGGATGACAATGTAGGCGTAGAGGCCGCGCACAAGGTAGAGCAAGCCGTGGAGAGCGGCGGGCGGCTGGTGCAGTCTGCCCACCGCGCCCATCAGCTCAAGCCTTATCGTGCTGCCATCCGTGCAGAGAAAAAGCTGGAACGAGCCAATCTTGACGCGCTCCAGAAGAAAGCAGAGATCGACAGCCCCACCAGCAATCCCGTTTCCAAATGGCAGCAGAAGCAGGCAATTAAGAAGCAGTATGCCGCTGCCAAGCACAATCAGGCGGCGCAGACTACGGCAAAGGCGGCAGAGAATACCGCCAAGGCCGCGAAAAAAGCCGCTGAAAAGGCTGAGAAAGCGGGCAAATATGTGTGGGAACACCGGCGCGGCTTTGCCATTGCCGCCGCAATTCTGCTGATGCTGGCATTTCTGCTCAACGGCCTGTCCTCCTGCTCGGTGATAATGGATGGTGTCGGCTCCGGGATCGCGGCCAGCACTTATCCGTCGCAGGATGCCGATATGCTGGGTGCGGAAGCGCAGTATTGCAAAATGGAAGCAGAGCTTCAGCGCTACCTCGACACCTACGAAAGCACCCATGACTACGATGAGTACCACTTTGATCTGGACACCATCGAGCATGACCCCTATGTACTCATTTCCATGATTACGGCGCTGCATCAAGGGGAATGGACGCTGGATGAGGTGCAGGGTACGCTCCAGATGCTCTTTGACCGCCAGTACATTTTGACCGAGGATGTGGTGGTGGAAACCCGCTACCGCACAGAAACCGACACATGGACGGACGCAGACGGCAATACCCATACGGACACCTATCAGGTGCCGTATGACTACTACATCTGCACGGTCACGCTGGAAAACTTCAATCTCTCCCATGTTCCCGTTTACATTATGAGCGAAGAACAGCTCGGAATGTACGCCACCTATATGGCCACCCTTGGCAACCGTCCCGACCTGTTCCCCGGTTCAGGCTACATCGGCAAGTATGTGGAGGGCAGCTATACCGACTACGACATTCCCCCGGAGGCGCTGGACGATGAGGTATTTGCCGCCATCATCAAGGAAGCGGAAAAGTATCTCGGCTACCCCTACGTTTGGGGCGGCAGCAGCCCCTCCACCTCGTTTGACTGTTCGGGCTTCGTCAGTTGGGTCATCAATCATTCCGGTTGGGATGTGGGCAGACTGGGCGCGCAGGGACTTTGCAATATCTGTACGCCTGTATCCTCTGCTAACGTCAAGCCGGGCGATCTGGTGTTTTTCACCGGAACGTATGATACCCCCGGTGTCAGCCATGTGGGTATCTACGTCGGCAACAATATGATGATCCACTGCGGAGATCCGATCTCTTATGCAAACTTAAATTCAAGCTATTGGCAGTCCCATTTCTACCGTTATGGGCGCTTGCCGTAAAGGAGAGTGAACGATATGAACCCGAAAATCATGAAGCTCCGTGGAGAGCTGGAGAAGAACAAAGGCAAAATCTCTGATCTGCAAGGCCGCAACCGCGAGCTGGAAAAGCAGATTCGTGAGCTGGAGGACACCGACATCATCGGCATGGTGCGTGAGAACGGCATGACGATGGAGCAGTTTGCCGAGCTGTTCCGCCGTATGCAGGCCGCGCCTGCACCGGCCACTTCGGAAAAGGAGGCGTTGAACCATGACTAAGAACACACCACGCATTTTTATCAGTCTGCTGCTGATGCTCCTGTGCATCGGGATTCTCCCTGTTTCCGCCTTTGCCAGCGGTGGCGACTATCCCGATGATGCGCTGCCCGCCGCCGAAAGCAGCGCCGCAGACACGCAGGAAACAAAACAGATCGGCACGGTCACGACCAACGGCGGCAACCTGAACGTCCGCACCGGCGCGGGACTGGACAACACCGCGTTTACGCAGCTCCCCAACGGCACGGTGGTCGATGTGATTGGCAGGGACGGCGATTGGGTAAAAATCCTGCTGCCCGCCCGTGTGGGCTATGTGTACGGCAGCTATCTGACCGTCACCGACGCCGCCGACAGTACCGTGAGCATCGGCGGCATTACGCTTCCGTTTGATGAAAAAGAGCTGGCCGACCTCTGGCAGCTCCTTGTCGGCTGCATGACGGGCGGCAGCGACGCGCTGACACCGGACGGCAATCTGACACTGATCGACGATATTGGCACCAGTACCAAGGCTGGAAAGCAGTTCATTACGCTGGAGAGTAAGAACGGCAATGTGTTTTACATGATTATTGACCGTGACGATGAGGGCGAAGAAACCGTCCATTTCTTGAATCAGGTGGACGAGGCTGACCTGATGGCGCTGACCGGCGAGGAAGAAACGCCCGCCGTCTGCTCCTGCACAACCAAATGCGTGGCCGGTGCGGTCAATACATCCTGCCCCGTCTGCGCGGTCAACATGACCGAGTGCGTGGGCAAGGAGGCAAAGCCCGAAGTCCCCGCTGAGCCGACAGAACCCGCCGCCGAGGAACCGGAGAAAAAGAGCGGCGTGGGCGGCATCCTCGTCGTCCTGCTGATCGTCGCGCTGGGCGGCGGTGCAGCGTTCTACATCTTCAAGCAGAAAAAGGCCAAGCCGCAGACCAAGGGCAGCGCCGATCTGGACGATTATGACTACGGCGAGGACGAATACGAGTTTGAGCCGTATGAGGACGAACCGGAACAGGATACTACGGAGGATACGAACGTATGAAATATTTCACCAATAATCCGCTGGAACGCCTGATGATGCAGAAGCCGAAAGCAGTGCGGGAGGACAGCCCTCCCGACGCTGCCAAGGAACACTTCTGCTACGGCTGCAAGCGCTTCGGACAGAGCTGCGTTCGCCCCTGCTACCGTGACGTAAAGAGAATGGAGGCTGCACCATGCGCCTTGTGATCGCCGAAAAGCCATCCGTGGCGCAGAGCATCGCCGCCGTGCTGGGTGCAAAATCACGGCATGACGGGTATCTGGAGGGCAGCGGGTATGTCGTGTCGTGGTGCTTTGGGCATCTGGCAGAGCTGGCCGACGCCGCTGTTTACAATGCCGATGATGCCAAATGGACGCTGGCGGCGCTGCCCATCATTCCTACCTCGTTCCGCTTCATCGTCCGCTCTGAAAAGCAGAAGCAGTTTGACATTCTGCGGGAGCTGATGCGCCGGGAGGATGTGGCAGAGGTGGTCAACGCCTGCGACGCTGGGCGCGAGGGTGAGCTGATCTTCCGCACGGTTTACTGCCTTGCGGGATGCTCCAAGCCGATTCTGCGGCTTTGGATTTCTTCAATGGAGGATGATGCCATCCGCAGCGGCTTCCAGCAGCTTAGGTCTGGGCGCGACTATGACGGCCTGCATCAATCCGCCCTGTGCCGTGCCAAGGCCGATTGGCTGGTGGGCATCAACGCCACGCGGTATTTTTCCCTGACGTATGGACGCACATTGAACATCGGGCGCGTCATGTCGCCCACGCTGGCGCTGCTGGTACAGCGTGAGGCGGAGATCTCCGCATTTGCGGCAGAACCGTTCTACACCGTTCAGCTCGATTGCGGCTTTCCCGCCACGACAGGCCGAATGAAGGACAGAAAGGATGCCGACGCCATCGCCAACGCCTGCAAGGGCAAGACAGTAACCGTCAAAAGCGTGGAGCGCAAGGAAAAGTCTGAGAAAGCGCCCGCGCTCTACGATTTGACCTCCCTCCAGCGCGACGCCAACCGCGTTCTCGGCTACACCTCTCAGCAGACCCTCGACTATCTCCAAGCGCTCTATGAAAAGAAGCTCTGTACCTACCCGCGCACCGACAGCCGCTTCCTGACCGACGATATGGAGGGCAGCGTCCCCGGCCTTGTCGCCGCCGCTGCCGCTGTCTGCGGCACGGAGAAGCCGCCGACCATCTGCGCCAAGCAGGTATGCAGCAGTAAAAAAGTCACCGATCACCACGCCATTGTTCCCACCATCAGCGCGGAAAAGGTAGATATAGCCTCTCTGCCGCTGGGCGAACGCGAGGTGCTGAAGCTGGCGGCAAGGGGCTTGCTTCGTGCCGTGGATGAACCCCACCGCTATGCAGAAACGGTCATTACGGTGGAATGTGCCGGTCAGAGCTTCACCGCCAAAGGCAAAACCGTTCTTGTTCCCGGCTGGAAGCGCTATGAGCAGGAGCAGACAGAGACAGCGCTCGCACTGCCGGTAGTGACGGAGAATCAGATGCTTTCCGTATCTGCTGCATCGGTCAAAACCGGAAGAACCACGCCGCCCAAGCATTTCACCGAGGACACGCTGCTGGCTGCGATGGAGAACGCGGGCAAGGAGGATATGCCAGATGATGCCGAGCGCAAGGGCATTGGCACCCCGGCGACCCGTTCCGGTATCATTGAAAAGCTGGTGTCCTCCGGTTTTGTGGAGCGCAGGAAATCCAAGAAGATCACAAATCTGCTGCCCACCTCCACCGGCACGGCGCTTATCACCGTTCTGCCCGAACAGCTCCAGTCTCCGCAGCTCACCGCTGAATGGGAACATCGCCTGAAAGAGATCGAGCGCGGCGAAATCGCCCCGGACAGCTTTATGGACGGGATCGCCGCCATGCTGAATAAGCTGGTGCAGACCTACAAGCCCATCCCCGGTGCGGAAGTCCTGTTCCCCTCCGGGCGCGAGGTGGTCGGCAGGTGTCCCCGCTGCGGAGCCGAGGTGACGGAATCACCGAAAGGCTTTTTCTGTGAGAACCGTGCCTGTTCCTTTGTTCTCTGGAAAAATAGCCGATTCTTCGCCGCCAAGAAAAAGACACTGACGAAATCCATTGCCGCCGCGCTTCTGAAGAATGGCCGCGCTCCGCTGAAAGGCTGTTATTCTGAAAAGGCCGGAAAGACCTATGATGCCGTCGTTCTTTTGGAGGACGATGGGCAGCGCACGGGCTATAAGCTGGTGTTCGACAATGGCTGATGCGCCGCGTATGGATCACAAGCAGCTCCGCCGCGCCAAGAAGCTCATTCGGAAGCTCTGCTGTAATTACGATCATGGCAACTGCCTCGCGCTGGACGATGGAGAGCCTTGCGTCTGCGTACAGGGCATTTCCTACTCGCTGCTGTGCAACTGGTTCCGAAACGCGGTACTTCCCGCCGACCATGAGCTGCTGGCCGACGTGATGCGGGAAAGGCCGGGGAAGCGCTGCGCCGTCTGCGGTAAGCCGGTCTATTCTTCCTCCAATCGCGCCAAATATTGCCCCGCCTGCGCCAAGCAGGAACGCCGAAAGCAGGACGCCAAACGGAAGCGTGAACAATACTGGAACCTCCGCAAATAGAGACTGGGAAAGCCCCGTGCCGCAAGGCTTTTTCCATGCGGAATCACAAGGGGCTGCGTCATTCTATCCGCAAGCTCAAAAACAACGTCTATCTGCGGAGAATCGCCCCTGTGCAGGATGTGTTTTCTTCTGCGCAGGGGCGCTATTTTTTCTGAAAGGAGATCATCATGGCTGAAAAGCAAACCAACAAAGACCGGATGCGGGAGATCGTTGACAGCATCGAAAATGGCATCAAGGAGCTGTTCGAGAGCGATAAGTACCGGCAGTATCTCTCCACTATGAGCCGCTTTCACCGCTACTCGGTCAATAATACCATGCTCATCTATATGCAGCGCCCCGACGCCACCCATGTGGCGGGCTTCAACAAGTGGCGCGATCAGTTCGGCAGGAACGTCCTGAAAGGTGAAAAAGGTATCCGCATCATCGCTCCCACGCCCTATAAGAAAAAGGTCGAGGAAATCAAGACCGACCCGGAAACCAACGCGCCGATACTGGATGCGGACGGCAAGGCCATCATTGAGGAAAAGGAAATCCGTATTCCTATGTTCAAGGTGGTGTCCGTCTTTGATGTGTCACAGACTGCGGGAAAGCCCTTGCCCCAGCTTGCCGCCGATCTGAGCGGCAATGTGCAGCAGTATGAGGTTTTCATGGAGGCGCTGCGCCGCGCTTCTCCCGTTCCGATGGAGATAAAGCCCGTTGCGCGGGATACGGACGGCTTTTTTAGCATTAAGGCGCAGAGCATCACCATCCGCGCCGGTATGAGTGAGGTGCAGACGGTATGCGCCGCCGTCCACGAGATCGCCCACGCCAAGCTCCACGACTACGAACACATGACGGAGCTTGCGGACGATGGTGAGACGATCCTTGTCCCCGGCGAAAAGAGCCGCAACACCGAGGAGGTCGAGGCCGAAAGCATCTCCTATGCGGTCTGCCAGTATTACGGCATTGAAACGGGAGAAAACAGCTTCGGCTATATCGCCACATGGTCAAAGGGCAAGGAGCTGAAAGAACTTCGCGCCAGTCTGGAAACCATCAACAAGACTGCCTCCGAGCTGATTACGGACATTGACCGGCACTTTGCGGAGATTTGCAAGGAGCGCGGCATCAATCGTGAAGAAGTGAGCGCCACACAAACAGACGAAGCGCTTTATCTTGTGGATGGCTCGGTATATCTCCATGTGCAGCATACAGACGGCGGTTGGGACTATTCGCTCTACGACAAGGAAAGCAAAAAGCTGCTGGATGGCGGTGTTATTGACAGCAGCGCCATTGAAGATTCGCCGGTTGCATCTGTTGCCGGGGCTGTCCGAACGGAGGTATTTGCCATTCAGGGCATGACACCAACCAAGGTGACATTTGCAGATATGAAAATTCTGGAGGATTTACAGGAGGCGCAGATTACGCCGCCCTTGGACAGCGAACAGATCACCGGCGCAGTCGCTGTTCCCACCGATGCGGCAGATAATATGCTCCTGGAGCTGGAACAGGCCGTCCCGATGCCTGACCCCACGCTGACGGTGGACGATATGCGCAGCTATGGGTATCTGGATAGTGATATGCTCCCGCTTTCCAAGGATCGGGCAGTGGAGCTGCTGGAGCATGACATCACGGTTTATATGCTCTATCCCGACAACGCCGAGGAAATGGTCTTTGAAGCCGAGGACATCATCAAGCACGACGGAATGTTCGGCGTCACAAGACCGGATTGGGATGCGGTCAAAGGCCATATCCCGCCCCGCGATGTGGAGCAGCGCTTTTTGAACAGTCCCACCGATGCTATGGCGATCTACCAACTGCGCCGGGATGCGCCGGTCGAGCTGCGTTTTGCCAATCTCGGCAGTCTGGCCGCGCCGCCTGACCCGGCCAACTATGAAGCTGTCTATACCCGTGAGGTGTACCCGGACGATGATACCGGCAGAATCCTTGAAAACTTCTACTACATTTTCAACGATGAGCTCCCCGGCGATTTTGTGGGACACAGCCTCTCCGTCAGCGACATCGTTGCGCTGAAACAGGACGGCAAGGTATCCTATCACTACTGTGACAGCATGGGATTTCAGGAGCTGCCCGCCTTTCAGAAACCGGAGAATTACCTGAAAGCCGCCGAAATGTCGATGGAGGACGATTACGGCATGATCGACGGCATTATCAACAACGGCCCCAAACAGCCCACCGTCGCCGACCTTGAAGCACAGGTCAAGGCCGGTATGTCCATCTCCTTGATGGATTTGGCAGAGGCGGCACACCGGGAAAAGAAGAAATCTGTGCTGGAGCAGCTCAAAAGCCAACCGGCCCAAGAACGTCCACACAAAACAGCGCCCAAAAAGAGCGCGGAAAAGGAGCTTTGATATGAACATCACCTTTGAAGAACGCCAGCTTATGAGCCTCTACAACACCGGCACCCGCACGGGCTTGATCGCAGCGCTGGAGGAAATGCGCGGCTACCTCGCTGCGGATGAAACGGAGCTGCGGGAGCTGACGGACAGCGCCATCGCAAAGCTGCGCAGGATGAGCGACGCGGAATATGACGCGCTCGACCTGTTCCCCGATTTTGAAAAGGAGGATATGGATGCCGAGTAAAGTACAGCTCTATGCGCAGATGGCAGACCGCACGGCGGAGCAGATCACGGGAAGCTACCAGAAGTGGACGGCATTTCTGACCACCGCCGCAAGGCTGTATAAGTACCCCTACAATGAACAGCTCATGATTTTCGCCCAGCGCCCGGAAGCCACGGCCTGCGCGGAATACGACCTTTGGAATAAGCAGATGCGCCGCTATGTGCGGCGAGGCAGCAAGGGCATCGCCCTTGTGGATACCAGCAGCGACCAACCCAAACTCCGATATGTATTTGATGTTTCCGACACCAGCGGCGGCGAGAACTCTCGCCGCCCTTATCTTTGGGAATACCGGCAGGAGCATCGTGAGGTGGTATCTGCGGCGCTGGAACAGCGCTTTGACGTTTCCGGTGAAAACGGACTTGCCGATCAGATGGAGCGTGTGGCGGCGCAGCTTGTAGATGAATACTGGCACGACAATCGGCGCGATATTGTCGGCATCGTTGACGGTTCCTTTTTGGAGGACTATGATGAGTTCAACATCGGAGCCGCTTTTCGGAACGCCGCTGTTGTCAGCACCACCTATACGCTGCTGTCCCGCTGCGGGATGCAGCCGGGAGATTACTTCGAGCATGAGGATTTTCTGAACGTCTTTGATTTCAACACCCCGCAGACCGTCGCCGCCCTTGGAACGGCCATCAGCCAGTCCAGCGAGCTGGTGCTGCGGCAGATCGAAGTCACCATCAAGAATTACGAGCGCGAGAAAATCGCGGAAAGGAGCGAAAGCCATGAGCGAACTGACCTACACCCGCAGCGGGGATTATCTGATTCCCGATCTGAGCCTGACCGAGCAGCCGCAGGCCCCGCTGGGCAAGTATGGCAGGATGCGGAAGGATTACCTGAAGGAGCATCGTCCGGTGCTGTGGAACAGCCTGCTGCTGTCCGAGAAGCTGTACCCCCATCTGCGGGAGATCGACGAGGCAGCGAACAACCGGCTGGAACAGATGATGCCGGAGCTGATGAAGTCGGCAGGCGTGACGGAAGCGCTGAAAGCCAGCGACCCGATGAAGTGGGTAGGGCTGATGAACACGCTGAAAGCGCAGGCCGAGGAAACGATCCTCACGGAACTGGTGTTCAGCTAAATATGTTCGATGCCCCTGCTGGGGCGCAGATGTCCTTCTTCCCCTCAGAGGCAGAACAAATTCAATCCATCGCAGAAGCGGAGAGTGTAACACCCTCCGCTTTTTCTATGTTCATTTCTCAGAATGATATTGACCACATCCTGCGCGCGGGCGGTAATGCGGATGCAGCGCGGATGAAAATTGCTGCGGAATTCTCCAAGCAAAAACCTTTAGAGGATCGCGCGGCATTTCTGAAAGCTCTTTACCACGGCGGCAACGGCCTGATTACGGATAACGGCAGGTTTTCCGCATGGTACGGGGACGATGGTATCCATATTGCAACCGGAGATACCTCTCGCTATCTTCGCTCTGCACAAGTGATAGGCTGGGCAGATGCGGCGGAGCGTATTGAGGAACTTCTGGACGGCGGCACATTTGCCACCAATCTTGAAGTCACAGAAGCCCCGCGCTATGAGCGGCTGGGTATTGCTGTGGATGTCTGGAATCTTTATCACGATTTCTCGGATGAAGCAAAATCGCTGGGGTATCTGTCCTGCTTGGGCAATATCCATAGCACCAGCTTTCCAGAGGAAACGGAGCGCCTGACGGATGATCTGCTGAATCCGGAGTTTCGGGAAAGGCTTCTGGCAGAACACAGAGTATTTCTTGACGCATACCGTGAGAACCGGGAGCTTCTGCGTTTCCATTTCCACCGTCCGCAGGCGCTTCTTACACGTATGGAAGATCTGTCATTGCCGCGCAAAGAATATCACTCCGATATGGCGGCTGTTCCGAAGACGGGCCGGTTTATCACTGAAGATGAAATTGCGGCTTCTCTTGCAAATGGAAGCGGCTTTGAGGGTGGAAAGACCCGCATCCATGAGTTTTTCCAGACTCCGCACACGACAAAAGAGAGCGCTGATTTTCTGAAAAAGGAATACGGCATCGGAGGACGCACCCATGCTGTATCCAGAGAAAGCGGCAGCTATGAAGATCACGGCAGCAAAGGCATCACGCTGAAAAAAGCGGGCTGTGCAGACATTCAGATGAATTGGAACAAGGTCGCTTCGCGCATCTCGGAGCTGGTTCGGTTGAACCGCTACCTTACGCCGGATGAGCAGGCAGCCTATGACAAGGAAATGGCGCAGGACGCCATGCGGAACGCGGTTTATAACGACTATAACGACGTAAAGGCGGCGCACCCCGATGAAATTGTGCTGTATCAGGTTGGGGACTTCTTCGAGCTGTATGGCGAGGATGCGCGGGCAGTTGCAGATGATCTCAGCCTTGAGCTGACGCGCCGCAATTTGGAGGGAGTAGGCCGTGTTACCATGTGCGGCTTCCCTGCAAAGGATTTGGAGAAATACGTTGAAAAGCTGCGGGAAAAGCATGATGTAACAATTTCGCGCATTGGCGATTCCAGCCATGAACACACGGCATATACGCTTCCGTCCATCGACCACGAGGCAGAACAGGCCATCAATGCCTATGAAGCGGAGTTCGGCGCGGATGGGACGCGGGTGTTCCGCGACCCCGCCGCCGAGCTGCCACCACAGCCTACCGTGCGAGAGCTGTTTGACGGGTACAAGCTGACCGTCGGCAACGCGCTTTCCAAAGATACGGCTTTTGTCAATGCCTGCCGCAATTCAGACCGCCAGAACGCTTATCTGGAGGGCGCGGACGCTATCCGTCGTATTGTCACGGCATCTGATGATCTCCAGCTTGTCCGCCTGTACTTTGATATGCCCGCGTTCCATAACCGGCTGCATCAGGAGCTTTTGGAGGAACTGTATCCCACGCTGGCAGCGACGGTCGCACCCTCTCCCTATCAGATCACACAGGAGGACATTGACAACGCGCTTCTGGATTGGCACAACAACCTAAAGGGCAAGCAGGAAGTCGCACTATATATGCAGGCGCATGGGCGAGAACGCAGCACTGCCGCATGGCTGGCTGCAAAATATGGCTGGGAAGATAGCAAAACTCCCATGTATATCCATGTAGGAAACGCCGAGCCGGTGACGCTCACATGGGCGCAGGTACAGCGGCGGTTGGCACAGCTCATCCGAGAGAATAAATTTTACGATGAGAATGAGCGACTGCGGTTATTTTCACCTGACCGATACTCCATTCGTCTGCATCCCGGCGAGGGCGGAATTACCGGCATTTGGGATGAGGTGTTGGAACGGTTCTGCGGAGATGGGGAACAAACGCTCCGCTTTGCAGAACAGAATAACGCCATTGCTTACTTGGATGGCATCAAACGGGATATGGGAATTGAGCTATCCCCTCCGGCGTTTACAACACCGCTTGGCTATACTTATCATATTGGAGATCGCATTTCATCCATAGAGTTAGACCACATAGCAGCAGTCGGCGTTATCGCGCGTGTAGATGAAGATCACGTCTGGCACACGTTACCGAACGTACCCGGACAGGAACCTGTCAGCATCGACCGCAATTCCTTTGAACGCTACCTCGACACCAGATATTTCGAGGTTTCTGAACCGGAGCCGCAGCGCGTCATTGCGGCGCAGCACACAGAACAGCCAACCCCGGAGACGCCGCAAGCGGTTCAAAACCTTATGGGGCAGCGCGTGGAAATTGATGGTAGGCTCTATAATGTTGATTCCGCAGATGAAACTGTCGCGCATCTCAGCGTCGTTTCATCCTCCAGCGAGAGCAATCACGAGCCGGAACACAGAACCGAACCGGTTTCTGCTGTCCTCACACGAATTGCAGATCAGGGTCGTGAGCTTGCGCCGAATATTTCGGCATATCAGGCGCTTCGTGCAGAGCATCCCGAAAAGCTCATCGGTGTCCGTGTCGGAGAACGGCTGCTTTTTTATGGCGCGGATGCAAAACGAGCCGCCAGCGCTTTGAATCGCCGCCTGCTGCAACGCGATATTCCCGGTATGGGCGAAACCGCTGTGACCGGCTATGATTTTGGACAATGGGCAAGCGCCGCAAAGCGGCTGCTGGAGCATGGACACAGCTTCGTGTTTGCGCAGCCAAATGAAACCGACGGCTATGATGTTATCAACGAGGCCGATGCCAAGGAGTATATCCCCATTGGCATGGAGCTGGAGATTGACGGACGGAAGTTTGTCATTGACAGCGTGAATTTCGGCGCAGATGAAGTATCTCTGCGCGATGTGACTTTTCAAAACAGGCAGAGCTTTCCCATCTTCCGCGCTGAACACATTGCGTTTGTACGCTCGTTTGTTGAAGAACAGGAACAGGAGCAGCCGCAGCCTGTCACCAAACCCGTCGCGTTCTATCCTGCCGAGAAAACGCACTTGCCCTACAACATAGAAATCCAAACGCTGCACATCCCGGAACCGGAGCATGACCCGCCCTCTGCGGAACCCGCCGAGCCTGAACCGCCCGCCATGAGCGATGAAGAAAGGCTGATTCTGGAGCAGGAAGGGCGCGCGGCACTCTCGGAAATGGGCGAGTTTGTGCCTGATTTTGATGATGCAATCTCACAGGCTGAGATCGACGAGCCTCCCGCACACCGTCCTGCGGTATCCATCCCCATTGACGGCGAGTGGCAGGACTTTCACAGCGTTGCCGCTGCGGAGCAGGCCGCTTACGCTGACTTCAAGGCGGCAAGCCACCGCGACGCGCAGAATTTCCACATCACCGATGATGCCCTCGGCGTCGGCGGCGCAAAAGCAAAGTTTCGGGCAAATATGGCGGCGATCCGCCTCCTGCAAGAGCTGGAGTTTGAGGGCTTACAGGCCAGCCCGGAGCAGCAGGAAATCCTCTCCCGCTATGTGGGCTGGGGCGGTCTTGCGGATGCCTTCGACGAGAATAAGCCAAACTGGTCGGACGAGTTTGCAGAGCTGTACGCCACACTCTCCCCGGAGGAATACGCTGCGGCCAGAGCGTCCACGCTGAACGCCCACTACACCAGCCCCACCGTCATCAAGGCAATCTATGAAGCGGTCGGCAATATGGGCTTCCAGAGCGGTAACATTCTGGAGCCGTCTATGGGCGTTGGCAACTTTTTTGGTCTGCTGCCGGAGCAGATGCAGGGCAGCAAGCTCTACGGCGTGGAGCTGGACAGCATCACCGGACGTATTGCCAAGCAGCTTTATCCCAAGGCGGACATTACCATCGCGGGCTTTGAGACAACGGACAGAAAAGACTTCTATGACCTCGCCGTGGGCAACGTCCCGTTCGGACAATATCAGGTAGATGACCGGGCTTATAACAAGCTCGGTTTTTCCATTCACGACTACTTCTTTGCCAAAACCCTCGACCAAGTGCGTCCGGGCGGCGTGATCGCGTTTGTGACCTCCCGCTACACGATGGACAAGCAATCGCCCGAAGTCCGCAGGTACATCGCGCAGCGGGCGGAGCTGCTGGGTGCCATTCGTCTGCCCAACAATGCGTTCAAAGCCAACGCCGGTACGGAAGTTGTGTCCGACATCATCTTCCTGCAAAAGCGTGACCGTCCCATTGAGATCGAACCGGATTGGGTACACCTCGGCCAGAACGAGGATGGCTTTGCCATCAACCGCTATTTTGTTGACCACCCGGAGATGATTTTAGGCAGGCAGACCTCCGAAAGCACCCAATACGGCAAGCAGGATTTCACCGTTGTCCCCATCGAGGGGCTGGAGCTTGCAGATCAGCTCCATGATGCCGTGAAAAACATTCGCGGCACCTATCAGGAGGCGGAACTGCCAGAGCTGGGCGAGGGCGAACAGATCGACACGTCCATCCCCGCAGACCCCAATGTGAAAAACTACTCCTACACCGTGGTGGACGGCGAGGTGTACTACCGGGAAAACAGCCGCATGGTCAAACCGGAGCTGAACGCCACCGCCGCCGAGCGCATTAAAGGCATGGTCGCGCTGCGGGATTGTGTGAATGAGCTGATTGCCCTGCAAATGGACGAGTACAGCGCAGAAAGCCGGATTCAGGAAGCGCAGGCCGAGCTAAACCGCCTCTATGATGCGTTCTCCGCAAAACACGGCCTGATCAATGACCGTGCGAACCGTCTTGCGTTCTCTGATGATTCCTCTTACTACCTCCTGTGTTCGCTGGAAGTGCTGGATGACGACGGAAAACTGGAGCGCAAGGCGGATATGTTCCATAAGCGCACCATCAAGCAGCAGCGCAGCGTAGATTCTGTGGATACCGCCAGTGAAGCCCTTGCTGTCTGCATCGGAGAAAAAGCCTGCGTCGATCTCAGCTTTATGGCCACCCTCATGGGCGGCAGCGAGAAAATCCCGCAGATCGTTGAGGATTTGAAGGGCGTCATTTACAAGGAACCAAACAGTGGCCCGTTTGACTTGGAGGACGGCGGCGAGCATTGGGCGAAGGGCTGGCAGACGGCGGACGAATATCTCTCCGGCAACGTCCGGCAGAAGCTCCGTACCGCGCAGCGCGTGGCAGCGCGCGACCCATTCTTCGCTGGGAATGTGGACGCCCTGATTGCTGCCCAGCCGAAAGACCTTGAAGCCAGTGAGATTGAGGTGCGGCTGGGTGCGACATGGTTTGATAAGAAGTACATCGAGCAATTCATGTACGAAACCTTTGAAACGCCCCGCTATCTGCGCGGACAGATCGAGATCAGCTATGTCCCGTACACCGCAGAATGGCAGGTTTCCCGCAAGAGCATGGTGCGCTACAACGATGTGGCGGCGTTCACCACCTACGGCACAGCCCGCGCCAGCGCCTACCGGCTGCTGGAGGATGCGCTGAACCTCCGCGACATTCGTATCTACGATACCATTGAGGACGCAGACGGACGGGAGCGCCGTGTCCTCAACGCCAAGGAAACCACCCTTGCCGCGCAGAAGCAGCAGCTTATCCGGGATGCGTTCAAGGACTGGATTTGGAAAGACCCGGAGCGGCGCGAAACGCTGGTACGGCAATACAACGAGGAAATGAACAGCACCCGTCCCCGCGAGTATGACGGCAGCCACATCGTTTTCTCCGGTATGAACCCGGAAATCACCCTCCGAGAGCATCAGAAAAACGCCATCGCCCATGTGCTGTACGGCGGGAATACGCTGCTGGCACACGAGGTCGGCGCGGGAAAAACCTTTGAAATGGTAGCCTCTGCGATGGAATCTAAGAGATTGGGTCTGTGCCAGAAGTCCATTTTTGTCGTGCCAAACCATCTGACGGAACAGTGGGCGTCCGAGTTTCTGCGGCTCTATCCTTCGGCCAACATCCTTGTCACTACCAAGAAGGACTTTGAAACCCACAACCGCAAGAAATTCTGCGCCCGTATCGCCACCGGCGACTATGACGCCGTTATCATCGGCCACAGCCAGTTTGAGCGTATCCCCATCAGCCCGGAGCGGCAGGAACGGCTCCTTCATCAGCAGATTGAGGAAATCACCGATGGCATTCAGGATACCAAGCTCGCAGGCGGCAACAGCTTCACCATCAAGAGCTTGGAGCGCACGAAAAAGGGGCTGGAGGCGCGGCTGAAAAAGCTGCAAGCCAGCGACCGCAAGGATGATGTGATTTACTTTGAACAGCTCGGCGTAGACAGGATGTTTGTGGACGAGTCGGACAATTATAAAAATCTTTTCCTCTATACAAAGATGCGCAACGTGGCAGGGCTTTCTACCACCGATGCGCAGAAATCTTCGGATATGTTCTCAAAGTGCCGCTACATGGATGAGCTGACCGGTGGGCGCGGCGTGGTGTTTGCCACCGGCACCCCGGTTTCCAACTCCATGACAGAGCTTTACACCATCCAGCGCTATTTGCAACATGACCGCTTGCAGGAGATGGGTATGGGGCATTTTGACTGCTGGGCAAGCCGTTTTGGAGAAACCACCACCGCACTGGAGCTTGCGCCGGAGGGCATCGGCTACCGGGCAAGGACGCGCTTTGCAAAGTTTTTCAACTTGCCCGAATTGATGAATCTGTTCAAAGAGGTCGCCGACATCAAAACGGCGGATCAGCTCCACTTGCCCACGCCGGAGGTTGCGTATCACACCATCGCCACCAAACCCACACAGATCCAGCAGGACATGGTGAAAGCCCTCTCGGAACGAGCGTCCAAGGTACACAGCGGTGCGGTCAGCCCGGATGTGGACAATATGCTCAAAATCACCTCGGACGGACGCAAGCTGGGACTTGACCAGCGCATCATCAATCCCATGCTCCCCGACGAGGAAACCACCAAGGTCAATCAATGTGTGGCGAACATTCTCCAATACTGGCGCGACGGCGAGGCGGATAAGCTGACACAGCTTGTGTTCTGCGACATTTCCACGCCAAAAACTGCGCCCTCTCAGCGGGCGGCAAAGGCTTCCCCCGGTACGCTGGACAGCCCGGAAATCCATGCGCTGGAGAGTGCAATTCCGTTGGAAGAAAGCTCTGACACGCCGTTTACGGTCTATGAGGATGTGCGTCAAAAACTCATTGACGCCGGTATGCCCCCGGAGCAGATCGCGTTCATCCACGACGCCAATACGGAGGTCAAAAAGCGGGAACTGTTCGCAAAGGTACGCAGCGGTCAAGTGCGCGTCCTGATGGGCAGCACGGCCAAGATGGGCGCGGGAACCAACGTGCAGGATCGTTTGGTCGCACTTCACGAT
>ERZ791840.859-NODE-859-length-17503-cov-5.802728_pt1 | contig 17503 bp, 19 predicted proteins | sample MGYA00510291_ERZ791840 | MGnify/ENA primary metagenome ERZ791840 (study PRJEB30046, sample SAMN00715256) | human gut metagenome | study: EMG produced TPA metagenomics assembly of the A metagenome-wide association study of gut microbiota in type 2... | reverse complement strand
TGGACTATTTTTTATTCGATTTTTCAGGTGTGCAATTTCATTATACAATGAGCCTAGCAAAATCAAAATATCACTTTATTGCTAAACACTACAATTGGTTTTATGCAGCTTGTCATGGCAAGCACTGTGTAATAACACCAAATTATTTAAGCACGCAGAGGCTTTCTCCGGACAATCATAATAGCATAGTTCACAATTAGGCGTCATTGCATAAATCATGCCATTGTCTCTAGGAAAAAAGCATTTGATTTCACTTGTCCTTGAGCCACAATAACGTGTATAGCTGATATGATGTACATTAGCTGGCGATTCTAGACTAATCAGCTTGCCGCATACAGGACAACGACCATACTGCCTAAGCCTCAATACATGACGTATAAATTGGTTATGGGTGCAATGCATGTGGGCCAAAAAGCGATCTTCTCTACCAAGTGCTTTATGCGCTTGACGCGCTTTTTGGTATTCTAATGTCGGTACGGTTGGTTGGTTTAAATTAAACATTTTCAGACATCTCCTTTATTTTAAGATGCCTGAATCATCAGCGTGGCTGACGCAGTTAGTCATAGAGCAGAGTTCGGCGAAGCGCAGCGTAGCTGAAAAGCTCTTGACTTACTGCGCCAGCTGCGCTACTTAATTGCTATATTACTCGTTATAATGCTATAATTATCGTAAAAAGCTATAATCACAGCAAGGAGACTGTGCCATGAATAACATAGACATGCTCATTTCTGATCTTATACCACAATTACTTCAAACCTTTACTTCTCCAAATGTCAAAGAAATTTTATTATATGGCTCTGTTGCACGAGGGACCGCAATATCAGAATCAGATATAGATATAGCGGTAATTCTAGACGATTATACGTATAAAATGCACGACGAGATGATTGACTTTGTTGTGGATTTAGAACTAAAATACAATAAAGTTATATCCGTGCTCCTAATATATAACAAGCAATTTAATGAATGGGGTAATATTTCACCGTTTTTCAAAAACATCAAAAAAGACGGGAAGGTATTATGGAAATCTACATTCTGATATGTCAATGGGTACCCAAAATACTCTTGCTCTTAATATCTTCTAATGATATAATTTAATTAGTTGCACGGGTAGCTTCGCGTTAGCGTTGAGGTCGTGCTTGGCTGTGTGAGCCAGTGGCATCTGTCGAGCTTGACAGGTGCTTTTTTATTTATTACGAAAGAGGTGATTCTTATGCCGATATTATATTCCTATACTCCTGAAGAAGTTGAAAAATTCAAGGCTAAATTAAAACAAACTGAAGAAAGAGCTGCGTTTTTCGAAAAAGCTTACAAACAAGAGCAAGCGAAAAACGCTAAGCTACAGCAACAGCAAAAAGCAGATTAACTTGCTCATTATTTAGGCTGTAAATCTCTCACATCGCCTTGTATATTGCTTAGTGCAAGGAGCTTTAAATTATATCTGTTTAAGCTCGTAATTGCTCGCTAACTCATAATAGCCTGCTTTTACGAGCTTTTCTTTTGGTATTGATCTATTTTGAGTGCCGTGTCTCATGCATCTGAGCGCGTGGTGGATTTGCAATACTTAGTTATAGCCAATGCTGAGCGAAGATAGAAAAGGCTGGGGCAAGCCCCAGCCTTTGAACACTATGTTAGATTTCTACTTTTTTATCATATTCTACAGAAGTACAAGCAAGTACATCTGTTGCTGCTCCTGTATTTGCTGAGATTTCTCAAGCCTTACCTGTAAAAACTGCTCCTGCTAATGTTGCTGCAACTTGTTCTTGTAATTTACGAGAGTGAAATAATTTGAATGTAAAAAAAGACCGCCGGCGGCTGTCTTTTTTCATATGGGGACGTTTTAACGGGTGCCTGTTTGACGCTTACGAACAATCTTATCATAGGAAAGTTTTCCTGTTGCAAAATCGAGCTTTGTTATAATCTTTGTAGGTTGATCATCAATATATCTTTTAAGAATGTCGTTATTCATGCTATTCCCCTCCGAATATTATCTACATGCTTAATATTTGAGCAAAGCCTTTATGGAATCCATAATTTGCTCGTAAGTAATATTCTTTGCATAGAAAAACTGCTTGCGGTATTTATCCCACATCGTTTTGAGTTCCGGACTTTCTTCAATGTTATGAAGAATACTTGGAACATCTGCGATCTGATTTGTAGTACCGCGGTGATTTGCCGTTGCTTTCAATGCATCCTCAAAGACCGTAATATCAAATTTCTGCGTTGTAGTCAGTATGTAGGCATCGTAAAAATCTCTTGGACGGGTGTTGAATATGCCGCGTCGCAAAATGGTTTCCACCTTTTCCGCCATAACTGTTTCAATGTTGTATGCCCAAAGCTCGTATGATTTCTCGTCATCAAAAATCTCGGAGAAATTGTACTGCACCGCATGAGGCGTAATTACGTCTCCGGTGGATACATCAATGCTAAGCGGTGTTAGCATAATATCGAACCTGGCATTTAGCATGACACGATATCCGCCGTAAATGTCATCTTTACGGATTGGAGAGATTGTGCCAATTTCATACACAACGCCGTCATCGAATGCGATGCTGCAGATGTCTTCCAACGCACTGCGAATTGCTTCCGGTGTTAAAGGAAGGTTTTTGAGCGTAGTATCCATATCCATCGTTGCGCGGTTGTCGAGACCAACAATCGCTGCTACCAACATTCCACCCTTTAATACAAACTTCTCTTTATATTCAGAAGCAGACAAACGGACAAGCAAACGTTCAAACATATAGTTCTGCAAAATGACCTGTGCAGGAATATTTTTCTGCTTGGCAATATTGCGAATTTTCGCTTTCAGACTCATTGCTTTACTCACAGAAGCACCTCCAAATACTGACGCAGTATATTAGACACTCGCATCTTTTTTGCGTAAGAGTTTAGTTTGTTCAAATCTTTCTTTGGGTTAGCTGCATACAGTTTTAATGCCGCAAGGAAAGTTTCTGTTCCCAACTTGTTGCGACTGCGGATTATATCGCAGACCGTGCGTTCAAGATCGTATGCGGTAACATCATTTCCTGCAGATGTCTTCATCGTTGTTTTGCCAAGCTCAAATAATTCGGGTTTGATGTAATATACCTTGCATTCAGATTTGATTGCTGCAGATGGAATACAACCGGACGGTGCTGTAACCGTATGCTCGAATGGGGTTCTGTCGGAAATCCCATGTAGGTAAAGGGCTGTTTCATGAGAAAATATTACTTTTTCAGAACGATTACTGATCGCCAGCAATTCATCTTGCATATCATCAGGAAGAATGTACTGACCTTTTACAATGCGTTGTATTTTATCTTCTTTGCACAACTTATAAAGCATTGCTTTGGATATGCCATGTTGTGCTGCTATTTTTGTTTTGATAATTCCGCCATGCGATTTTGCAATAGCGGTAAGTTCAATCATGTAATCCATACACTCACCTCAATTATGTCAACTCAATAATATTATATTTATAATTACGATGTAAGTCAACAGCTTCGAGCACTCATTCGAAAAATATTTAATAAGGGTACACCGCTGGGCAAAAAAAGAGTCGGCATTTTCATACCAACTCTACTAATTTGATTTCGACAATCTCGCCTAGTTTTTTATTGTTTTGGCTTATTACTATAATCTAAAGGTTCTTTTCTTCATGTACTTCACTAAAGCCGCTCTTGATTTGCTCCATACTTCTATCAAGCTTAGCAAGGTATTCTGCATTGCGGGCATTTTTCATAAGCTGATTATAATTATCAAGGCTCATAATAACAATGCTCTTTGATTTTTTACGAGTAACAATAATAGTTTGATTATTATCACTTGCTTCATCACAATAATCTTTTAAATTGTTTTTTAGAGTAGAGTAGTTTATAGCTAACATAGTTATAGGCCCCCCTTTGCTTCAAGGATGTAAGACAAAATCAGTGAATTTGTTCATGTATACCAACGCGCTATATTTACCAAACTCACCAATACCCACAATATCTATACTTTACATAGTGTAGCTCTTCCAACAATAACTTGTTTAGCAAGGGTTTGCATGCAAGTATCGTAAGACCTTCATTGTACCACGGCAAAGTTTTTTTATAATCTGCAAAAATTTCTTCAGCCTCTGAATAGGTAAACCGTCTCACAATATCCTCTTTTTCAATTCTTATCAACATATGCAAGAGGACATTATGGACTAAAGTTTTATTGAATACAACATTCATACGAGCTAGTATAAATATCACAGCAAAATCTAACACCAACAGCTTATACAACAAATTAATATCAGTATAAATCTGCATTTTTACTGGGAGTATGAATAAAGCTAAGCTTATCAAAAATAAAACAATATCGTATATTTTTTCCAGCTTTCTTTTTCTCCAAAAAATGCCATAGCCAGATTTGTTAATACAAATGTACGATGAAAATGTCATTTTTAGCTCAAAATAGCGAATTGCCAATACACATCCTATCAATCCTTCAGCAAATAAAAGCGTCATTAATACCGGTTCAACCATCTCATCCCCTCCTTGCCTTTATTATAGCAGAGCATGATACATCAGTCTATTGTATATATATTATAGAGCAATATAAACACCATAACTTTAATTATGAACATGATAATAATTAGTGTTATAACATTAATTATCGACATAACTATAGTTAGCATTATAACTTGAATTATTAATATATCTGTAATTAACTTTGTAACTCCAATTATTGATATAACTATAGTTAGAATACTAACATAGATAACTATAATAATACGCTTGCTAAAGCTAAAATTCCCATCCATTATTTTTCTTGTTTTTATTACTTAAATCCACAGTCATTTTATTTTGTTTTATATTCTCCCTGCCGGCATTAATGATATTGCGTAACAGATTATTTATATCATTTCTTGCGTCAAATATAGCTGATGCTCCATTGCCAAGTTCTGGAGCCCGATATTTAGATTTCATATTGTAATGCATGTGGGGGTTTATCTTTCTGCCAACTTCGATGATTTCCTTTCGTAATTCCTTGTATTCGCTATTTAGTTTGAGCAGATTTAATTTTTGATTTTCCATGTCTTTATTTTGTTCAAGCATTTCTTTTATTAATTTTTTATACCATTTATCACCTGATTCGGAGCTGATGAAGCTGCGTATTTCTGCATCTTGTTTTTCATAATCAGCTTTCAGAATTCTGTAAGCTCGTCCTTTTTCATTATACTCTGCTCGTATATTATTGGGCATAGATTCTTTGGGACCATATAGGCTTAAGATTTCTTTTAATCTAGTTTTAAGGCTGATTACTGCTTCACATTCTTTTTGCAATTTTTCAAATCTGCCGTTGGTCATAATATTAAGTACCTTACTTGGCATTTGTTCAATTGGAGTTATTGTTTTTTCAATTCTTATAATTGCAGATTCGTTATATTTTATTTGGTTGTTAACTGATCCCAGTAATTTAACAAAATCTTTTTTGATAATTTCGCCGGATATAGTAAGTTCGGCTAATCGTTTTTCACTATACTCTTTTTCCTTGCGTTCTAATTCAATTTGCTTTCTATATTTTAATTCAGCAGCTTTACGTGCCTTTTGAATTTTATCTATAATCACGCCAAAAGCCTTGGCACTCATTTTATAAATTTTGTCCAAGGTGTTGTCGATATTTTCTTGATCATAACCATTTTCTTCAATGATTTTTTTTGTTTTATAGGCTAGAGCCGGGCCAAGATGCTCCTGGGGTTCGCGATCAAAAAAATCGGCGAGATCATTATCTCCTGATGCAGCTGCTATATCACGTTGCGCTTTTAAAGTTTTGCAGGATACAACTTTGTCTATTCTGCGCGATTTATACTCAGCATTAATCATATCTTCCCAGCTCTGCCGAGTTTTCTTTATGCAAACTACTGCATTGCTACGGCTTTTTGTAAACCGCTCATCCTTTTTGTATCCACCTTTTTCGGGATTTTTGCTATTAAAACGCTTGAAAAATTTAGATGGTGATTTAGCTTTTTCCATTCCATCGTCCACAGTTCTCTCACAAAACATTATATGTGCATGTATCTGTTCCTCATTATCCTCAAAAGCGGCTGGTTTACTGTGGATAGCATATGCCCATACTTTATTATTCCCAATATGAGCAACAATGAAATCTTTTACCAATTTTTTGTTTTCTTCATGTGTTAATTCATTCGGCAATGCGATTTCAAACTCGCTATATGCTCTGCCATTAGCACGTTCGTACTTATCTGCATGCGCAAAAAAGGCAGACGCAGACATAGCCCAATGTGGGAGATTGGCATCTTTATAGACTAATTCTTCTGCGCGCTTTCCAGAACTAAAGCGTCCCTCGCGCAGTATATAGTCTGCGTGTTGCTTTGCAGTTCCAGTTTTCCCATTTTTAAGGCTTAAATGATATGTTGCCATGTCTTTTTCTCCTGAAAATACAAAAAAATCCTTAAGCAATTCCTGCAGATATAATCTGCAATTGATGAGGGACCAACGGTCCTCATCCTCCTTGCTTAAGGATTATCGTGTTAATTTTTAATTTTAGATTCTTCGCACGGGTTTCCACCAAGGCTCTGCCTTGGTACGAGAAACCCATAAGTGCGCCTAACGCTTTGCGCTAGGAAGAGAACGCAAAAATCGTTACTCATTTATTATATTTTAGCGCATAAATTATATGGTTACAATAGATTGTTTTTATATTTACATATAAAAAAGTCCTGGCTTATGAGTGCCAGGACTTAATGTTAAAGCTTTGATTCATTTATACTACACGTTTTATAGAAATATCTGAAGTAATCTGGTCCAGTTTCCCATAATCCAGTTTCAAAATCATATAGGGCTGCATAAGCATTAGAATTTATAATTTTGTTTCTAGCTTCTTGCAATGTGATCTCTTCTTCATCAGCCATATCCATAATAGCATCAGTCAAAATCAAATCTGCACAAAATCTTTCTTGTTCAGTACTTTTACTTTTCTTCGTAACTGCCTCTAGTTTATTACGAACTTCTCCTTCAAGTTTAATACCATTTATTTTTAACATCTCTACAATATCGTTAACAGCACACTCGTCACCATTTAACCTTAACATATCATACGTAGCTTCAATATACTTCCATACACCATACGTCTCAAACAATTTATTAGTATCAGCAGACGAAACTTGCAATTTTTCGCAGAACATTCTAAAGATACGTACTTCAAAAAAGATAAGTTCATTTAACATTATTGCGTTCCTCCTTAATACTAATATTGTAGCTCACACACTAAAAAACAACAACACATTCAGCTATGCTATATTGATTTTATTAATACTGCTTTTGGTTAATTCATCTATTTTATCGTACCGGTACTTTATAGGTAACAATATTTTCCAACGATAGCGCTCGCATCGTAAGATAATATTTACCTACGCCATTAGTCCATTGCATTTCTATTGTTGTGGTAATCCATTGTCTGTCTAGTAAAACTTCAAAAACACTACCACAATGCAATTCTCGTTCGTATTCTTCTCCTTTAATCACGTATCTATCAATTTTACGATCGTACACTAGTTGTTTCATAGCGATTTGCTCCTTCCTAGAATTGACTTTATAAATTGTACTTTACTTATCTATCCTAATACATCTCTATCATGCATAGGGTATTGTTTTGTGTAGCGTTTATTAGATGTTTGATATATGTTAATAGAGTAGGGGCGGAGTAGTGTTAATGGATTTTTTGCCTTGTTGAGCAGAGGAGGAAACAGACACTGCTCCCTATAGCAGCTCAAAAAATGAGTTACTATAGGGTATGCTTGGTTGGCTAATCATCGCCCCGCCGTCGTCGTGAGGTATCCATCCACCCATCTCCTGCATATGAGTTACATCAATCAGCTAAAATCAGTCCTAGCCGTCCGTAACCTACCCCGACGTAATGTCGCCTGATTACCATACCGCGCCGTTGTTTGTGGCCGCGCGCGCCCTAAATGCTCATGGCAGGAGAGGTATGCCAGTCTGTCCGCTTGTCCAGGCGTAAGAGCATTTCGGTTAATTATACGGTGTCCGCTACACCGGCGTTTTTTTGTGTCTCGCCTCGGCGGCGACCGCAGTGTTAGTCCGTTGTCGCAAACCACTACGGCAAGCAGATGATATAGCCTCTTGCCTATTATGGGTGTATAGGATATAATATAGATGGGTAATATAGATAGGCGTTTGAGTGGTACTCTGCTTGAGCGCTTATTTTATTTTTGGGGACGACTACATTTTGAGTACAATTTGACTCCGTTTTTCCAAAAACTGGATAAACTGGGGATAAAAAAGATAAAAATTACAAACAAAAAGCACTATTTCATTAACTGATAAAGCTAATGAAATAGTGCGCAAAAAGAAGTTAAATAATCTCGTTGCTACGCTAGTAGCACAATAGATTGTTGATTCGTCTGCAATCCGACTCCCGATGCACTTAGGTGTGTCGGGAGTTTTTTGATTTTGTGGATTGTTTTAGATTGTATACCTGTATCTAAATTTCAAATTTGCCAGCATTTTGTGATATAATTATATCAAGTCTTAAAATAGCAAACGAATTGAGGTAAAAAAATGCAACGTAAACCATATAGTGCCGGGGCGGTAAAGTTTAGCTTTTGGTTCCAGGAGTTCCGCAAGGCGGTTTTTATGCTTGCTGATGGAGCAAGCCTTGTCGAGATTAAGAAGCTTAGCCAAGAAACTAATATTTTTGCTGCGTCATCACCGGAAAGAGCAAAGCTTATTATGAGTAATGTATCAAAGCGTATTGAGGCATTAGATCATTCGTTTATACCAATCTTTGTGCGTAGTGATGTTGTGGGCCAGAAGCTACTATGCCTGATAGCTTGTATGTGTACAGATACTCTGTTTTTCGATTTTGTTAATGATGTTATTCGTGTAAAACTGGCATTAGGATTAAATGAGTACGGTGATAGCGATGCTAGAAAATTTTGGGATGACAAGCAGATACAAAGCGATAAGGTTGCCAATTTAACGGAGGCAACAAGAAAGCGTTTGCTAAGCACCTACAAGCAATATTTATATAATGCTGGAATTACAGAGGGCAATGCTGGATCAAGAAAAATTATTGTTCCTATCATCTCAGCCGATATTGTTGCATGGTTGCGTGAGCATGATTTGCAGCCGGCTTTGGCAGCGCTGACAGGTGAATGATATGAAAAAAACATTTGAGCAAAGAGTTGATGAGCTTGAAAAGATTATGGAGAATCAATCTTTCTGGCTGCGTGATGGCAGGGCGAACGAGGTTAACTATTGGGTATTTGATTATCCTGCCAGCAAGGAGCTGGCGGTGCGCGAGGTTGTTAAGCGTTTGGTAAAGCGCAGTGAGCAAAGCTATCGCGAATATCAACTTGTGGAGTATGATATTTACGACTACATAATTGATACGCTTCAAAAAGAAGGCTATCTTGAAGCAACTTACATGCTGGAAGAATCTGCAGGTATGCATGTTGTAATAGATTCAGTGTTTGAACTCCTGCAGTTTAATGAGCGAGATAATTGGTTTATTAAGCATGTTCAGGAGCATACGCCAGATAATGCTATTGTGCTGCTCACTGGAATTGGGAAGGTTTATCCTCTTTTGCGATCGCATAAGATTTTAAATAACCTTAGTATGGCATTTCGCAAGGTTCCTGTAATTCTGTTTTTCCCAGGTGTGTATGATGAACAAGAGTTACGACTGTTCGATGAACTTAAGGATGATAATTATTATAGGGCTTTCCGTTTGGTTAGGTAAGCAAGGGGGTACTAAGAGATATGTTGATAAAAGATATGTTCCGCAAGCCTATTGACCGTAATATTCAAGGTGTTATAGTTGTTGGCGAGGATGGCTTGAATGACGAGAAGAATGAGCTGGAAGAATACGTTGTTACGCGTGAGCTGCAACGCCATTTCAAGGAATTCTATGAGAATTACAAGCAGGGCCTTATCGGTAAAACGAGAAAAAATGGTGTTTGGATTTCCGGCTTTTTTGGCAGTGGTAAATCGCACTTTCTGAAAATGCTATCCTATCTTCTGGAAAACAAGCTGGTCTCCGGCAAGAGAACCTTAGATTACTTTAAAGAAGACAATAAGATTCAGGATGCTATGGTGATGGCTGATATACAGCTTGCTGTTGACACGCCGACAAAGGTTATTCTTTTTAACATTGACTCGAAAAGTGAGCAAACCTCCAAGCAGAGTAAGGATGCTATTGTTAATGTTTTCCTCAAGGTCTTTAATGATATGCTGGGCTTTTATGGTGCTCGTCCGGCGATTGCCGACTTGGAAAGGGCTTTGACAGAGGATGGCTGTTATGCAGCGTTTGAAGATGCTTTTTTTGCTGTTAGCGGTCATGCCTGGAAGGAATACAGACATAGATTTAACTATGAGCTGATGCATGTGGCGCAGGCATTAGTTGATATTCAGTATCAGAATATGTCTATGGATGCGGCTACAGCCTTGTGCAAACAGATTATGCTTACCCCTTATCAGATAAGCATCGAAGATTTTGCACGCATGGTACGAGCATGGTGCGACAAGATGGGCAATAATCAGCATATTATCTTTTGTGTCGATGAGGTAGGGCAGTATATTGGAGATGATTCGCAAATGATGCTCAACCTGCAGACGATGCGCGAGGAATTGGGAAAGGAATGTCATGGACGTGCCTGGGTAATTGTTACCAGTCAGCAGGATGTTGACTCTATTATGGAGATGACAGCGCGTAAGGGTACGGACTTTTCTAAGATTCAAGGTCGCTTCGATACTCGCCTGTCCTTGTCTTCCGCCAACGTAGATGAGGTTATCAAAAAGCGTCTGCTGGATAAAACGGAACCGGCAGAACAGACATTACGCCTGCTTTATGATGAAAAAAAGGTAAGCATAAAGAACAAGATTAAATTTGAAAAAACACCTGAGATGAAGCTTTATGAAAGCAGAGAGAACTTTGCTGAAATCTATCCCTTTATCCCGTATCAATTTAATCTTTTGGGTAAGGTTCTGAACTCTATCCGTACTCATGGTGCGTCCGGTAAGCATTTATCTGAGGGCGAGCGCTCCATGCTGGCGCTGTTCAAGAAGGCTGCAGAACGCTTGCAGAATAAAAACGATGGTGCTTTGGTGCCTTTCTATATGTTTTACGATGCATTGGAAAACTTCCTTGATTCAGTACACAGTCGTGTAATTTCTCAGGCCTTAGATAATAAGAATATTAATCCTGATGGCGAAGCAGATTGTTTTGCTGTAAACGTGCTTAAGGTACTCTTCCTTGTAAAGTACGTTAAAGAGTTTCCGGCAACTACTATTCCTAATATTACCAGTCTGATGGTAGATAATGTTGATGAAGATACTTATGAGCTGCAGCAGCGTGTAGAAGCCGCTTTGAAGGTTCTTGTTAAAGAAACCCTGGTGCAGGAGCATAGCGGTAACTATGTTTTCCTGACAGAGGAAGAGCAGGAAATAGGTCGCGAGATTGAAAGGCAGGAAGTAGAAACAGGTGAGATTCAGAATAAGATTTCTGATTTGATTTTTAATGATCTGTATGCTGAGGCCAAATATAAATATAATGCCTTTAATGGTCGCTATACCTTCTGGTTTAATCAGTTGGTTGACAACAGACCGCATAAAAATAATCAGAACTATGATATCGGCGTGCATATTCTTACTCCGTATTTTACGGATTATGATGAGCATACACTGAATGCTATGTCTGGTGAAGGCAAGCAGGTGTTAGTAGTATTGCCGGCCTTTGGCTCTTGTATTTCGGAAATTAATTGTTATTTAAAAATAGAAAAGTATTTGCAGCATAATCCCTTAGGCAGGGGTGATCGTTTTGCTACAATAAAAGAAGCTAAGTCACGTGAGCTGCGTGAGCGCATGGATAATGCACGCCTGTATCTGCAGGAAAGCCTGCGTGATGCTGATATCTATGTTAACGGCTCCAAGGCGCAGATTAGCAGTAAGGATATTACTGTGCGTATAAATGAGGCTTTGGGTAAGCTGGTGGATACAGTGTATTTCAAGCTGAAATATATTGATACAGCGATGGGAGCTGCTAATGTTCTTGGTATGCTGCGCAACGATAAACAGGGAACTATAGCTCTGGGTGAGGCTGCTATTCCGAATCATCTGGCACTGGATGATGCGAAAAGGTATATCGAAAACAATACAAGGATGCATAACAAGATTTCCTTGAAGACAATTAAGGATTACTTTACTAAGGCGCCTTATGGTTTTATCAATGATGATGTTGAGTGGATAGTTGCCAAGCTGTTTAAGGATGGTGACTTAGGAATTTACTACCAGCAGCAGAATGTAACTTTGCTGAACCATACTGCAGAACAGATTACGGAGCTGCTGACGAAGAAAGGCTTCGTGGAAAAGGTTATGATTGACCTGAAGCCTGTTGTGCCGAAGAGCAAGCTGAAGACGGCAAAGGATGTGGCGAAGGAGCTGTTTGGCTATACAGTTATTTCCGATGATGCTGACAGGATTATGAGTGAAATCCAACAGGAAACAAAAAGATTATTAAGCCGTTTCCGTGAGCTGAAGAGCGAGTATTATGACAAGGCTAAATATCCGGGCAAGGATATCGTACAGGACGGTATTTCTGTTTTGTGTAAGCTTAGCAGCCAAGATAATACGCTGGATTTCTTTAATCATGTTGCAGATAATGAAGATGAGCTGGAGGAGCTTGGCAGCGATTATGCTCCTATTAAAGAGTTCTTTAAGGGCGAGCAGAGGAAAATTTTTGAAAATGCTTTGAAGAAGCTGAAGATTTATGAAGACAGCAGGGTGTATATTGTTGATAGTGAATTAGAAAGCATTGTTAAGCAGATGCAGAACATTGTCAACGTTAAAGCTCCGTATGGTATGATTCGCCAGCTGCCTGATTTAATCAGCAAGTTTGATGATAAGTATCTTGTTATATTGGAAGAAAAAACTGAACCTGTGCGTAAAGCAATCCTAGATAACAAGAGTCAGGTTATGGATCATCTTGCCGGTAAGCCGTATGCAAAAGTAAAAGAAGCTCTTTACGCTAATGAATTCCAAAGACTTTTGGATAAGGCTGAGAGCAGTAATGATGTTTCTCGCTTGCGTAGCTTGGGCGATCAATCCGATGCGTTGAAGGAAAGATTATTTAAGGAAATGCATGATCTGGATGAAAAATATGCGCCTAAACCTGAACCGCCTAAGCTAACACCTAACCCTAATCCTACTCCAAAGCCACCTGAACCGAAGAAAGAGGTCGTTAATACATTCTTGAAGCATGTTGTACATACTACATCATGGCATATTGAATCTGAGGCTGACATAGACAAGTATTGTGAGCAGTTAAAGAGACAATTAAAAGAAAATATGCGCGAAGGTTTGGTTTACAACATTAAATTCTAACAGAAAAGCTCCTGCTTCCGTTGGTGGAGGCAGGAGTTTTTGTGGTATAATAATTAGTGATTAGTGTATAGAAAAGGACGGTGAGCAGATGAAGCTGGAAGAATTTTTTGCAGGGGAATCTAAAAACTTGGAGTTCAAGGAAAGTCTGCCTGCAAAAAGCAGTAAATATATGAAAACAATCGTTGCTTTTGCCAATGGGCAAGGTGGCAAGCTTATTATTGGTGTTGAAGATGATACGAAAAAAATTGTTGGCATTGATAAAAATGAAGCTTTTAAGATTATGGACGCTATTGCTAATGCTATATCTGACAGCTGTAAGCCTGCCATTATTCCAGATATTTATATGCAGACTGTTAATGAAGCGACGGTTATTATTGTGGACATAGAGGCTGGTCGCCAAAGACCGTATTATCTTGCTGCTGAAGGTTTACAGCATGGAGTTTATGTGCGTGTTGCCGGAACCACCAGACCAGCAGATGAAACGATGGTAAAGGAATTGTTATTTGAAGGAAATAATCGTTTTTTCGATAAAACTGTTTGTCTTGGCTTGCAGGTAAGCGAGGCTGACATAGAAAAGCTTTGCTTTGATATGAAGCAAGTAGCTTTGCAAAATTGTCGAAGTGATGAAGAACGAGCTTTAGTTAAGGATGTTACGCCTAAGCAGCTTTTATCTTGGGGGATTTTAACAGAATATGAAGGAAAGCTAGTGCCGACGAATGCTTATGCGATTCTTACTGGTGCTGATATTTTGCATTGTACTTTTCAATGTGCAGTTTTCAAGGATAATGAGCGTGTCATTTTTGTAGATAGACGTGAATTTATTGGAGCTGTGCAGGATATTATTGAAGATGCTTACCAGTTTGTGCTACGTAATATTCATCTTGGAGCAGTGATTGAAGGCTTATACAGGCAGGATGTGTATGAAATTCCACCTGCTGCTATTCGTGAGCTTATTATTAATGCAGCAGTGCATCGCAGTTATCTTGATAATGGTAATATTCAGGTGGCCATTTTTGATAATCGGTTGGAAATTACTTCTCCTGGCAAGCTGCCTCTTGGTCAGACTATCGAAAAAATGCGCGAGGGTTATTCCAAAGTGCGTAATGAGGCGTTGGCGATGGCGTTTAGTTATATGCATTTAATTGAACGCTGGGGTACGGGAATGTTGCGCATTGCGAAGATGATTAGAGAAGCAGGTTTGGGCGAGTTGGAAATTCTTGGCGGCGAAACGGAGCTGCGCTTTAATATTTATAGAAAACAAGCTACAGAACAAGTTTGTAAAACAGAACAAGCTAGTAAAGAAAAAGCGGGACAAGGTGCGGGACAAGCTTCTGAAATAGATACAAAAGCGGGACAAGGTGCGGGACAAGTTTCTGAAATAGATACAAAAGCGGGACAAGCTCTTGAAAGTGAAGAAATTATTTTAGTAGATTTTCTAGCGAAGAATCCTAGAAGTAATATCAGAGAAATAGCACAAAAATTAGTTTTAAGTAAGTCTGCCGTGGATAGATTGATAAAAAAACTTAAAACTAAAAAAATTATCGAACGCGTTGGAACCAGCCAAAAAGGCTATTGGAAGGTTTTAAACTAACACAAGGAGATGCACACATGGATAAGACAGCAATAAAAAATTATGCAATCTGGGCAAGAACAAAGCTCATCGAGGATATAAAATACAAGGCAAGCCTGCTGGGTATTACGGAAAAGGGGATTGCAGACGCTTTGCAGCAGTCCACGACGCAGGAGCAGTATTTTGATATCGGTACGAGAGAGCCTTATGCTATCAGAGGCGTGCAGATTGCGCAGCGCCGGAGCCTTGCAGAGGCTATCAAGAAAAAGGCGCAGGAGAGCGATTATCTGACTGCCTATAACAGCATAATCGAAGAGGTTGCCTATACCTGGTTCAACCGTTTTATTGCTGTGCGCTTTATGGAGGTCAATGACTATCTGCCATGCAAGATCCGTGTGCTGAGCGCAGTGGATGGTCGTCAGGAGCCGGATATTGTGCAAAATCCTTTTGATGCGAAGCTGGATTATACGAGTGCGGAAGAAGAGCTTATCAGCCAGCATCAGATGAACAACGAGGGCGACAAGCTGTTTAATATGCTCTTTGTCAAGGTGTGCAATGATTTGAGCAAGGTACTGCCGCAGCTGTTTGAAGCAGAGCAGGACTACACAGAGCTGCTTTTAAACATCTCCTATACGGATCAGGACGGCTTGATCTATAAGCTGGTGCATGACATTCCGGAAGATAACTTTGATGTGAATGCTGTGGATGAAGAGGGCAAGCCCGTTGGTCAGGTTGAGATTATCGGCTGGCTGTACCAATATTACAACACGGAGCCAAAGAACGAAACCTTTGCACTGCTTAAGAAAAATGTGAAGATTACCAAGGAGCGTATTCCTAGTGCAACGCAGCTGTTTACGCCGGACTGGATTGTACGTTATATGGTAGAAAACAGCTTGGGACGCTTATGGTATGAAGGACATCCCGAGAGTACTCTTCTAAAAGAAAACTGGAAGTATTATCTTGACGAAGCGCAGCAGGAAGAAGCAGTGCAGGCTGAGCTGACGAAGATTAAGGAAGAATATGCCAAGCTGCGTCCGGAAGATATCAAGGTTATCGATCCTTGCATGGGCAGCGGACACATCCTCGTCTATGCCTTTGATGTGCTGATGCAGATTTATACGCAGATGGGCTATACAGACAAGGATGCGGCGCTGTCGATTTTAGAGAACAACTTATATGGCCTGGATATTGACAAGCGAGCTTTCCAGCTGGCTTATTTCGCTGTGCTTATGAAGGCGCGTCAATATCACAAGTTTATATTGAAAAAACAGCCGCAGTGCCACATTTACGCGATTGCAGAAAGCAACGGCATTAACATGAAGCATTTGGCTTATTTTGGTGCGCAATTAGATGAGCTGGCAAAGCCTGTGGCCTTGAACCAGATGTAGGAGCTGATTGCAACGCTGCATGATGCCAAGGAATATGGCAGCATCATCAGCGTAGCAGACTATGATTGGGACTTGCTGCATCAGTTTGCTGCAGAATTTGATATCAGCGGCGAAATGAACCTGTTTGACAGCTTTGGTATTGAAGCAACACAGCAACGTCTGCAGGAGCTTATTGCTGTGGGAGAGGTGCTGGCGCAGAAGTATGAAGTTGTGGTGACAAATCCGCCGTATATGGGAAGCAGTGGAATGGGCGCTAAGCTGAGTGCTTATGTTAAGCAGAATTATCCTGACAGCAAGAGTGATTTGTTTGCTGTATTTATCGAAAAAGGCAACAATATGGTATGTGCTAACGGATATAACTGTATGGTTACTATGCAAAGCTGGATGTTTTTATCTAGCTTTGAAAAAATGCGCAAAAATATTTTACAGACAAAAATAATTTCTAATTTGATGCATATGGAAAATATGGTTTTAGGTATTGCGTTTGGTACTGCTGTGTCCAATTTCAGAAATTGCATGATTAAAGGATATAAAGGTACGTATAATCAAATTAAGTTGAGTGATATCGTAAATTCTGAACCTGCATATTTCCCTGTTAAAGAAAATAGATTTGCACAAGTATCTAGCGATAATTTCGCTAAAATTCCGGGATCACCTGTGGCGTATTGGCTTTCTAATAGAATATATGATATTTTTAATAACAAAGATTCCGATATGAAAAAATACTGTTTGGGCGAAGGGAAAAATGTAACTACCAATAATGCTAAATATATATTAAATATATGGGAAGTTGCCGAATATAAAGTAGGAGCATTTAATCTAAAATGGCTCCCTTGTGCCATGGGCGGAGAATATAGGAAATGGTATGGGAATATTGTTAATGTTATTGATTGGTCAATCGAAGCTCAATCATTTTACAGAAAAAATAAAGCGGGGAGAATTATACGTAAAGAATTTTGGAATATGTTCGGCGTTACTTGGGGGAAAATTAGTTCTGGTAGAAGCAGTTTTCGTTTTTTGAATTTCAATCAAATGTATCAAGAAACAGCTATATTACAAAAAAGTAAAAGAGATACTTTATGTGCTTTAGCTATCTTAAATTCAAAAATTTCTTCTTTATTCCTTGATTCTAAATTGCAATAAGAAGCTGCACACTTTTTGAAAATTAAGATGCATAG
>ERZ791840.858-NODE-858-length-17537-cov-4.234127_pt1 | contig 17537 bp, 17 predicted proteins | sample MGYA00510291_ERZ791840 | MGnify/ENA primary metagenome ERZ791840 (study PRJEB30046, sample SAMN00715256) | human gut metagenome | study: EMG produced TPA metagenomics assembly of the A metagenome-wide association study of gut microbiota in type 2... | reverse complement strand
TCCCCACTGCAGTGGGGAAGTAGCGATGTAACTAACAGAGATACCACGGTAACGTTTCCTGTTGCATTTAGCGTTTTATATAGCGTTATCGGAGCGCCTAAAAGCAGCAGCAACCTTAGCGGCAGCAACAGCAATTTTGGCATAAAATTGCAAAACAATAGGAGTTTTATCGCCAACATGTATGACAATGCCCGTGGTTATGCAGGCTTTAACTGGTGCGCTTTTGGTAAGGCCTAGGCTTTGCCAATGGACAGCCACCAAAAGCCAGCGTAGCTGTTACCAGCATCGTAAGAACCAGCCTGAAACGTATTGCCGGTCACGTTTGAAACGTATTGACAGGATTGAGAACCTGTGCAACCTAGGCTGTTTGTTGTCCGCGCTACTGCTATCACTGCATATGTCACGGATGTAGCTATAGGCAGTGTTATTGTAACATTACGCTTGCCGGCCGTATAAACTCCCCACTGCTAAATCGAAATCGCTCCTGCTGGGGGCGTAGAAAGGAAAAAATAATGAATAACGAACGTCAAAATCAATATCTCATCTTGCCGGAAAACGGCAACAGAAAAGACACCAAGCTTGCCGTTGAATATGGCGAAGAACAAATTGCCGAATACGTTGCTAATGGTTACGTCATCGTTAACCAGGCTGATTTTAATAAACTCATCGGCAACGCTGGCGGCGAGTATCTCATCGCTGATGACGGCAGCGTATATCCAAAGCCAGCACCTACCGATGCGGAGCTGCTGGAAGCCTCCAAACCTGCAAAAATCGCAGAGCTTAAAGTAGAGCGCGACAGCAGAGAGGTTGAGCCTATCGAGTACGACGGAAATCTGTATGATTATGACAGTAAAGCGCGTGATCGCATTGCAGCAGCTATTATTTCGCTGGATGTGTTAGGGCCTAAGGCGTCTATTGTATGGACGACAGCAGATAACCAAGATATACAGGTTACTGCTGACGATTTACGCGCTGTTGTCGCTATGGTCGCTCAACGCTCCAATGCCTTGCATATAGCCTATCGCGAGGCTAAGGACAAGGTAGAGGCTGCGAGTGATGTTGCAGAGGTTGAGGCTGTTGCCTTAGACGTGTAAAAACGCTGAAAGCCTTGATATGACTGTGTTTGAGAGCTTTTTGCAAGCCGGGGATATTGTAATAACCTGTTAGCAACGCGCTAAACGCAGTCAGGACAAGGCTTTTAGGGCATCGGTATGGCCGATATTAACAACACGTTAGCAACACGGTCTATATCATATCAATAGCCTTTTTTAGCTCATGCAACGATTTGTGCGTGTACACGCTTTTGGTTATGCCGGCAGAAGCGTGGCCGAGGATGCGCTTGACTGCTGTATCATTGGCACCGGCATTGTCGAGCATTGTGGCGCATGTATGGCGGCACTCGTGGGGCGTATGGTGGCAATTAGTCGCATCCATGACGTTATCAAAGCGCGTCCTAAAACGATGATAGGACAGTGCAGCGCCATCATCTACCGTGATGAGGGTTTTGCCAGGCTTATCCATCCACAGCTTAAAATAGGGCAGCGCCTTGCGGCTGATTGGTACAGCCCTGTTTCTGCCAGCCTCAGTCTTGCTATCTCTGATGATGTAATAGCGCTGCTTGAGCTTAACATCCGATTTGAGGACGGACAAAAACTCGCTCGTCCTTGGCCCGCCGTATATCATCATTACGACGGCCTGCGCCCAGCAGGACAATGGCTCATCGCTCTCAGCCAGCTTTTTAACACGGTTAAGCTGGCGCGTGTTAAATGGCTTTTTGGGATATTTAGTCACCTTACGGTCTATATCCACATACCGCGATGCATCCGCTGTTGCTGGTATAATCTCGTATTTAATGGCGTATGTATAGAGATTGTGCATCAGCTGCCTGCATTTCTTTTGGCTGGCGTATCCGATGCCGGCCGTACTCATATCATGGATAATGGCCTGCAGGTCATGCAGACGCAGCTTGACAAATTTAGCGGCATGGATAGCCTGGCAATGGCGATAAGCTGCCGCATAGTTAGCGCGCGTGCTCTTGGCAATTTTAGGGTAATGCTCGGCCGACCAGAGCCGGAACACCTCAGCAAATGTTATCTCGGAGGCGTTAAACAATGATGGATCTCTGTTATACGCAACTAGGTACGAGAGGGCCGCTTCGTAGCTCTCAAAGTAACCGATGGGCTTCTGCCTGCCGCCGATATATTTTTTGGCGACATAGGGCTTTCGGCGGCGTTTATCGCCGTAGTAACTGATGCTGCCAAATCCGTTTGGCAATTTTAATCGTTTTTGCAAATAAAATCACTCCTTATAATATATTGCTATTATTATAAGGGGATGGGAGGGATACAATGAATTACAAATTATTTTTTGACTCGGTGGTGGCTGCAGGCAAAACCTTAGGCACAGGCTGGAGCTATAAGGCGGCCGCGACCGCTATCATGGTACTGCTGCTGCATAAGCACGCAATTTTGTTTTATGCATTTAGCTTGCTGGTTTTTGTCGATTGTTTTACAAAGTGGGTCGCGATTAGTTACGCTTATCTTAAATCGCAGGGCGTGGCCGACCCAGGCTTTTTAAAATCCGTAATCGGCATAAAGCGTGCCCGCGAGGCAGGGGAGATCAAGAGCGAAGTTATGAAGCATCGCTTTTTGGGCAAGATTGCGGTATACATTGTCTGCGTTATGACCGCTGCTACCGCTGACCTTATCATGGTCGAGCTGTCTAAACCCGCATGGGCTGTGAGCACCATCATCGGCTATCTGACGGCCACCGAGCTGCTGAGCATCGTGGAAAACCTTAACGCAGCAGGTGTTGAGGCTGTGCAGGGCTTAATCAATACTATTAAGAAAAAAAGGATGTGATAAACATGGACCTTAGACATCTTTTAGCGCACGAGGTAGCTGCTGGCATCATCGCCACCGGCATTGAGGGCGCTTATGACTCCGTCAGCTGCAGCACCGCCGGCAATTACCCCAGCATGGGCGTGAGCCAGTGGGAGGGCGGCCGCGGTGATAATCTTTTAAGCTGGATTGACGATGGTCGTAAATTTATCGGCCGGACCTACTCCGACATTGTCGATTCCGGCGAGCTGCCGGAGCTGCGTGCGGTCCTGGACAGCGAGCAGGGCAGAGCTGCTCAGCTGGAGATACTGGCCGCAGACTGCCTCGATTATGTCGACGCGCTGATGCCGTACATCAGCGACAGCAAATGCGTAATCTATGCCGGCATGTGGTGCCCAACCAGCACCAATGTGGTAAGGGTATTTGTGCGCAATCGCAAAAACCGGGGCTATGATGTCGATGACCTGTCCGCCCTGGCTGCTGTCTTTGAGGATGAGTATTACGTAGCTGCAGCCGTCGGCACCGCCTACAAACAAGGCTATGCCAACAGGGCGAGAGCTACATATAATTATCTTGCAGGGCACGATATCGACTGGGGGCTGCTGAAAGATAAGCTGTAACAAAAAGACGGGGCAGGAAAAAGCAAGAGAACGTCGAATTGATAATCAACAGGATCTTTAGTATACTTCTCTTTAAATACCTTGGTAAGTGGGTACATTGTGGCCGCTTTGTACCCGCTAGTAAAATGAACACTAAAGCAATTTAATTGCAATGGATGTAGCCAAATTGCGCAAATCCTTTATGCATGGCGGTTTTCTGATAATATAAATGAAATCTTATGGCTGTGAATTATCTATAATGAAGCTAGTTCTATTGACGAGCCATGTTGAGTCAGTAGTATTGATGACTAAGGTACAGAAGTAAATATAAAAAAGGCTAAAAATAAAGCATTTTCGGGTATTCGATAACTTCATGCGAGTTGTACGGATGCCCGATTTTTCCTTTGTAGGAACATAACAAGCGCAGAAATCAGAGGTTGAGTTGACAGGATAAAAATGGCGAGGGTTGAGTGGATAGGAGAGATAAAAAAACCAGTCAAGAAGTATTTTCTTGACTGGAGCAGGCTTTAGTTCTGTTCTAAATTTTTGAGTGTTATGCCTTCTGCATTGCACCATGTAGCGTTTCCGCTGAGACTGGCGCCGCCTATGAAGGATGCGGCTGAAGAAGGACTGGAAAAAAGGATATCTTCCATTAAGCAGAAGTTTTCATCAATTTTGTTTGCGTATTTCTTGCGATTGCGCAATGTAGGCTCAGGACAGCTTTTTGTAAGTTTTGAAGTAATCTGACTGCCTTTAAGCACGACAAAACCCTCTGTGGTTCTTTTTCCTGTGGCTTTTACTCCGGAGTGATTAAAATACAGAATCTCATCTGCTGCGTCTGGAATCGCAATTGCAGGAGTGGCAGAAACAGAAGCAGCGGAAGGTGTTATAATGGGGATGAATACCTTATGACCGAGAGTGCCCATGATAATCTTTGCATTATCAATAAACTCTTCAAGCTCGCTTTCTTTTTCTTCCGTAATATTACCGGGCGTTGGATCATTTTCATTTTTAACAACATAGCGCTTAGCTTGCTTAGCTAACCCACAGAAGCGATTTTCAAGATAACTGATTTCCGTAGGGCCAAAGGAGTTGTTAGATGTTGTAAAAACGATTGCTTCTGTCCAGTAATCTTTTCCTGGATTACGCTTGTGTTCCTGCAATCGGTTCAAAATACCCTCGCCGTTTTTTCTTGCCCCAGCTTGTCCGATATAAACAACATCGTCATCAGTATCTTCAGTTTTGCCAAAGAGGCAATATACACCACTTTGTTTAAGGTCTTTCCGTTCCTTACAAAGGTCTAACTCTGTTCTGGAAATTTTATAAGCGACACCTGTCCAGTTGGCAAGAGTACACTTTATACGTCCGTTTGCATCTCCGTCAATGAGAAAGAGATTGATACTTTTTCCATATGCCATGGCAATGTCCTCCAATCAAAAAGAATTTTCTAGCAAACATAGATATGCAGTCTTCTATTTTATAATATCTTTACTCAAACTTCCCACACAGCAGATCACAGACATGCAGCTTACAACTGGGATTAACCTGAGAAAATAAAAATAGCACAAGCCTCTCTTAATTGATATAATGAATTTGCAGAACCCAAAACCGGAAAGAATGGCTTGCACTATGAACATTATACCATCTAATTACTTCAATGAACAGATGAAAGCGTTGTGTGATTGAACGATACCGCACAGACAACAGAATATGCTTAAAACCGCTTGATAGAAGGCTTTTTGAAATGCTGGATTCCGGAAGACAATATTGACATACGTGTGCGCCGTGACCATGTACCGTATGGTATTTGGGAATGTCAGGACTTGCTTATGACTACCGATGGCAATGTAGTCCATTACGGATACATTGAGAAATTCATCGAGTCCCTAGGTGAGAAATATAACATCCGTGAAATTGCCTATGACCGTTGGAATGCTGTGCAGATGGTACAAATTCCTGTGCATATTTAAATTGGGGAACATTTCAATACGATTTGTTAAGAAAATGTTCCCTAATTTATATTGAATATTGGGGAGCATTATGCTATTATAATTATACGATTTGTTCCCCAAAGGAGGAAATGCTATGGCAGTACAATATCAAGATATACAGGAATTACTAAGAAGTCGAGCCGACCTTCATGTAAGACTGAATCTGATGCCTTATGATGGGACACCTGAAATCAAAGAGCGTGGAGATGGAAAATATCTCTATGTCAGAAAGCGTGTGGCAGGTAAACAGACATCGACTTATGTAGGCACATATACAGAAGAATTATATAATCTGCTTCTGCGTAACGCGAGAGAAGCCAGAGAAATCAGAAAAGAACTTCGTGGTATAGAAAAGCAACTTGTTGCCGCCGGATATTCGGAAGATGAACTTTCTGTTGATGTGATAAACAATATTGCATTTGCACGAGCAAATATGAAAATGAATATCTATGATCAGGCTGTTTTGGAGGGTGTTGCTACATCATTCCCACAGACAGAAGAAATCATAGAAAACGGAAAAGTATCTGGTATGACAGCTACTGATGTTCAAAAGATTTTGAACTTAAAACACGCATGGGAGTTTATCCTCGACCGTGATGTGGTTGCCAGTATTTCCGACTACTATATGCTCAGTCACATTGCAAGGCTTGTTAATGAAGGTTTCTTTGCCGAGGGTGGCCGTATTCGTGGCGTGCCAGTCACGATTGGTGGTTCATCCTATGTTCCGCCGTTGCCTAATGAGTTGGAAGTAAAAGACAGAATCCGCGAGATTGCCGAAGAAAATGATGAGGCTATCAATGTTGCTATCAAACTGTGTTTATATTGTATGAAAACACAAATATTCCTGGATGGTAATAAACGAGCATCTGTAATTTTCGCAAATCATTATCTGATTGCACACGGTGGCGGTTTTCTGGTAATTCCCGAAAAGGAAGTGCCGCAGTTCAAGCAGTTGCTTGTAAAATATTATGAGGGTGAAGATATTTCTGTTATCGCCAGTTTCATGAAAGAACGCTGTTGGAAAACAATTTAAATCAAATACGAATCCTGTCTTGGGGAGCATATTCTGTTATTTGTGATGAAATTTGTTCCCCATATTAGGGTTGACGGATTGAAAGAGGGTTTAATGCCTGTCACACCACACATTCTTATGACGCAAGGAAGATGTAGTGAAGATGCCGATAAGTATTTTCTTTCACATATTTCAGATGATGCGGTAATGAAATAATTAGAACCAATGCTAATGAGTTTGTAATTCATTTTGACACGGTTCAGTCAATTTAAAGCACGTAGATATATTTCCACAAACGGCTCTAACACGAAAAAGGCTATGGAATTGTTCCCATAAACGGCAAAACAGCCAAGAAATTCAGCCTATCGTATCGTTTCATGTCGAGTGTGTTACCCTGTGGTTTGCAAAAATTATTTTGCCTAACCTTGAACGAGGGGATTGCTAGTATGGAAAAAGTAAAAAAACACACAGGCGACAACATACAGGAAGATGTTCAAGGATTCGTGCTTGATGATTTGCCTAAAACGGTAGAAGAACAATTAGCGATTATTGAAAGATACCTTCAGCGAAGTGTGCAAGAAAGAGAGAAAGAATAGGTTATTTAAAAACTGAATGATTGATATTGAAGCAGATTTTGAGTAAAAACTCAGAGTCTGTTTTTTATGTGCTTCACCAGAAGCAGACGGAACAGATTCTGTTGAGTATAATAAACACGTAACCACGAATGACTACATGGTTTCATCAGTACACAGGGATGCCAGCGTCGGAAGGTCTGTAACGGTCAATTTGCCGCGGGTGGTGGATAGAATTCCTCTGTTTCTCAAGTCGGTCAGCTCCCGCGTTATTTGAACCCGGCTAATGCCAAGAATGTCCGCAATATCTTCCTGCGTCATCTCAATAACCAGTCCGGAATTGGATGGTTGATTCATGGTCAGCAAATACAGGAGATTACAGAGCTTTACCTGAGAGGAATTAAACTCTTGGTGGATAGTTTCAAAGAGAAAGCGGTTGACATACATCGAATACCAGTTGACAACACTCTCAGCCAGTGATGTATTTTCTTCAAACATCGCTTTGAACTGCTGCACAGTAAACTCCAGTACCTTAATTTCAGAGAGTGCAACGGTTGTCAGAGACTGCTCAATGCGAAAGTCATTTGTGTGATATCCTGGAAAAAGCGTCCCCGGTCCATGAAAGCTGATGATTTTCCGTCTTCCGCTTTCGTGTTCAGAAAAATGAACAGATGCACCGGATACATAGTATTGGACACGATCATACGGCTGTCCGGGATTCCAGAGGTAATCACCTTTATGAAATGTTCGCTCTGTATGGGGTTGGGAAAAAAAGTATTCATAAAAGATGCGGAAGTCATCTGCAAAATAATATCGTGGTTTCAACATGGAAATCACCTCGCACTCGGAAAAGTTTGAAGATATTATACCACGAGATGATGAACATTTCCATGCGAGGTTATTAAGAACAGGAGGATAAAAGTAGTCCGCATAGGCATGGAATATTTGCATTGCTAGCAGATTAATTTATCAGTGGGGCAACGGAAAGTGGGCACACTGGTTTTCGTTTCGAAGCTGTTTTTGAATGTGTGCATCCTTGCTTTAGGTTATGCTGCGGACAATGAGCCGAAAGCGGTAAAGCGAAAAGACAGCGTCTACTATTTTAAATAAGTACTTTTTGGAAATGAGGAAAAGAAAATGCAGTATAAAGTAAAGGTCACAGTTTTGGACAAAAAATTATACCCGGAATTACAGCAGGAATACTGTGCCGTTCCGGACAGCGGTAAATGTCCCTGTTACTATGTGGGTGATGAGTTTCTGTTTTACCGCAACGATGAGAGGGACGACTTCTGGCACATGGGTGCGGGAACGCTTGTGAAATCCGGCAAACCGGATGAGGGCTGTTTACAGTCACCGGGAACGATGCATTGCGGAACAAAAGGGGTTCCGTTCTGTTCTGAGGCGTGGGATGCTATCAGCCGTTACATTTATACGGCTCTGCAAGGTGGAAGCATCATGCATGGTTGGACGAAAGATGATAAGGTTATGATTGCTTGTTGCAACGATGGCACAAGACCGGTCATCTTCAAAATAGAAAGAATAGATTGTGAATGACGCCAATATAATTGGCGAAAGTTCAATAATCTATAAAAATTCGCTGCAATTTTCATCTCCATGTACGATGAAAGTTACAGCGGATTTTGTTTCCCCAAGGAGTGGCTCTGGGTGCCATAATACAAACAAATCAAGCATATCCTTTTGGCAGCACCGCTGATTTATGCTATAATAAACTACAAGTATGTTTGCAGGAGGTTGCCATGTTTGCTGTTAATGTTGCGATAAATTTACCGGTAAAAAATTTATTCCGTCAGTTTACCTACAGTGTGCCGGAAGCACTGCAGTTTATAGACAGCGGCTGGCGTGTAGTAGTACCTTTCAGCGGCCAGAAGGTGGAAGGCTTTGTGGTGGAGCGTGTGCCATTGCCTAGTGATGAAGTGCTGAGAAGTAAGCTGAAGCCGGTGGAGGCAGCCTTGGGTGACACTCCATGGTTTGATGAGGAAACGCTGGCTACTGCTAAATGGATGGCAGATTATTATATGTGTTCGCTGGCAGAGGCGATGCGCCTTTTCGTGCCGGGGAAATCGAGTATTAAGCGGCGTGCCGTGCGTGATGCGCAGGGAGGTTTGCTTTATTATGTTTATAATGAGCGCTTGCAGGAAAAAACTGTTTTGGCTTACCGCATCAATGTAGCAGGAAGGCAGGCGCTGGCCGAAGGAGTACTTGCCAAACGCGCCAAGGGGCAGCATGCTGCGCTGGGCGTACTGGCGCAGGCTGCGGGAGCGCTGAGTGTGAGCGAGCTGGCGCAGCAGGGTGTGAGCTCCGCTGTGGCGCGCGCATTAGCGCAGAACGGTTTGGCGGACGCAGTGCAGAAGCGTGTGCTGCGCAACAGCTACAACACGGTGCAGGAGCGTGGCGAAAGCCTGCAGCTGACGGCGGAGCAGCAGGATGCTGCGGCAAAGATTAATCAGGCGATAGACGCGCAACGTGCGCAGTCGTTCTTGCTGCAGGGAATTACCGGCAGCGGCAAGACGGAGGTTTACCTGCGTGCGGCGGCTCATGCTGTGGATGCAGGCTGGCAGGTGCTGATGCTGGTGCCGGAAATTGCGCTCACGGCACAGCTGGTGAAACGCTTTCAGGCATGGTTCGGCAGCGAAATTGCTGTAGCGCACAGTAAGCTTTCACAAAACGAAAGAGGCGATGTGTGGTACCGCATGCGCACAGGCAAGGCAAGGGTGCTGATTGGCGTGCGCAGTGCTGTATTCGCTCCGTTTGAAAAGCTGGGACTGGTGATTGTCGACGAGGAGCACGAAGGCAGCTATAAGGAGGAGGACCATCGTCCGCATTACAATGCACGTGATGTTGCCCGCACCCGCTGCCGCCTGACCGGCGCAGCTTTGGTGCTTGGCAGTGCTACGCCGGATTTATGCACGTATTATAAGGCATTGCAGGGCGAATGTACACATTTGCATCTTACGTCACGTCCTAATGGTGCCGCTTTGCCAAAAGTTGAAATCGTGGATATGCGCAAGGAACTGGAGGCGCGCAATTTCAGCGTGCTGTCGCGCGCGCTGCAGCAGGCGTTGGTGATGACGGCGGCGGCGGGGGAGCAGGCGATTGTCCTCTTGAACCGCCGTGGCTATTCTACCTTTGTGATGTGCCGTGACTGCGGCCAGACGATTACCTGTCCGCATTGCGCAGTAGCAATGGTTTACCATAAGAAGAACGAGGATTTGCGCTGCCATTACTGCGGTAACACGATGCCGTTGCCGCAGGAGTGCCCGAACTGCCATAGCCGCCGTATTAAGTATTTCGGCAGCGGTACGCAGAAGGCCGAAGAACAGCTGCAGCAGCTGCCGGAGGTGCGTGTGCTGCGTATGGATCAGGATTCGACTGTGGCGAAGTTTGCGCATGCCGATATCTTGCGGCGCTTTGCCGACGGTGCGGCCAATGTTTTGATAGGTACGCAGATGGTGGCAAAGGGACATGATATTCCCAATGTAACGCTGGTGGGAGTGCTGGCGGCGGACAGTACGCTGCATCTGCCGGATTACCGAGCGTCGGAACGTGCCTTTTCGCTGCTGACGCAGGCAGCGGGGCGTGCGGGACGCGGTGACAGGCCGGGACATGTAATCTTCCAAACCTATGATCCGGATAACCCGATTCTGCAGCTGGCGGTGACGCAGGATTACGACACCTTTGCCAAGCGCGAGCTGCAGGAGCGCCAAAATTATTTTTATCCGCCGTTCGCCCAGATGCTTAAGCTGCAGATAGTGGATAAGGATGAGGGTGCAGGCCTGGCGCTGGCGCAGCAGGTTGTCTTTTGTCTGCAGAGCTTAAAGTTGCAAGGCAAGCTGGAGAATTTGCTGATTGCAGGACCGTTTCCCTCACTGGTGGCGAAGGCCTATGACCTGTATCGCTTCAATGTGCTGTTGAAGGCGCGGGATTTGAGGGAAACAAAGGAAGCATTGTTGAACAGTGAATTCAAGGAAAAGCCTAATCTTTACTTTAATGTTGACCCTGTAAGTGTAATTTAACATGGTAAATGATTGTATAAAAACAGAGTTTGTGTTACAATATAGGAAATTTAACACTGCTAATACCGGTAGAATGTTGCAGAAAATCTGCCGGCGTCAGCAAATTGATTAATGGGAGTAATTGTTTATGAGCATGCAGATGGAATTTATCAAGGTGCTGCCGTCGCCGCAGGCCTTAATGGAGGATTATCCGGTAAGTAAGGCTTCTAAGCTGCTGAAGCTGCAGCGTGACGAGGCTATAAAGAATATTTTTACAGGCAAGGATGACCGCTTTTTGCTGGTTATCGGTCCTTGCTCCAGCGATAACGAGGACGCTGTGCTGGACTATGTTTATCGTCTGGCTAAGCTGCAGGAAAAGGTACAGGATAAAATTTTTATCGTACCGCGCCTGTACACCAACAAGCCGCGTACTATCGGCGTAGGCTATAAGGGTATGCTACATCAGCCTTCTCCCGAAGGTGAAGAGGATATGCTGGGTGGTATTATCGCTATCCGCAAAATGAATGTGCGCGTGGTGGAAGAAACCGGACTGACCGGTGCGGAGGAAATTCTCTATCCCGAGGTTTTCCGCTATCTGTCGGATTTGCTGAGCTATGCCGCAGTAGGCGCGCGCTCCAGCGAGGACCAGCTGCACCGTATGATTGCCAGCGGTGTAGGCATTCCCGTAGGCATGAAGAATCCTACCAGCGGCGATTTGTCCGTTATGCTCAACAGTGTGGCGGCGGCGCAGCATGAGCAGGAGTTCCTGTTCCGTGGCTGGGAGGTGCGCACCAAGGGCAATCCGTTGGCACATTCCATTCTGCGCGGTTATGTTGACCCCATCGGCAACAGCTTCCCCAACTATCATTATGAGGTGCTGAAAATAGTTATTGATATGTACGCAGAGCGTCAGCTGCAGAATCCGGCAATTATCGTGGATACCAACCACGCCAACTCCGGAAAAAAATATCTGGAGCAAATCCGTATTGCCAAGGATATTGTGCATTCCCGCAAGCTGAATGCCGATATCAGCAGAATCGTCAAGGGATTGATGATTGAAAGCTATATTGAGGACGGTGCTCAGGGCGTGCATGACGGCGTCTACGGCAAATCTATTACCGACCCCTGCCTGGGTTGGGAAAAGACGGAAAGACTTTTGCTTGATCTGGCGGAAGAACTGTAAAATGTTGAACAAGAGCTGCTGCAGCGAAGGCTGCGGCAGTTTTTTTGCATGCAAAAAGACCGCCTGCTTCAGCGGGCGGCCTCTAAATTTTCTTAGCTGTTAAAATGTTTCCAGCAATTTGTAACCGCGACCAATAAGGAAGGTGGCAGTTTCCGGCTCGTTGGTTTTGAAAACTACTACCGGCTTAACATTATCACGGTTAAAGGAAATATACAGATAGGAAATGTCGATGTTGGCACCGTGGATAGCGGAAAGAATTCCGTCCAGATAACCCGGAGTATCGTCCATCTCTACGGCAATAACCTTGTCCTGACGGCATTGATAGCCTTCTGCCTTCAGTACCTCGATAGCAGTTTCTGCCTTGTCCACAATCAGGCGCACGATGCCGAATTCCGCGCTGTCATTGGCCAGCATGGTGTAAATATTGATATTGGCTTTAGCAAGAATGGTAGTGATTTTGAACAAACCACCCTCATTGTTTTCGGTGAATAAAGAAACCTGGTTCAGCATATGAAAAAATCCTCCCTAAATTATCATAAAGCGGGCTGTACTGTTGTCAGTTTTTGCTTGCTTAATAAAAAATTATAGCACAAAATTTGATGAGAAGAAAGAGGCTTTTGTAAAGTTATCTTTGCCTGACGCAAGCTATTGTGAAGTGAAAGAGGACAAAAATAATATTTGTTTTTGGTTTGAAAGAAGCTAATAACAGGTTTTGGGGTTAAGGTTGATGCTTGCTAACCATTTTAATCTTTAGCGTAAATGTTTCAGTAGACTTCTGGTTGAAACGAATAAAGATTTCAAATTACTTGATTTTTCGTATGAAAGTGCTATAATAATTCTTACAATATATGAACAAACATCGAAGTGTTTGCAAGAAGGCGGAGGTTGATAATATGGGTATGAAGAAATTATTAGCAGTTTTATTCTCGGCTTTACTGCTTGTAGGCGTTGCCGGCTGCGGCGGCAACAATGCGCAACAGGGCGCGGTAACACAAAAGGTTATGAACGCCAAAACTAAGCAGGATTTTGAGCCTGTAACAGAAATTAAGGAAGGACGCAAAAACGTCTATGCTGTGCTCAAGGTTATGAAGGGTAACTATTGGGAAGAAGTTATCCGCGGCATTAAAGACGGAGCAGCTAAGGCTGACGTTAACGTTTATGTAGGCGGCGTTATGAAGGACGGCGACTGGGAGCTGCAACGTGATATGGTCAAGGAGCTTCCGGGCAAAAAAGCGGATGCAGTAATTCTTGCTCCGGCGGATAGCTCCAATATGACGGCAAGTGCGAAAACACTGCGTGAGCAGAAGCTGCCGGTATTTTTGGTTGATACCGCATTGAGCAGCAATGATTATGATGCAGCCTTCCTTACCAACAATCTCGAAGCAGGTGCCGAGGTTTGCCAGCAAATGGTGGAGCAGATGAAGGCTAATGGTGTGAAGGAATCTGAGGAGGCAACAGTTCTGGTACATGTCAGCACCTTGGCCAGCGCTACGATTGCCGATCGCTTGAACAGCATTATGGCAAACTGGGGTAAATTTGCTCCTGCAAGCTGGAAAATCGAACATGATTATATTATTAACTATGGTGATGAAGCGGGCGCAGTCAAGCTGGTCACCGAAAAAATCAAAAACACTCATAATGTTAAAGGCATTATCGCCTGCAACAACGGCTCCACCAATGCAACTGTGGAGGCTGTAATGGCTGCAGGTCGCAAGGATGTTGCCGTTACCGGTTTTGACCTTGGCAAAAAGACTTTACTGGGCCTGGAGAACAAGAACTATAGTATTGCTGTTGCCGTACAGAATCAGTACAAAATGGGCTACGAGGCTGTGATGGCTGCCGCTGCTGCAGCAAAAGATGGCAGCAAGCCTGCACAGAAGCTGGTAAATACCGGTATCCGTATGGCAGATAAAAACAATTATAAAAAATAGATAACAAAAAAGCTTAAGAGCCTTCTGCTTCTGACGGGAAATCCGCCTGGTGCAGAAGGCTTTTGCAGTATTTGCTTAAATATATGAGGAAGCCAGTGCAGAGAATTTGTTTTTTCCTGTAGTAATGTGTTATAATGAACTATTGGAATAGATACAAGGAGGAACAAAAATGGCTAAGTTAAAAATAGTGATTGCCGGCGCTCCGGTGCTGCGTGAGGTGGCTCAACCGGTAGAGCGTATAGATAAAAAATTGCAGCGTCTGCTGCGCGATATGGCAGAAACAATGTATGCGGCCGACGGCGTGGGGCTGGCAGCACCGCAGGTGGGTGTAAGCAAGCGCGTTGTAGTTATCGACGTAGGCGAGGGTCTGTATGAGCTGATTAACCCTGAAATTGTTAAACGCGAGGGCAAGGTGCTGGGCAGCGAGGGCTGTCTTTCCGTGCCTGATTATGAAGGCGAGGTAGAACGCTCCGAATATGTGGAATGCGAATTCACCGACAAAACCGGTCAACGCATGCTGCTTTCCGCAAGTGGTCTGCTGGCTATCTGCATTCAGCATGAGCTGGACCATCTGGACGGCATTCTGTTCATCGACAAGGCTAAAACCATTTCGCCTAAGCAGAAGGAAAATCCCGAGGATGCTGTAAGATAAATCCTGAGCGGGATATGAAAAAAAGATATACGGAGGAAAACAAATGCGTATAGTATTTATAGGAACACCGGATTTCGCAGTCGGCAGCCTGCAGGCGCTGTGCGAAAGCGGCAAGCATGAAATTCTTGCGGTAGTAACTCAACCGGATCGTCCGAAGGGACGCGGCAACAAGCTGCTGCAGACACCTGTTAAGGAATATGCGCTGGAGCAGGGCCTGACTGTTTACCAGCCGCAAAAGGTAAAAAAACCTGAATTTGTTGAGCTGTTGCACGAGCTGCAGCCGGAGCTGATTGTCGTAGCTGCCTTCGGCCAGTTCTTGAGCAAGGAAATTCTGGAGCTGCCGAAATACGGCTGCATTAACGTACACGCTTCGCTGCTGCCGAAATATCGCGGTGCGGCGCCGATTCAGTATGCCATCATCAAGGGCGAAAAGGAATCGGGCGTAACGATTATGCAGATGGATATCGGCATGGATACCGGCGCAATGCTGGATAAGGTAGTGGTGCCTATTGCTGAAAACACCACGATGGGCGAGTTGCATGACGCTCTGCGTGAGCAGGGTGCGGCACTGCTGCTGCAGGTTATCGACAAAATTGCAACAGGTACTGCCGTTGCTGAACCGCAGGATAACGAGCAAGCTACCTATGCAACACTTCTCGACCGCAGCATGGAGCATATCGACTGGAGTAAAACGGCGCAGGAGGTACACAACCTCATCCGTGGCTTTAACCCTGCACCCAGCACTTTTACCAAGCTGCCGAACGGCAAGAGCCTGAAAATCTGGGGCAGCAAAATGACTGACAAAAGCAGCGCTGCTGCTGCCGGTACCGTTATCGAAACCGGCAAGCACAGCTTCTTTGTAGCTTGCGGTGAGGGCGTACTGGAAATCACCGAGGTACAGCCCGAATCCAAAAAACGTATGCCGGCGCAGGTTTTCCTGAACGGCCGCGGCGTACAGGAGGGTGACCTGCTTGCCTGAAGCAGGCTGTGATTTGAAGGAGTAATCTTTTAATGAACGAAGATAGTGTATTTAAGCCCAAAAAACGTATATTTATGGCTCTGACCTCCATCAGCGCCGTATTAGGTGCGTTGATGTTTTATGTGGTCTGGAAGGTAACCTTTCCGGGGCTTTATGAAATCAGCAGGTTTCTGCCGATAGTCTTTGGCTTTTTTGGCGTGCTTATTGTACTGGCAATGCTCAGCGGCGTGCTGGGAATCGTCATGGCACTTTTGGGAATACCGGTGCTTAAGATTTTATACTTTTGGGCGTGGAAGGCAATTAATATTCTTTTCCCCTTTGCGGTAGTACTGGGACGCTTGTTCAACATTCCCCGTGACCGCATTGAGCAGTCCTTTATCGAGGTCAGCAACAATCTGGTGCTGCAGCATAAGGTGAAGGTGCCTGCCAACAGAATTATGATTTTAACACCGCATTGTATCCAGCTGGATACCTGCGTACATAAGATAACCCGTAACGTAGAGAACTGCCGTCAGTGCGGACGCTGCAGCGTAGGTGCTATGCTTGGGCTGGCGCACAAATATGGCTGCCATTTTGCCGTGGCTACAGGCGGTACGCTGGCAAGGCAGATGGTTAAGCAGGCAAGGCCGAAGGCTATTGTGGCCGTGGCCTGCGAGCGTGACCTGACCAGCGGCATTCAGGATGTGTTTCCGCTGCCGGTTCTGGGCGTTTTAAATGAGCGCCCCTTTGGTCCCTGTTTTAATACGCGGGTAGATATCAATAAGCTGGAAGCAGCAATTTTAGCATTTATGGAAGATGATGAGGAAGAAACAAAGCATGCGGAAGGAACAAAAAGCAAATTATCCTGAAAGCGCCCGCGGAGCAGCGGCGCTTTTGGTGCGTATGGTGCTGGAGGACGGCGCTTATACGAATATCGCGCTGAACCAGTATCTGCGCGGCAGCAGATTGAGCGACCTTGACAGAAGGCTGGCAACAGAGCTGGTATACGGCACGGTGAAGGCCAGCGGTACGCTTGACTGGTATCTGGCTCAGTGCGTCAGCCGTCCGCTGGACAAGGTGGCCGGTGATATTCTGGCGATACTGCGCATCAGCACCTACCAGCTGCTGTATATGACGCGCATTCCTGCGTCGGCGGCAGTAAACGAGGCTGTAAAGCTGGCGCGCTCGGTGAGCCATGAGGGCAGCGCCAAGTTTGTCAACGGCGTGCTGCGCGGTCTGCTGCGCAAGCAGGAGGCAGGTGCGTTCGTTCTGCCCGATGCCGAAAAGCAGGATGCCGATTATCTGTCGCTGAAATATTACCATCCGCGCTGGTTGGTGAAGCGCTGGCTGGGACCGTGGGGACGCGGCGGCACCGAACGCCTGCTGGCGTTTGATAATACGGCTGCGCCGGGGTGCCTGCGTGTTAATACGCTGGTGACTACGCGCGACAAGCTGTTGGCGGATTTGACGGAAATGGGTGCGCAGGTGCGTGCTTCCGAATGGAGTCCCTATGGCATTGTGGCAGAGCATCTGCCGTCGCTGCATACACTTTTGGCGGCGCTGCCACAGCATTTTTATATTCAGGACGAAAGCTCTATGCTGGTAGCGCCGGTACTGGCGCCGCAGCCCGGAATGCGCGTGCTGGATATGTGCAGCGCTCCCGGCGGCAAGGCAACGCACGTGGCACAGCTTATGCAGGATAAGGGCGAGGTTATCGCCTGCGATATCCACGAGCACAAGCTGGAGCTGATTGCCGAAAACGCTGCCCGTCTGGGTATGAAGAGCG
>ERZ791840.852-NODE-852-length-17685-cov-3.468236_pt1 | contig 17685 bp, 10 predicted proteins | sample MGYA00510291_ERZ791840 | MGnify/ENA primary metagenome ERZ791840 (study PRJEB30046, sample SAMN00715256) | human gut metagenome | study: EMG produced TPA metagenomics assembly of the A metagenome-wide association study of gut microbiota in type 2... | reverse complement strand
CGCAGCCCGCTGTAATGCCTACCAGACCTGCCAATGCTGCATTGTAAGTCATAGAGACATCCGGTTTCTTGTAACGTATCCAGGTGAAAATCAAAGCCGCGCAGCAGGCGACAGCAGCTGCCAGGTTAGTATTAAAGAATACCCTTCCCGCTGTTTCTATCAGGGCATCACTGTCCATACCTACCGTAGAAGCTCCGTTAAATCCAAACCAGCAGAACCAGAGGATAAAGACGCCAAGCGCTGCAAATGTAAGGTTATGCCCTAAAATCGCCTGCGGTTTTCCGTTTTTATCGTATTTTCCAATACGCGGACCTAAGATTTTCGCACCGATCATAGCGCAGATGCCTCCTACCATATGTACGGCTGTAGATCCTGCAAAATCATGGAATCCCATCTGGGAAAGCCATCCTCCTCCCCAGATCCAGTGGCCAGAAACCGGATAGATCAGAAGTGAGATCGCTGCAGAATAAATACAGTAAGCGCTGAATTTTGTTCTCTCTGCCATTGCTCCTGACACAATCGTGGCGGATGTCGCACAAAAGACAGTCTGGAAGATCGCAAACGCCCACAGAGGAACGCCTGAAGGAAGCGCCTGGCTGTACTCGCCCCGGATCAGCGGGTCAAAGCTGCCAATGATTCCGGAACCTTTTCCAAACATCAGTCCGAATCCTACCAGCCAGAATGCCGGTGTTCCAATGCAGAAATCCATCAGGTTTTTCATCAGAATATTTCCGGTGTTTTTCGCTCTTGTAAATCCCGCTTCACACAAGGAAAAACCTGCCTGCATAAAGAAGACCAGAGCTGTGCCAAATAATACCCAGATTGTATTTACAGAACTGTACATGATAACCCCTCCCTTTTTGTTATCTTTGCTATTTTACGCTGAAAAGCAGATCCCCGTAGGTTGGGAACGGCCAGTATTTTTTTGCTGTAACGGTTTCCGCTTCATCACAGGCAATTCGTAACTCCTGCATTCTGGTCAATACTGTATCCCGGATCTGATAAGACTGCGCCACAATATCCTTCACGTCCTGAAGTTCTATCAGAGCTGTTTCCAATGCATCCGTCCTGACTGCCATCTGGTCTGTAAGTGTAGAGAGTTTTTTTATCAGGCCGCTTTCATAACGGCATGCCAATGTCTCATCGACACGTTTCTTCGCAGAAGCTGTCCTTGCCAGTTCCATTGCGTAGGCTTCCACAGCCGGAATGATCTCTCTTTTAACCATATCCACCATAGTATTTGCTTCTATTACGATCGTCTTACAGTAGTTTTCCAGCATAATCTCGCATCTTGATTCCAGTTCCGCCTTGGAGAATACTTTATGTGAAGTAAGCATCCTGACATTTTTTTCATCCAGCAGATGCGGCATACAGTCCGGCGTTGACGGATAGTTCATCAGTCCGCGCTTTTCCGTTGCTTCTTTTATCCATGCATCGTCATAACCGTTTCCATTGAAAATAATCCTCTTGTGATCTTTGATCGTCTTGCGGATCATGGCATGAAGGGTTTCTTCAAAATTCTCTGCTTTTTCCAGTCTGTCCGCATAGATCTTCAGGCTTTCCGCCACTGCGCTGTTAAGCATCATGTTGGCGCATGCGATACTGTTGGAAGATCCCAACATACGGAATTCAAACTTATTTCCTGTGAAAGCAAAAGGTGAAGTACGGTTTCTGTCCGTAGTATCCCGATTGAATTTCGGAAGGACATCCACACCCAGCTTCATCTGTGTTTTTTCCGCTCCTTCATAAGGAATATCTTTTTCAATCGCCTCTAAGACTCCGTTCAGCTCATCGCCCAGAAACATGGACACAACAGCCGGCGGCGCTTCATTTGCTCCCAGACGATGATCGTTTCCTGCGGTTGCAACAGACAGCCTCAGCAGATCCTGATAATCATCCACCGCTTTGATCACTGCGCACAGAAACAGTAAAAACTGCGCATTCTCATAAGGTGTTTCTCCCGGCGACAGCAGGTTTACGCCTGTATCAGTGGAGATGGACCAGTTATTATGTTTTCCGCTTCCATTCACTCCTGCAAACGGTTTCTCATGAAGAAGACAAACCAATCCATGCCGTGCGGCTACTTTTTGCATGATTTCCATCGTCAGCTGGTTGTGATCCGTAGCAATGTTGGTCGTTGTGTAGATCGGCGCCAGCTCATGCTGTGCCGGAGCCACTTCATTGTGCTGTGTCTTTGCAAGGATTCCAAGCTTCCAGAGTTCCTCATTTAAGTCCGCCATGTAAGCCTCTACTCTTGGCTTGATCACACCGAAATAATGGTCATCCATCTCCTGTCCTTTCGGAGGTCTTGCTCCAAATAAAGTGCGTCCTGTAAATTGAAGATCTTTTCTTTGATCATACATTTCTTTTGTAATCAGGAAGTATTCTTGTTCCGGTCCTACAGAAGTAATAACGTATGATACCTTTTCATTGCCGAACAGACGGAGAATCCGAAGCGCCTGCTTATTCAATGCCTTCATGGAACGAAGCAGCGGCGTTTTCTTGTCCAACGCTTCTCCTCCATAAGAACAAAAAGCTGTGGGAATACATAAGGTTTTTCCTTTAATAAACGCATAGGAAGTCGGATCCCATGTGGTATATCCTCTTGCCTCAAAGGTAGCTCTTAAACCTCCGGAAGGGAAGGAAGAGGCATCCGGCTCTCCTTTGATCAGTTCCTTACCCGAAAATTCCATGATAACGCCTCCGTTTGGAGAAGGAGAAATAAAGCTGTCATGTTTTTCTGCTGTGATTCCGGTCAGCGGCTGAAACCAGTGTGTGTAATGTGTTGCGCCTTTCGATACAGCCCATTCTTTCATAGCTTCTGCCACAACGTCTGCTACGCTGCTGTCTAATTGTTCACCTTCATCAATGGTTTTTCTCAATGACTGATATACTTTTGAAGATAAACTTGCCTTCATAACCCTGTCATCAAACACCATACAGCCAAAATATTTGGAAACATTTTTCTTCTTCATAACGACACTCCTTTCGCACGAAAAAAGACAAGGATGCCTTTCCTGCTATCCACATGAAAGACGCCCTTGCCTTTTTCTATCTGTTTCTTTGCAACAACGGAAAAAGCGTCTCTGAGATTGTGTTCTCAAAGACGCCCTTGCCTTTACGTGTTGCATGATAACACCGGACAAACCTCTTTGTCAATTCCTTTTTTTGTATTTTTACAAGTACAATTATAACCGTTCAGCCTGCGAAAACCACTTACGGAAACACATATGAAATAAGAAAGATAAAGGAATCCGCGCATCGTTCTGCAAAAACTCAATCAAATTATGATTGACAAACATTCCTAATCGTTGTATAAGTATGCATATGAGCAAAGGCGTTCATTTAGGAATCAGAATTTTTCTGCTTTCAAAATGAGCGTCTTTGTTTTTATTGTATAAGATCAAAAAGAAAGGAATGAAATGGAAAATGAAAACAGAAGGTCAGGTAAGGATTCCTTCAGGATGTGCCATCGCAGCTATGATTTCCAGAGACGGGAATAAAATGTCCGGGGAAACGATCACAAATGCTATGAAACCCATGCATGACCGATCCAATGGTCTTGGCGGCGGATTTGCCGGTTATGGAATCTATCCGGAATATAAAGACTTTTATGCCTTTCATATGTTTTTTGACAGCAGAGCTGCCAGAAAAGGATGCGAGGCGTTTTTAAAAGAACGGTTTGAGATCGTACAGTCAGAAATTATCCCCACAAGAAAAACGCCTCTGATCACAGATGAGCCTATCATCTGGAGATACTTTGTAGCTCCTTTGAAGTCTCTTCTGACGTCTATGCAGCTGGATGAAAAGGAATATGTGGTACGTACAGTCATGAAGATCAATACGGAGATGCCGGGAGCTTATGTCTTTTCCAGCGGCAAAAACATGGGAACTTTCAAAGCAGTGGGATACCCGGAAGACATCGGTATTTTCTATAAATTAGACGAATACGAGGGATATTCCTGGACTGCCCACGGCCGCTATCCTACCAATACTCCGGGCTGGTGGGGCGGAGCTCACCCCTTTGCTCTTCTGGATTCTTCCGTTGTACATAACGGTGAAATTTCTTCCTATGATGCCAACCGCCGTTTTATGGAAATGTTTGGATATAAGTGTACCCTTCAGACGGATACGGAAGTCATCACGTATATTTTAGACTATCTGCTCCGCAGGCAGAATCTGACTCTTGGAGAAGCTGCCAGCGTAATTGCCGCCCCCTTTTGGAGCACCATTGCAGCAAAAACAGATCTTGCAGATCAGAAAAAGCACACTTACTTACGAACTCTGTTCCCCAGCCTTCTGATCACCGGACCTTTCTCCATTGTTTTCGGTTTCAACGGAGGGCTTATGGCGCTCAATGACCGGCTGAAGCTCCGCTCCATGGTCGTAGGAGAAAAAAAAGATATGGTTTATATTGCCAGTGAAGAAACAGCCATCCGAGCCATGGAACCGGATGCCGAAAATATCTGGGCTCCCGCCGGCGGAGAACCGGTTATCGTAACAGTAAAGGAAGGTGTTTTATTATGAGCATTGAATTTATCTACCCTGAGTTTGAAGTGATCCGAAATGAAAACCGCTGCATTACCTGCCGTATCTGCCAGCAGCAATGCGCCAATGGCGTACATTCCTACAATAGTGAAACCAAACAGATGGTATGTGACGAAAGCAACTGTGTAAACTGCCAAAGATGTGTTTCCTTTTGTCCCACCAGAGCTTTAAAAATCGTAAAGAGCGACTGTTCTCTACGCGAAAATGCCAACTGGCCGGAAAATATGATGAAAGAAATTTATAAACAGGCAAACAGCGGCGGAGTCCTGCTCTCTTCCATGGGAAACCCAAATCCTCTTCCCGTTTATTGGGATCGCATCTTAATCAATGCTTCGCAAGTAACCAACCCTCCCATCGACCCTCTAAGAGAGCCTATGGAAACCCGGATTTATCTTGGAAAGAAACCGGAACAAGTGCATCGGATGGCGGACGGTTCTTTAGACTGTGAGCTTCCCCCGCAGCTGGAACTCTCTATGCCGGTCATGTTCTCCGCCATGAGCTATGGCTCTATCAGTTATAATGCGCACAAATCACTGGCTCTCGCTGCAAAAGAGCTTGGGATTTTATATAATACAGGAGAAGGTGGTCTCCATGAAGATTTTTATTGCTATGGAGAAAACACCATTGTACAGGTAGCGTCAGGACGCTTTGGCGTTCATGAAAAATATTTAAACGCCGGCGCCGGCATTGAGATCAAAATGGGACAGGGCGCAAAACCGGGAATCGGAGGGCATCTTCCGGGAACTAAAATTGTAGGAGACGTGTCCCGCACCAGAATGATCCCTGAAGGCTCTGACGCCATCTCCCCCGCGCCTCATCATGATATCTATTCTATTGAAGATCTGCGGCAGCTGGTCTGTTCTCTGAAAGAGGCTACGGAATACAAAAAACCGATTATCGTAAAAGTGGCGGCTGTCCATAATATCGCAGCCATCGCCAGCGGAATTGCACGCAGCGGCGCGGACATTATCGCTATCGACGGCTTCCGCGGAGGCACCGGCGCCGCTCCTACCAGAATACGCGACAATGTGGGAATCCCTGTAGAGCTCGCTCTGGCGGCAGTGGATCAGAGGCTTCGTGATGAAGGAATCCGAAATCACGTTTCGCTCGTAGCAGGCGGCAGTATCCGCAGCGCTTCCGATGTGGTAAAAGCAGTAGCCCTTGGAGCGGACGCCTGTTATGTTGCAACAGCCGCGCTTCTGGCTCTTGGGTGTCATCTCTGCCGCACGTGTCAAAGCGGCAAGTGTAACTGGGGGATCGCCACGCAGAATCCTGAACTTGTGGAAAGACTTGATCCGCAGACGGGAAGCCGTCGGCTTATCAATCTGATGACTGCCTGGAAACATGAAATCAAAGAACTTATGGGAGGTATGGGAATTAACTCCATCGAAGCTCTCCGGGGCAACCGTCTTATGCTCCGCGGAATCGGGCTAAACGAAAAAGAACTTGAAATACTTGGCATTTCCCATGCCGGAGAATAAAAACAATATCATTTTATCAAGGAGATGTGTTATACTATGAAAGTGATAGATGCTGCTGCACTAGATTATAAAACTTTAAACGAAGTCCTTCGGCAGCCGGAACACGATTATGTGATCGAAGGCTGCTGCGGACAGCGCTTTATCGGCGCCGGAATGTCTGACCGGAATATTACCGTCAATGGAATTTCCGGCAATGCTCTCGGCGCCTACCTAAATAACGCCTCTATTACCGTAAACGCAAATGCGCAGGACGCCGTAGGCGATACGATGAACGCAGGAAAGATTTTGATTCATGGCAGCGCCGGAGATGCGGCCGGATACGCTATGAGAGGCGGTAAAATTTATGTTCGCGACCATGCCGGCTACCGGGCGGGCATTCATATGAAAGAATATAAAAAGAAAGTTCCGATAATGATTATCGGAGGATGCGCCGGCAGTTTTCTGGGGGAATATCAGGCCGGAGGGATTCTGATTGTATTAGGATTACAGGAAGATCATCATCCGATCATCGGCAATTTCCCCTGTACCGGTATGCACGGCGGAAAGCTGTTTCTGCGGGGCGACTGCAGGAATCTGAAATTTCCTCCGCAGGTGACGGCAGATATTGCTTCTTTTGAAGACTTGCAGGGAATCATGGATGATCTGAAGGAATATTGCAGCGATTTTCACTATGACCTGAAAACCATTCTCTCCTCTCCTTTTACTCTTGTCACCCCGAACAGCAAGAATCCGTATAAACAGATGTATGTAGCAAATTAACGTGAAAGAGGTGGAAGACTATGAAATATTCCCAGCAAGAAATTATACAGTATGTTCAGGAAGAGGACGTTAAGTTTATCCGTCTGGCTTTCTGCGACGTTTTCGGAAAACAGAAAAACATATCCATCATGCCTGATGAGCTTCAAAGAGCCTTTTCTTACGGTATCGCCATTGACGCGTCCGCCATCGATGGATTTGGTGATGAGACTCATTCAGATCTATTTCTTCATCCAGAACCGGATACTTTGATGCCTCTTCCCTGGAGACCGGAAGAAGGCAGTGTAGTTCGGATGTTCTGTCATATCACGCATCAAGACGGCACGCCTTTTGAGTATGATTCCCGTGCGCTTCTGGAAAAAGCCATTAAAGCAGCCTCTGAAGAGGGATTGCAATTTTCTTTTGGTACGGAACAGGAATTCTATCTTTTCCGGTCAGACGACTTTGGCGAACCTACCATGATCCCATATGATCATGCCGGATATATGGATATCGCTCCGGAAGACAAAGGTGAAAATATCAGACGAGAGATCTGTCTGACTCTTGAACAAATGGGCATTCATCCCGAAAGTTCCCACCACGAACAAGGACCGGGGCAAAATGAGATCGATTTTCGCTACTCCGACCCTATGACGGCGGCCGATAACGCCTTGACTTTTCAGACTGTAGTTAAAGCTGTTGCGTTAAGAAACGGTCTCTGTGCTGATTTTTCCCCAAAACCCCTTCGTGATCAGCCCGGCAATGGTTTTCATATTAACATTTCCGTCAAATCCGATCGCGAATTTAATTATATGGACGCTGTAATTGCCGGTATTCTGGATAAAATCTCGGAGATGACTCTTTTTTTGAATCCGCTTGAAAATTCCTATGAACGTTTTGGACAAAATAAAGCGCCGCTCTACATCTCTTGGTCAAAAGAGAACCGTTCCCAGCTCGTCCGTGTTCCCGCGGCGCTGGGCGAATATCAGCGCGTAGAGCTTCGTTCTCCTGATCCGTCCACCAACACCTACCTGGCGTTTGCCTTGATCATTTACGCGGTCCTCGACGGAATCCGTAATAAAACAGAGCTCCCCGCTCCTGCCGATATCAATCTGTATCGGGCTGATAAAGATACGCTTGCGCGCTTTGGCCAACTTCCGAAAGACTTTAAAACAGCCTGTTTTCTTGCCGCAAACAGTTCTTTTATCAAGAAATATATACCTGACGCGATCTTAAACATTTATTGCAAACAGTAATTTATACGAGTTCCAAAGAAAGGAGAGCATAAAATGAGTCTAAAAGAGCGTACATACAGTATTCTTGTTGTATCTTCGACAGACAGTTTTGCCTCTGCCTTTATCGGCTCTCTTCCTGAAATCCGGTATTATCCTGTTCTTACGGCTTCAAGTGTCAGCGCAGCGAAACGAATGTTAAAAGAAAAGTCTTTCGATTTTGTCATTATCAATTCTCCTCTGTCTGATGATATCGGCGTTCGTTTTGCGATCGACCTTTGTTCCTCCAGACAGATCGCCGTTCTGCTTTTAGTAAAACGGGATATTCACTCTGATATTCATGACAAGGTTGCCGAATATGGAGTGTTTACACTTCCAAAGCCAACTTCAAAACCGACCCTCCTTCAGGCGTTAAGCTGGATGGAAAGTTCCCGCGAGCGTTTAAGGCAGCTTGAAAAGAAATCTTTATCCATCGAGGAAAAAATGGCGGAAATCCGTCTGGTCAACAAAGCGAAATGGTTTTTGATCAGTGAACTTTCTATGAGTGAACCGGAAGCTCACCGCTACATAGAAAAACAGGCAATGGATCGCTGTATTCCAAAGCGATCCATTGCCGAAGAAATTATCAAGACTTATACTTGATCTTCTCCTCCTTCCACTTCCGACTTTATTATCAGAAGTGCAGGGAGGTAAAATTATGTTTTTATTCTGTCAGTCAGGCTTACCGCCTTTTCTTTCTGCCTAAGAATCTGCCTGCCGCCGCAAGCATTGCCGCAAATCCTAAGGTCGTCCATCCGACCGGCGTTTCCTTATCTCCTGTCGCAACAGCCTTTTCATCGCTTGCCGATGGTGTTCCATTCGTTGACGGTGTATCGTCCGGCGACAGTGAATTATCTGGATTCACAATATCTGTATTACCGGAATCCGGATCTGTCGGGAATTCCGGATCTGTCGGTGGATTCGGCTCCGATTTTTCCAGACCTTCTATCGCTTTTTGCAGTTTTTCCAATGCCTCATTCACATCTTCTTTTACTGCATTTTCTCCAAGCTTTAAGACTTTTTCCGCCTCTTTTAAAGCTTCTTCCAGAACCGTTTTACTGTCTTGTGTATAAATACTCAAATCTTTGCCTGCATATAAGTCATATGCCGCCTGAAGTTCTGTAAGATCTCCTTTATACATAGTCAGCCTTTTCCCGACTTCTATCAGTGTCTTATACGCTGTCTCCACTTCTTCGCTTGTTGCATCCGGCTTCTCATCAATCGCTTTTGCATTTTTATACGCTTCCTCATACTCTTCGCGCACAACCGGAATTACATCCTGATATTTTTCATCTTGCATCTGTTCTTCTGCATGCCGGATTGCCTCTTTAAGATGAGACTTATCGACTTCTTCTTTTTCCTGTTCAAATACAGCCGTAAAAGCGGCGCTTTCTTTTGCATCAAACGTATATTTTTCCTGTTCGCTTACCGGGTTTCCTTTTTCATCTTCCCAACGGACAAATTGATATCCTTCTTCCGGATATGCTTCGATTGTAATCTTGCTTCCCTTTTTCACAGTATTTCTTTGGGAAACAGTTCCCTTTCCTTCTGTCTGCGGTATGATTTCCACAACTTCTTTTCCCATTAATTCTGATAAGGACAGTTCTTCATATTTCATAATATCCTGTGAATGTAATTCTGCCGGATTGTAAGAATCATACTTTTCATACATCAGACCGATTTGGTGATTCGGAAGTTCGCTCAGGCAGGAATATGCAAACCCTGCATTCTTACTGTCTACCGAATAATCGTAAGTCCAATCAATTTTATATTTTTCACTTCCTTCTTTTCCGGTATCTGTGATCAAACCGATCTTGACTCTTCCGTCTCTTCGATAATTTCCCACACCGGCAGGAGTGGACATGATCAGCGCCGGCTTTCCTTCTATCAGACCGCCATAGCGGATCACGGATAACTGCGATCCCCATCCCGGCTGGGTCATTCCCGGTACATACGCCGCTTCTGTCCATGTTTTTCCTCCGTCCAGGCTCACTGCTTCCGCTATCTTAGAACCTGTTGATCTCGCATAAACACGAAGCGTTCCATCCGGCATTTCTACGATCTGTGATTCTGACATCGCCGCTTTCTTCGTAGACGGTCCTTTTGCATAATTCCATGTTGCTCCATGATCGTCGCTGTAAATAATTCCCGACTGTGCCGTATCATAAACCGGTACGATCAACCGCCCCTTATATTCTCCGTTTTTAATCTGCATGCCTCTTCCCGGACCTGTGACAAGCACTCTTGAATCTTCTGCTTTGACCATTCCGTTTAAAAGTATCGGATCAGACCATGTTTTTCCGTCATCATCACTGTACTTCATATACAGCCATGTCGTAGGCAATGCTTTGAATACTGCATCTGCATACATAATGTTCATCGGAACGTCTTTGTCTGTCTCATCTGTTACAAGCTGTCCCGAACCGTTCGTAGGATCGAATCTTGACGATTTTTGTTTGACTGTCTGCAATACATTATCCTTCAAAATTTCAAAATTACTGTTCAGAGAATACTCTGTCGGCTGATTCGTTGTATCATTATAGATAACACCATTCTCCCTCACTGTATAATTATAATCTGTTTCTCCTGCCTTTTGCAGTTTCAAGTATTTTTTCCCTTGAATTTCTTTATATCCGCTTCCTGTAACTGCCTGCGGAGAACCATATCCAGCCGCCATAGCGTCCGATATCAAAAATACACGTTCTGTCTCTTCGTCCTGCAAAAGAACCGGATCGATAAATGATGCACTTTGATTTACTCTCGTCTGCGTTCCTACCGGAATTTCTAATGTATTATCTTCATAATCCTCATAGTGGAATGGAAGCTCCGGCTTGCTCCAGTTCTTTCCTCCATCTTCGCTTCTTGCCACTGCAATATCAATATTATTCGGTGAATCGTGCGTACCGCCAAACCTTGCGTCTGCCGCGCTGATCACTGTACCGCTTTTCAGTGTCAAAAGCGCCGGAATCCGGTAATAGTTCGCGCCTGTTCCGTCATTTTTATGGAAAATCTGCTGTAATTCAGGATATGCGGTCTTCTTCGTTTCCTCGATCAGTTCTTCATCTGTTAAAGGAGTCTCATACACTTCGATCTTATGGATATTTCCTCCGAAAGTATATTTATTAATTCCTCCCCTTTTTGTTGCCCCCAGAGAAACAGTATCTAATCCCGTAATTTCAGAAATAAAGCGGTATCCTCCCAATGCAGCGGCGTCTACCGTCAGCACTTTCTCTCCGTTTGCAAACAACTGATACGTTCCTTTTTCTTTATCTGCCTGAAGCGCAATTATATTTTCTGCAGGTTTTCCTTTATAATCTGCCTTCACTGCATTTGCCGCTTTAAATCCATAATTCATCGCGCTCTCATTTCTGATTTCGCAGCCAAGTACTCCTTCAGGTCTGATATAAACATGAAAATGTCTGTTTTCATGTCCTGCTTTTGCATTGGAAACACTAAACAAAGACTGAATTGCCTGATCGCTTGTCGATGTATAGTGTACTAAAATCGTACCTTCTTCCAGCTTCATCAATTTTTCTGCGTAATCTTTTGTACTTAATTCTACCGGTGATCCTACTGCGATCTTCTGATCCTCTTTTCTGAAAACCAATCCTCTGCCTACCGCGTATATTTTAAATATTTTTTCTTTTTCAGCCTCTGCATTTTTTGCTTTCAGCCGGATCGTATATGTCTTTCCTTCCTCCAGTTTCTTTGCTGTTTTCAACACTCCGTTTTCTATCGCAAAATATGGATTATGAGTGTCGCCTTCTCCTGTGCAAAGAGAGAAAACATAGTTTCCTTCAGGAGCCATCTCATTAACTGTGAATGTTCCCACCGTTGTTCCTTCATTCAAGTTTTCTACTTTTTCATCACTCAAACAAATATCAAATGCTTCCTCAAGCGTATTATTTAATTCAATCTCCTGTTTTTGAAATACTGTTTTTTCCGCCCGGTCTTTCAGCCATGCAGACACTTCTACCTCGTATTTCTGATTCTCGGGAAGGTTTTTTAAAACAATCAACTTCTCTCCTGCTTCTGCATCTGTCTCATATGTCTGCCCTGATGCTTTGGAAACCGCTTTCAGATGCACCGCCCCTATCTGAGACTTGCTGTCTTCTTTCAGCTTTTCCAAAGACACGCCGATGCGGTTCGGCGTTTTTATAACTTCCGGAGTGATTTCAGATGTTTTCTCATTGATCGGCATCTCATAAAACAAATTGGCAATCGCGCTGTCCTCTTTCCACAATCCGCATCCTTTTAAAAAGTGTCTGGTCATAAGAAGGTGTCCGTTTGCGCCCGGATGCAGATTATTTCCGAATAAAACAGTATCTTTTTTCAGCCAGCCGTAATCGTTAAACGCTTTTTGAAGTTCCGTATACTGATCGATATAGATCAGGTTCTGCTCGTCTGCGACCTGCTTCATTTTTGCAATATACTGCGGTATATTCGCTTCTCTTGAACCGGTATTCCACATTGGCGTTGGCGTTCTTAAAATGATCACCGCGTCTTTATTTTTATTTCTGATCTTCTCTATGATCGTCTCAAGATTCTTTTTGTATATATCCGCCGTAAGTCCTCCTGTTGCCGCATCATTCGTTCCAAGCATGATCGAGACTACGTCAGGAGTATATTTTTCCAATCTCTGTTCAATATTATTCAGCGTACTTGTTGTCGTCGCTCCTGAAACAGCCGTATTGATCACAGTATCTGAAGCTCTTCCCATCTCATCTTTCAAATATTTTTCAAAAGTCTGAGCGATCCCGTCATAACCTTTTGTCCACAAAGCCGCATGTGTAATAGAATCTCCCATGAACAGCCATGTCATCTTATCTTTTTCTTTCAGCTTTTCCGAAAGCACTTTTTGCTTTTCATCCAGCGTCTGCCCATACGCGATTCCGACATTGCCTGCTTCCGTTTTTCCTGTCACAGTTTGAAGCTGTGTCGTTCCGTCTGATGAAATACATTTGAAAAGGTACTCTTTTCCCGATTCTGCTCCTGTAATCGTAAATGTATTCCCATCCGCACTTCCCGTTATTTTTTTATCTCCAATACTCAACTCGTATCTCCACGACGTTTCATTTGTTTCCGGGATCTGTACATGCAGACCGGCATTCTCCGCCGTCACAACCGGAAGAACGTTCAAATATACGTCCGGCTGCTCTTCTTCTTTCAGATTCAGAGTCACTCCGTTTCCCGGATAACTGTCCGTCGTCTTGATCGTAGCTGCGGAAAACTGTTTTCCGATCTCAAAATGTCCCGCTGCGTTCAGCGTTTGACCGTCTTTTAATTTATTATTTTTAAAATCATCCTGATTTGTCTGTGCAAAATGATCGACTACAACGATCCGATCGAGCTTCTCCGACTCGTCTTCGTATTCTTTTACAACTTCGTCTACCGCTTTACAGTACAGCATGATTGTTGCATTTACCGCATCATCTTTAACTGCAAATGGCTTTTGGATCACAGCAAATCCTTTTCCGTTTTCTTTTAATCCTAATGACAGGTTGATAAATTGACGCAATGAATCTTGAAACGAAGCAATTCCTGCTTCTCCTGCCTGATAATCCTCTTTCCCGACGAGATAAGCCGCCGCTTTCGGGCTGTAATCCGCCACTAAAGTCTGATAATTGTCAACGACGTCTTTTAAAGTCTGACCGGCCTTTCCTGTGTTGATCGTATAACGCTGCCGCCCGTTTTCATTTCCTGCTTTCGTCCACCGCACATACTCTTCAAACTGTCCTACATAATTTCTTACCCCTCTTGTCTGGGCAAATCCTCCCTGTACGGCTTCTCCTCCTGTAAATACCCATGAGTTATCGCCGTACTGAATTTGAAACATCTCGCCCACTGCCGAACCGCTTGCGATCTCACCGGAAGTTTCCGGTTTCGATATCGCGATCGCGTCCGCGTCCGTCAACGTTTCACTTGTAATGATAACGTGAGAAATCTCCCCCTGAAATCCTTTGTAAACCTGTCCGTCTTTTGTTTTCTGCGCTCCGATCGTCACCTGATCCAGAACCGACTGCTTTGAAAAAAGACCTCTGTTCCCTGCGTCTGTGTTACTCCACATTTCCTGTCCGTCGATCGTCAGACGCATCGACTTCTCATTCTGACTGCTGACAACGACAGTGTGCCAATTCCCATCTGAAAATGAAGCCGGTCCTACATGTTCCGCCGCAGTATGTTTATATACCATACGAAACTTTTCATTCGCCCTTATAAAGAAAGAAGTACAGTCGCTTCCCCTGTTAAGATCTGTCGGAAGATCGATCGTTTTATCTTTCGCTCCCAGTAAAACGCCGTCCGCTTTTTTGGAAGCTTTAAATCTGAACACTACGCTTCCCGTCTCTATTTTATGTATTTGTTCCGCATGATCGCTGACATCGACGGCGCGCGTTCCGTCAAATCTCTGTTCTTCGCCCTGAAATTCCTGAAAGAGAACTGCTTTTTCTTTTAAATCGTCCAATTTACTTTTGCTTTCCGCCTGATACGATTCCTGTCCTTGTTCATTCTGCATTTCATATGCCTGAACAATCAATTTCATATCATCTGCAGCTGTAAACGCTAAAGAGCCTGCCAAAAGTACAGCAGTCCACCGCTTCCAATCCCTCATTTCCTTTCCTCCATTCTTTTTGTGAATTGTAGATATTTTTTCCGGTATTTCAGAATTATTTTGGTATATTATGCACCCATTATATCATCAGGCAATATATGTATCTTGTGCATTTTCTACTATTATATATGCTTTTTTATACATTTCGGAACTTATAATCAATTTGCAATGTGCCTCCTTTGAACTACAAAAAGCAAGCCCTTCTCAGACTTGCTTTTCTTATCTCTTTCCGACATATTCAATTAACCAAATCTTCCCGTAATGTAATCTTCTGTCTTTTTATTTTGCGGTATTGAAAACAGTTTTTCTGTATTGTTGTATTCCACAACTTCTCCGAGAAGGAAAAACGCCGTATTGTCAGACACACGCACTGCCTGCTGCATGTTATGCGTAACCATGACAATCGTATAATCTTTTTTCAGCTCCATCGCAAGGTCTTCGATCTTTGATGTGGAGATCGGGTCAAGCGCCGATGTCGGTTCATCCACCATTTTGGGTAGGATGCCCTCAACCCCTTGTAAACACTGGGCTGTACGGCGTATAATTGCGTGTTTTGTGTACTCTTTTTGTGGTATTTTTCCCCTTCGGGATCGATTATTTCTTCTCATTTTGCTTTTCATACCTTCTATCTTTTCTTCATTTTTCACAACATTACATTTTACTGCTGTGATACCATTGTACGAAAATCATGTAAAATCGACTACCACCAGTTTGTTAAATCAAAGTAAAATTTATGTGAACGGACAACAGACGCATAGATCTGCGTCTGCCATCCAGCAATTTGCTATTTTACATTCTTTACAAATTTTACAAATTTTTAATCGTATTCAAAGCTCGTTTCCCAAGCGCCTTTTTTAACCTGTTGTTTTCTTCCTGCAACGCCGCCATTTCTTTTAACAATTTTTCATTCTGTTCCTCTAATAATTCAATTTTTCTTTTTTGTGCGATATTTCCTATGTAACGCTTTGGACTCACCATACCTGCCTGCTGTTCCACCGCCCGGTCTAACAAAGCTCGCACTTCTTCGTTTTTGTAAAAAAATCCTCTTGATAAACCTGTCTGCTCTATCAGCTTTGTTACAGTGACTTTTTCACCATTTTCCAACATTTTATAGATTTCTTTCTTCGCTGTGTCAATTTTTCTCTTATTTCTCTTCTTATTTACAGCTAACATCGTATCGTACTTGTTCATATTCCTCGCCCCATCCATCTAAATTTTCCAGAATCAGCTGCGATAACCTTTCTCGCACTTTCCTTGTTTCATCCGCCAGGATCTGATTACTCATTTTACGATAATATTTTACATTGTGAACGCTGCTGTGTCCCAGTAGTCTTGCGATTGTCCAATCATCCAGATGCATTTCTGTCAGCTTCACGCCATAGTAATGACGGTACATATGTGTTCCGAAACCGAATAATCTTCCATAATCATCCCGTAAATCTTTCTCCCGTATCATCTGCACAACCTGTGTCTGTATCCTATTATATTGTGCCGGTAAAGACGGATCGGAGTCACTCACAAAAATGTATTCTGTCTCTCCCCATTTTTTCTTTGTATATTGTATGGATCGCTCAATCAGTATTGCTATTTCTTCGCTGACAGGTTTTTCATATGGGTGCGTTTTCATCTGCCGGATATGAACCACTCTGTCTCCCGGTTGCCCTCTAAGGCAATCAGTCCGAAGTGTAAGTGTGTCAGAGATTCGTGTTCCAAGCATCTGATGTAGGATCATTAGCCTGGCTATCTGCTCATTCATTTTTACAATTTCTGCATTCAGTCTTTTTAATTCTTCATCAGAATAGGTTCTGAATTCTGCCCTTGCAGTCGGTGGAATATCTCTGTTAATGATCAGATTTTCCAAAATAGGATACTTATAAGTTTTTCCAACTGCTTCCAGCAATGCCCGCAATCTTGTGATTTCCCCATGCAGTGACTTCGTTCTTGTTCTGTCCGTTTTCAGATGGATCAGGTATTCCTCAAAGATGTCTCTGTCTAATTCTCCCAGCGATTGCATTTTGGGATGCTTCTTATGTAAATATTCTGTTAATCGTTTCCCTGCTGTAATCCCCTTTGTAACCGTAGCGATTGCTTCCTTCTGAAGCAGTAAATAAATTCCTTTTTTTATTTCATTCCTCAGATTTCGACTAAAGAAATCCAGTCTGAATACAACAAAGCATTTTTCCAGAAGACATATATAGTTTTCAACGGTTTCTTTATCTATTCCCAACAGATTACTTAGTTCATTATAAGACACTTCACTTCCTAACTGTAAAGCTAAAGCTCTAACAAGTTTTTGAATAACATCAGGCTTTTTCAAGCCCTTATAAGAAAACAAATCTTTATACAGATAATTGTTAGTAAGAGATGTCAATGTTCTTTTGGCATCCCCCGGCTCCGTTATCACTTCCGGATATAAGCTATAAATCAATCTATTCTCTAACAATCGTTTTTCCTCCCGTTCAGAAGTATCAGCAGCCAGCTCAGCCAAAGAAAAAGGATAAAGATTATATTCTATCAAACGCCCAGTAGCCGATTCATTGATTTCATTTGCCATATCAAACGAAGAAGAGCCAGTGACAACAAAAGTTTTTTTTACCAACCTGTCTTGCTCCCAATAATACAATTACTTTCTTGCGTTTGAAATCAGCAAGAATTGATTTCCGGATTTCCCGTTCAAGCATAACCACTTTTTTCTACAAAGATATAATTTTTTCGATTACAACCGAAAAAATAGTACTTGCAAAACTTCAGACAGTAATTATATCAGTATTGCTGTACATACCGGTCCAAACTATCCTTACCCGACAAACCTATTTTATTCTTAATACGCTGCTTCGTCTTTAATACCGACTTAGGAGTAATAACTGCAATCGCTTTATTGCACAGCCGGGCGCGAATCAGATAACATAGTTTCAAATCCTGCGCACTTAAACCAAACGAATTCAATACAAACCTTTTACGACTGCATATCACCATACCTAAACTATACCCGAGATACACTTGCTCCGTAGTATCTCCCCTCACAAGTACCCCTGAGTGG
>ERZ791840.849-NODE-849-length-17695-cov-4.201304_pt1 | contig 17695 bp, 16 predicted proteins | sample MGYA00510291_ERZ791840 | MGnify/ENA primary metagenome ERZ791840 (study PRJEB30046, sample SAMN00715256) | human gut metagenome | study: EMG produced TPA metagenomics assembly of the A metagenome-wide association study of gut microbiota in type 2... | reverse complement strand
GAACACGGTATCCAGGCTGTGCATTTTCCAGATTTTTCATCTGAATGTAAGGATTGTCCTGATTCCACTGCTTGATTCGGATCTTATCGATTTCCTTCATTTGCATCCCTCATTTCTTTATCTCGTTTCAATGTTTCCTCGGGCTTCGTGGTCATCAGACCATATAATTTCAATGTCTTATCGAACTTATCCTTAAATGGAATGATCGTTGTTCCATAGAAAAGAAGTCCTTCACCTTCCCCGGAATTCGTCACATAAGACAACTGATATGGGGAAATATTCAGCTGTTTTGCAAGGATCTGTCTGTCACCTGCAGCCTGGTTCAGCATCAGGATAAAATCACTGTTCTCAAAGATATTTTCAATCTCCCTGCTGGCAAGAAGATCCTTAATGTTCTGAGTGATACCAGTCGGTACACCTCCCCATTTACGGAATCTCTTCCAGATTTCTACGGAATAAGCTGCTGTCTGTTCTTCTTTGAGCAGAAGGTGGAACTCATCGATGTAGTACCTGGTGGATTTGATGCCACGGTTGATCGTAACTCTGTTCCATACCTGATCCTGGACGATGAGCATTCCGATTTTCTTCAGCTGCTTTCCAAGCTCTTTGATATCAAAACAGACAATTCGATTATTCAGTTCCACATTGGTTCTATGGTTGAATACTTTCAGTGATCCATTTACATAGATTTCCAGTGCTGTTGCAATTCTCTGGGCCTGTGGTTCTTTCTGCTTTCTGAGGCAGTCATACAGGTCACCGAGGACCGGCATGTTTTCCGGTTTTGGATCTGCAAAGTACTTCTGATACACCAGTGGAAGACAACGGTCGATCACTGATTTTTCCTCTGCTTCAATACCATCCCTGCTTCCCATGATTAGCTCACATAATGACAGGACAAAATCAGATTTCACACCAAGTGGATTGTCATCATCGGAATAATCCATATTGATATCCATCGGATTGATATAATCCTTACTGGTTGGTGAGATGTGTACTACCTGTCCGCCAAGTGCATGGACCAGCGGGTAATACTCGCCCTCCGGATCTCCGATGATAATGTCATCCTTCGTAACAAAGAACGCATTGGTGATCTCTCTTTTTGCTGCAAAGGATTTACCGGATCCAGGTGTACCAAGAATCAATCCATTCGGGTTTTTCAGCTTTTTACGATCCACCATAATCATGTTGTTACTAAGGGCATTCAATCCGTAATATAAGGATTCTCCCGCCATAAATAGTTCCTGTGTCGTAAATGGAACAAAGATTGCTGTGCTGGTAGTCGTAAGAGCCCGCTTGATCGGGATATGATTTACTCCCAACGGAACACTACTCATAAGTCCTTCTTCCTGCTGATAATCCAGACGTTTCAGTACACAGTTATATTTCTGGGCGATACCGGCAGTCTGGAAGATGGCATTATCCAGTGCCTGCTTTGTCTTTGCGCTATTTAAAAAGAGCGCTGTTACAAGGAACATACGCTCATTTCGTGACTGCAGGTCTTCCAGAAGCCTTTTCGCTTCTCCTCCATACGTGTTCAGATCCGATGGGATAATATCCATATCATATCCGGCCCGGACTGCTTTTTTCTGTTCTTCGATTTTCATACGATTGATATCCGTCACTTTGCTTTTTACCAGCTTGATTGCCTTCATCTGATCCACCGACTGCACATGCAGGTTGACGATCAGGTTCTTATCAATATCCAGAAATTCTGCCAGCATCTTATCCGTAAGCTCCGGCGCCAGGATCTGCAGATAGGAGACAGCCCCGATGGTATTTCCCATCTGGAATGTATTTCTGTCCCGGAACACAAAACTGGTCGGTGCCACATAATCCTTTGTATTGAGTCCTGTCCGGATCATGGATCCATAGTCAAACTGGAAATCTGTCATCACATCCGGATTGAATGTCTCATACAGGATCTGCAGACGTTCCACGCCATTCAGCGGATATGCCGGAACTCCCAGGATCTTAAAGTTATTCAGGATATCCGACTCGATACGTTCCAGCTTTGGTTTTGCCTCCCGGATATTTTCTGCTTCAATGGCAAATGTGATATATTTTGACTTCACCAGACCGTTGTTTCCTTTTGCCAACTGCTGTTTCAACATCTTTGCATATTCCATGCGAACATCATCAAAAGCATCCTCCTGTGGCCGGATCTGGATCACCTGCTCAAACTCCTTCATGCTGCTCTTATGATTGATAAAGCTCAGCTGAAAATGGATACTGGCATCAAAGTAATTGAGGAAATCACACCAGTTTTCAAAGATTGCATTTTTATCTTCATTCTGAGCCAGCTGGTAGTTGATGTCATAAAAGCGGATACACTTAGAATAAGTTTTTCCCTGTACCCTGCAGATTCCATCTCTTCCCATTTCCTTATAAGCGATCGACTGCTGGACGGACAGTTTTTTCTGCCTGCGTTTCTCTTCCTGCTTTTCTTTTTTCTTTTTCTCTTTTCTGTCTACTTTTTTGTATCCGGTATCTGCGACAGTTTTCTTATTTTTCTTTTTTCGCAACCGTTTTTCCCCCTTTCGGTTTTCCTGCATCCGGAGACTGTCTGATCTGTTCCGGATCTGTCTCATAATAGTTTTCAGTTTCATATTTTCTGACGGGCGGACGAAGAAACTTCACCCGGATCATATGCATCAGAACATCTTCCAGATGCATCCCGTCTTTTTCGTACATGGCAAATAAAAATGCCGGTAACATTAAAAGCACCATGACCGTTGCTGCATTACTGTTTCCCATCACATTACGCAAGAGAAAATAGCTTGGAATTCCCATTGCAGCACCTATCCCGATACAGATCAGCTGTCTTTTGGTCAGGTTAAATGCTACTTTATTCTTTACCTTCGTTAAATCTTTCGGTACGCTGACATATGCCATGATTTTCACTCCTTCCTGTAATTTAGTGCGCGTTAAATATCGACTTACTTAAGGATGCCGTCTTAAAGAGGCTGTAACATAAGATCACCGTGTAAGCCATAACGCCAAATAATGAAGAACTCAGATTATCTGAATACTGGATACCTGCAACAAGCACTGCATAGATTGCAACGCATACCATCATCAGAAATGCCTGGAAAGCCAGGGCAAAGAGTCCTCTGAAATAATTCGTGCCGATCTGTCCCCATTCTCTGTTACTCATAGTTGCGAATGGAATCGGCGCAACTGAGGTATATAGGTAAATCTCTATCATACGTCCATACATAATCACTGTGATCAGTACAGACAGGATTCTCATACAGAAGCCAGCGATAAGGGTTTCCAGCGCCAATACAACAAGTTCTCCGATTTCCATACTTTCCAGGGTTGCGGAAAGATCCGTCAATGCCGAAGAAATATCAATGGCGGTACTTCCTGTGATAACACCGGCCGCAGAATTAACTACGTGCTGACCCACATCGAATACCGCCATTGTGATCGTAAATGTGTTACTCACCAGATATACAGCGATCCACATTTTTACGAAGTACTTGAAAAACATCCAGGTATCAATATCATGCATGTTGTTGCGCTCGGTCAGCATAGAAATCAATTCGTAGCAGAGTACGAGTGTGATAATAATACCTGCGATCGGCATGATCACGGAATCAGATAAGTTCCGGATCATACTGAATATGCTGCCGTTCCACCCTTGCGGGGTCTGTCCAACCTGGGTAGCGATCTCACCAGTCTTTTGATTGACATCAGTAAACATTGTGTCCAGGTTGGAAGTGATCATCCCGGTTAAGAGTTCCCTCATCCATTCCTCAATCGCATCAAAAATCTGACTGAACATGGATCTCTACTCCTTTCTCTTAACCAAATAATCCACTCAGAAGCGGGATCAGCTGTGTTCCGATCAGGATAACACCACCACCGCTCATCAGCTGCTTAATTCCCTGGGATTTTGCACCCGGGTTGTCGTTTCCATAACCTTCCATCAGGTTGATTACGCCCCAGACACCAAGACCGGCACCGATTGCAACGACCAGTGTCTGAAGGATATTGATTGCACTGCTAAAAAAAGCCATAATCATGTGTGAACAAACGCTTTTTCTTATGGTCTGTAAGCGTTTGGCTCTACTCCTTTCCCTTTTATTCAGACCTTTTTGTACCCTTACCAGTAGTAGCAGGGTGCCCGAATTCTTTCTTTCATATCAGTCCTCACCTTCCTCAGCTTCAATCGCTGATACGTCTTCTTGTGTTACAGTTACTTCATACATTTCAAATTCTGTATCTTTCGACATCACCAGTCGGTGTGCCAGATATTTTTCGACATCAAACGCATTATTCTTATTGAAATCGGCAAGCTCTTTGTACCGTTTGTGCTTTGTGATGTCATATTTGTTGCTTAAAAACGGCCGGACTCCACGAAGCTGTAAGATACATTTTTCTCCATCCATGACCGCCAGCTCATCTCTACTCATCAGTTCTTTTCCAGTCTTTTGATAGTTCAGTCCATAGGACCGATTGCTGCCTCTGGTGTCTGATGTGTTATAAAGATCAATGGTTTCCTTTCCCAGGGTTTCTGATATTTCTTTCAGTGTGGAGCTTTCCTTTCCGCCCAGGAAAAGAACGGTGTCACAGTTACCTGTGATCGTCTCAGCAGCATCCTTATAGATAGTTTTCAGCTGAGATTGTGACTGCAAGATGATAGAAGCGGAGATTTCCCTGCTTCGGATCGTAGCAATCAATTTGTCGAATTTTGGGATCTGTCCGATATTGCTGAACTCATCAAGAAGCAGCCGTACATGATAAGGGAGCCTGCCTCCATGCTCATCATCCGCTTTATCACAAAGCAAGTTAAAGAGCTGGGTGTACATGATCGCTACCACAAAGTTGAATGTATCATCGGTATCGCTGATGATGACAAACATGGCTGTTCTCTGATCACCGATCATATCCAGTTCCATTTCGTCATACGACATGATTTCTCTTAGTTCCTGAATGTCAAATGGTGCAAGTCTGGCACCACAGGAAATCAAAATCGATTTTGCAGTTTTGCCGGCCGCAAGCTTGTACTTGCGATATTGCCTTACTGCAAAGTGTTCCGGATTTTCTGCTTCCAGTTCTTCAAACAATTCATCCACTGCATTTTTAAATTCTTCATCATCCTCCCTGGTCTCACTGGCATTGATAAATTCCAACAGAGTAGAAAAGTTCTGTTCTTCCTCTGGTGCCTCATACCAGATGTATCCGATCAGTGCAGAATACAATAGACGTTCGGCCTTGACCCAGAAATCTTCCGTTGATTTTTCGCCCTCACCCTTGGTATTTGCGATAATGGTATTGACCAGTTTCAAGATATCTTTCTCACTCTGGATATAATGGAACGGATTGTAATGCATGGACTTTTTAAAGTTGATCGTATTTAATACCTTGATCCGATATCCTCCATTTACCAGCATCTTCCCGCATTCAACGATGATTGTACCCTTGGGATCAGTGACCACATAGGACACGTGGTCCGTCATCTGCATAAGATTGGGTTTCACATAGAATCTTGTCTTTCCGGATCCGGAACCACCGATGACGATCACATTCTTATTTCGGGCATACTTTGGTGCTTTTGGTCTGCTGTTCATGGTCAGACGTTCCGTTTCTGTGAGGATGACATTGTTTTCAAAGACCGGATCCATGAAGGGTTCGATATCTTTTCTATTTCCCCATCTTGCAGATCCATACTCCACACCCTGCCGGAACTTCTTTGCATTTTTAGAACGATAGTAGACCACCAGCTTTAATGTACTTGCAACCAGAACACCTACTGTAAGATCCTGCAAAGCGACACTTGGCAGCCAGCTTAAAAATGCCAGTCGGAAATTGACTAACATCACGCCAAGTCTCTGGACCATGCTTTCTCCCAGGCAATGCCGGTACAGCCAGGATCCTTTATCTGCTACATAGAAGATAAAGAAATATGGCAGATTTAAGATTACCAGCCGTTTGATCTGGACCTTCTGTAATTTTTCCCTAATCATCGTTCCTGACCTCTGGATTTTTGTCTCTGCTTCACACGCTGGCGGTGCTTTGCTTTTCTTTCTACAGATTTCTGCAGTTTCTTTCTGACAGATGGTTTCTTCACCTGTTTCTTTTTCAGTTCTACTCCGGCATATTCCCGGAAAGCCGCTGTCATCACATCCACATCTTTGGCCTTAAAGAAGACCAGATATTTCGGTGGATCCGCACCGACTTCTTTCTTCAGGCTGTAATCAATTCCATATTTTCTTGCCACACGGTCAAAGGATTTGATATTTTCATCTGTAATCTTTAAGTTGGAAAGCTGTACTCCCTGTGCATTCAGCTGCTTGATGGTCTGCTTTCCATGTGGCTTTTTCTTTTCAATCTTTTTTCGGGCTTTTTCCCTTCCTTTCTCCTGAGCTCGTCCGGTCTTTTCAGCCATTTTCACCTGCGTTGCTTTCTGTTTCCTACGGTTGTCCATTTCCAGGAACTTCCGAAGGGCTGCTTTTAGCACACTGGCAGTGATTTTGACTCCCTGGATGCTCAGGCTGATCACTTTCTGATTTACTTCTTCCTGCAATTACCCACGTCCTTTCTTTCCTTTCATCTCAGAATAAAGACGGGCAATACAATATCCGATGCATGGAACATGTTTTCCATACGGACAGCCACCACATGGTGTTGTTTTTACTGCTTTTTTCTTTTCCGGAAGCAGATAGTGGCACTGTTTCAAGCTACAGCCTTTCTTTTTGCCTCCCCACCAGTAACAGTACTTGCAGGACCATGGCTTTTCTTCGCTGTACTTTCTTCCCTCAATAGCTGCATTTGGTTCTATGATCAGATCTTTATTAGTCTTCATTCTGTTCTTCCTCTTTTCTCATGATTTCTGTCAGTTTTTTCTCTGCCTGACTTCCGGCAGCAATGAGACAATACAAAACTGTAAATATTGCCGCTGCTCCCAGAAGAGCAACAAAAATAATGATATTTCTCATGGTTTCTCCCATCTAAAAAAGCGTCCACAGATTCCTTTCGGTTTCCATGAACGCTCATTCTTATTTAATTAGTGTTTCTTTTTTCTCATAAATGCAAGGGCTCCTGTACCAGTCGCACCAATGCCGAGAAGCATAAACCACAGCCACAGATTGGTGTTATCCCCAGTCTTTGGTGAATCACTGACAGGTTTTCCACCTTCCGGTGTCTTTTCTGCCGGTTTTTCCTCATCCACCATGGTTACATGCTGTACTACACTGGTATCCTTTACTTCGAATTCCACATCTTTTGCAACCAGATAGCCATCCGGTGCTGTTTCTTCACGGAGAGTGTATTTTCCGATTGGAAGCATTTCGATGTAATGTGCTTTCTCTGTACTGGTCCAGCTTTCCACAACTTTTCCATCCTGATCAAGGATTGTGAGTTTCGCTCCCGGAAGTTCTTTTCCGGCGATATCCTGTTTGGAGATTTTCACCTTCGTTACATCATCCTTCATCTCAACTTTCTGCACATCGGCAGTATCTTTGATCGTGAACTTCACGCTTTCAGCTGTCACGTAACCATCAGCAGGTTTTGTTTCAACCAGTGTGTATTCTTTTCCGACAGTCAGCTCACGGATCACATGTGCTTCTTTACCGGAAGTCCATTCATCCACGATATTTCCATCAGCATCTACCACTTTCAGCTTACATCCTGGAAGTTCTTTTCCGGTTGTCAGACTGGATTTGGTAAATTCTACAATGGTTGGCTGATTCTCAAAGGTAAAATCATAGGTTACAGTCGGCTGATCCTCACCTGCATACTCAAACGTAAATTCTTTTCCTTCATCGTTGGTTACGAATCCGTCTGGTGCATAGAGCTCTTTTACATAATAAGTTGCTCCTATTGGAAGATCTGCAACAAATGTGATCTTTCCTTCTTCATCTGTAGATTTCAGCTCAATGATCTCATCGGCTTCGATCAGGACTTTACCAGTTGTCTCAGACTTAATGTCATCTTTGGCAAATAATCCAAAGATAGCACCTTCCAGTGTACGGTCAGAATCTTTTTCTTTCTTAAGTACACTGACTTCTACTCTCTGACGGTTGTTCTGCCAGTCTTTGTCATAGACTACAACCGGTGTATTCTGATCCACGTAAGTCAGATCTACATGACGGATCTCACCATCCAGCACATGACCGTAAGCAGTTCCTGTTTCCTTCACGTAGTATTTCCCAAGTGGAAGATTTTCCAGTTTTGCAATACCGGTTTCATCTGTCTTGATCGTTGCAATCAGTTCATCCTTTTTATAGTAATCGTCACTGACGCCATCGGCAGCCTTAATGTCTTCCTCAGCATAGACTTCAAACGTAACATCTGTCAGCTTTCCGGTTACATAGTTGAAAATGTGTTCCACCACACCTTTGACCTTATCGGCCAGTGTAACAGAATCCAGAAATTCTCCCTTTTTGTTGATGATGAGTTCACCAACCGGTACCTCGTCCTTCATTTCCACTTTCTGAACCTCTCCGGTATCTTTGACTGTGAATGTCACATCATTGGCTACCAGATAACCATGCGGTGCAAACTCTTCATGTAGGGTATAAGTCTCACCCACTTTCAGATATTTGATCACATGCGGTGCATCTTTGGAAGATGTCCAGCTATCTACTACATTTCCATCTTTATCCGTTACTTTCAGATAAGCTCCATCCAGTTCTACACCGGTTGTTGCATCTGATTTTGTGATCTCAACAGTTGTCGGCTGGTTCTTCTTTACGGATTTTAATGTTACTGTCTGTACATCCTGCCCCTGATAAGAAGCATCAAATCTCAGTACTTCATCCGAAGATACGAATCCATCTGGTGCTTTCAGTTCTTTTACATAATAGCTTCCAAGTGGAAGATCCAGTGTACATGCTGCCTGACCTTTTTCATCAGAAGTCATTTCCTGTAAAAGAGTATCTGCTTTGACGATCACTTTTCCATCTTTCGTCTGAATGTCTTTTGCATTGTAAATACCGAACACTGCTCCGGCTACTGTATTGCCTGTCTCAGCATCCTGTTTTTCGACAGTAATCGACACTTTCTGTCGTTCATCTGTGACAGAGATTTCTTTCTCGATCACTGCAGTATCCTGATCCGCATAAGCAAATTCGACATTTTCCGGCACGGTATTTAACACATAAGTGTCCGGTGCATTCTTCTCTTTGACATAGTATCTGCCAAGTGGAAGATTCTTTACGGTTGCATAACCATCTGCATCCGTTGTGACGGTTGCTACCAGTGCATCCTTTGCAAAATACAGAGTTCTCTGTCCATCTGCATCTACCTGATGATCGGCAGTATAAATATCCTCTGCCGCATAGACTTCAAATTCAGCACCTGCAAGTCCAGCCATTTCATACTGGAAGTCCTTATCAAATCCCTTTAACACTTCACCCTGTTTATAGATCTTTAACTGACCTTTGACCGGGGCATTGGTATATTCCACATCAATGACTGCATCTCCTGTGACAGGATCGGTCAGATAAGCAGTATCTGTATCAACGGCAACTGTCACATAGTTTTTGGATATTGTGTACCCATCGGGTGCCGTCACTTCCTCAATCCGGTAGTTACCAGGTTTCAGATTCTTTGGCAGTACCAGGTATCCTTCCTCATTTGTGAAATAGGATTTGTGTACCGTTGGCTTCGGATAGGATGTTGTCTGTTCCACATATTTCTGATTATCCAGGTCATATACCTTGAACTCAGTATTGGCCAGAAGTACAGATTTCTGTGTTTCAGCATCCTTTTTGATGATCTTTAATTTTGCTTTGAATTCCTTATCCAGAAGTACTCTCCATGTCTGTGGTGTATCCGGATGATTCTCTGTGATCTTCACTACAAAATCATCGACCGGTGCATAGTTGTGTTTGCTTGTGGTTTCTCTCACCACATAAGTTCCATATGGAAGCGGAATCGATCTTGCATATCCTTTTTCATCGGTAAACATTTCTGTCTGTCCATCTGCAGTCAGTACAACCGGTCTGGCTGAATCAAAATCATAACTTCCATCTGCTTTTACTTTCAGATCACTGACAAGCCATGCTGAAAAACCAACTCCCTTAAGAAGATCTGCATCGGTTTTTCCATTGTTTGCTGCCTTAATGATCTGGAATGGCTGTTTGACGACAGTTTCTTTACATACAGAAGTTCTTTCTACTGTCGGAACAGTAGCACCTTCGTAAGTACAGTCCACATCATGTTCTGTCGGATCCAGTACGTATCCCACCGGAGCACTAAGCTCTTTCAGATAATACTTTCCAAGATAGAGATCCGATACAGAAGCTTCGCCATTCTTATCCGTTGTCAGGGATGTGATCAGGCTGTCTTTCTTATGGATTGTTCCGGTTCTTCCATCCGGATGAACAATGTCTTCCCTTGCATAAAGACCATATACCGCACCTTCCAGTGTTGCATCACCCTGGGCTTCATTGCCTGTCTCAGCATCCTGTTTTGCAATGTTGAGCTTTGCATTTACTCGTTTGTCCGTTACATTTTTAGTCGTTGTCTTTCCGATAGCAAGAGTCACATTATAAGACTTTGTATCGATCTGATACCCTGTTGGAACAGAGATTTCTTTCAGATAAACAACTTCCTGTGTCTTTTCCATTGTGAGCTGTGAAGCACCATTCTGATCAGTTGCAGGCATCTCTGCAATCAGCTTTGTACATGCAGCATCGGAATAGATCCCGTACACTGCACCAGCCAGTGCGTTGCCTGTATCCTGGTCTTTCTTTACAATGGATACCTTGCATTCTTTTGTCCAGGTTACTTTAAAATCCACATATTTCTCATTTCCGACACCTTCACCGAAAACAAGAGCCAGGTCCTGTGTTCCAGATCCTGTTGTGATCTTATAGGCTGAATATTCCTTATCAATACTTCCTTTCATCTTAGAAGAGAAAGTAGCACTGACATTTTCTGCCTGATTAAGTGGTGCTGTCAGATAGAACTTTGTACCACCGGAAATCTCCACATTAGCCCCTGCAGCACTTGTTTTTCCGGTTGTCACATTTACAAGTTTTACACCTTTCGGCAGCTTGAAAGTAACCGTCTGCAGTTTATCCGCTTTGAATGTGATCACACTTGTTCGCTGGCTGTTTCCTTCCACATAAGCCTTTACATTAGATTCGGAAAAGCTCATATCTACAGACGGAATGTCCGGCATATTTACACAATAATTGTAAAGCTCCATTGCCAGGTTCTTTCCTGTTGCATTAGTTCCGGATGCCCAGTCACTGGATCCATTTGCATAAGCTGCTGCAAGATGGGTAATGATGAATCTCTTTCCTGCCGGAAAATCCGGATGTTTCTCATCGAAGAAACCATTCTCATCACTTGCTTTTGTTCCGTAATAGCAGACCTTTGCAAGTGTCTTTCCATCGGCAAGTTTCTGGATCGTATAAGTTCCATTTCCCGGTCCTTTTTTCGATGGTTCAACACAGTATGCTGTCGCATTGATGCTTCCCCATTTCACATAATATGGACAAGTCAGATAAGAACCTAATCCATAGTCTGCGTAATAGTACCAGGAGCCGGCTGTAACTGTGACTGATTTTGTTCCTGTTTCACCGGAAGCAAGCATCATTGGCATATCAAAAGTAATACTTTCGCCTGCTTCAAGATCTGCAAGAGCAACTTCCTGGTCAACAGCTTCCTGCATAACCTCTGAGAGTGTGATCCCTGTTTCCGGATCAACGGTCTCCTGATCCTCCGTTGCTTCGATTTCTGCATCAAATTCTTTTTCTGTCAGTTCTGTTTTGCTCTCCGTGTCAGCAGCATCAGTTTCCTCTGTAGACGAGTCAGCCTCCGAATCCTCTGTTTCTGTCTTATCGGAAGAACCAGCATCCTGATCAGAAGAACTTTCTGACTGCGAATCTTTCTGTTGATCCGCTTCTTTTACCACGATCTTTCGATTGATCTGGTAGGTTGGGTGATCCGTTGTCTGTGGTTCTACATAATAGACTGCCTTATAGGAATTGGCATAATCGGTAGAAAAATCATTCCCGTCCGTATCTTTTGCTTCCTGAAATGTAACTTTTACTTTGCTGTCATCCTGGATCGTAAGACCGGTATAATCACTCTTTACATCGAAATTGTCTCCAACCTTGATCTCATAATCCTTTGCAGTTACCACTTCATCTTCATCCAACTGATCCTTGATCTCCTCATAATACGGAATCTTTTTTACAGATCCGGCATCATCAGAAGCATAGGCAACAGCGGGAGAGAGTACCGTCGATAGAACCGTTACTGCAGTCAGTAAACCGGACATCACCCTGCGTGCTTTCTTTTTCACGTTCATTCTCTTAAATCCTTCCTTTCTGATTCTTTTGTGTATGGTTATCTGTTAGTTTCTGCATATTATCTTTTATACGAAGATGATCGCCTCCTTTCCTGAAATTTGCGCTATTTGGGACAGTCAGCACAAGCTGAGATAACAGCACAAATATATGGCGGTACCTGTTTGTCACAAATACCGCCACATGATTTCTACTGTCATCCTCTTTTTAGATTCAGACATTTTATTTTGATTTAAGATTTAAGCGTTTTCCTGTTTTCTTTCCCGGATCCGTTCCTATATCAGTTTCCATCTCTGATACGTTTTCTTCTGGCAGACACGCAGCTTTTCGCTCTATGCATGTTCAAACCAAATATCACTCCGGGCAGGCTATTCATTTTTCAAGGTACATGAAGGTGTTCTATGCAAACCCTTCATATAACGAAACGCTCAGAGCCTGTTTTACAGTGGTCTAATTCAATTTTTTGAAATTTTTTTAAAATTCTTCGTTTTCCGCCTTTTTTTTCATCGTTTTTAATGCCCTGTTCAGGAGGTCATTTACACTCTGCTGTTTGATTCCCAGATAATCTGCAACATCCTGCTGACGCATTTCCTCGAAATAAACCAGATTGAGTACCATCTTTTGCCTCTCTGTCAATTCCTTGATCAGCGCATGCAGAATTTCTCTGTCGATAACATCGTCAACAAAATCTTTTGAAGATCCTCTCATAATCTCCGCATCATCTGTAACATCGCTGTTAGAAAATACACCATGATTGGTGCTGATTTTGCTCTGGCTGTATGCCATACGGTCTTCAGCCTCTATCAGCAGACGGATATACCAGTTTTCATTATCAAAGAACTCTTTATTGAATTCCTTGTTATCGCCAGTTACACTCACATATTCATAGTCATCACAACTATGAAGTGGAAATACGGTTGATTGATTTCCCGCTGTATAAAGCACATATCCGTGATCATAAACAGAGATCGTTGTATCTGCATTGATCATTTCCTTTACTACAACTTTGTGTTCCTTCAAGGATTTCACGCTTGGGATTCTCTTCTCCACATCAGCAACTTTCACGATTTTTTTCAGTTCTTTTAATGTCAACATAAAGACCACCTTTCTGCCTTTCGGCTCCGGGTGGTCCATTCCATCTTTTATAAAATTCCTGCACAGACATAAAGAACTGCAGCACAAGAGGTCACGAACTCACCCGTTTTTTTTTGAACGGGAGTCCGCGACTCTTTTGTAACGCATGTATCTGCGTTTAGATTAAGTTTGCCAGATTGCCTGGCTTATTCAGTTGCTATGTGCATCTTCTGATTTATTCTCTGTTTGCTGTTTGCGAAACATGGAATAATCGCCCATAGCATCGTAAGGACAACGCCTTACAAATTCCTGGTATTCGATTTCAGTCATCTTTGCTTCCTCCTTTGTGTCATATTATCAAAATCTCTATTTACAATTATTTTTGCAAAAAAGAATTCAACCTCTATATAACGAAATGCTGAGAGCCTGTTTTACAGTGGGGTACGACAAAAAATTTAAAAATTTTTCGAAATACGTCAAAAAAGCCCGACAAAACAAATACTTCAACAATCTCCAAAACCAGAAAATACTTCTGATCTTGCAGTGTATCCGTAAATGTTTTGCCGGGCTCTTAGTGATTCCAGTCAGGTTCAGCTCCTTGACAAACTCTTGCTGTCTGGTGCGTTCTTGATGGTTCTTGCCAAATCCAACGCTTACTACAGACAGCTCATTCTATTCTGTTATGATCCCTGATTCATCATCTTTCGGGAATACGTCCGCATCCTGGACTTTAATTGTTCATCTCTGATGTGGATCGGACGAACCGACACCATATCATCCTTTACAAATATCTCCAATGTACTGCGACATTTTTTGCACTCCACTTCTGAATCGCTTTGTGCGCTCTTTTCAATAAATGCTCCGCATACAGAGCAGTGTACATGCCATTTAATAGCACCTGATCCCATATAGGCTTCCTCCTTTAAGCAATAAGATATTTCTCCATTTATTACTCAACGGACCAAAGGGAAATCAAATCCGCCTTATGAGCATCATGCCATCCATTCCGTAAGTGCCAAAGCTGCACGAACAGCACGATTTTTATTCTGATCAGATCTGCTTTGTCGATCTGTGCATCTTTTTTTATCCTTCCACCAGCTACCACACACTCTTTCCGGTATAAAAAATTCCGCTGTGATTAATTAACATGATATTTCAATAGTTTCAAATACATCACCAGTCAGATCACAGATGTCCTGGATCTGGATCTCGGTATCATCAATCCGTAAGTGGACTGATGGATCAAAAAATTCTACGGTTCCAGATAATGTATGGTACTGACCAATTAATGGATTCTTCCATGACTTTTGAAAATAAGTTGCCTGTATCTTCATTCCATATACCAGGATCCTTAATTTCATATCCAGCTCATTTTTCTTTTCCTCAGATAAATCTCTTTTTGGTTCGTAAATGATTTCCTGTTGCCGGATCGTTTCATCCAGTCCACGAAGTGCCGCAAATGGAGCAAACTGTTTTGCCCTGCGTCCTACATCCATGGGATGTCTCCTGGAAACCGGTCTTGGTAAATATAAATACGGTTGATATGCACTTGCCAGCACTATTCGCACCTCCTCTAAGCACGGTGTCCTCCAACCTGTTCATTGCGTTCTCTATAGGTGGAACACTCCAGCAGATTGGATCCACGCATGATCGCATTCTTTCCATAACGCTGCTTTACATTCAATACTGCTTCCTGTAAATGCCGTTCTTTATCGGTCTGTTTGGGATCATCAAACAGGCTGTACTGCACATAACTTTCAGGAGCAACCCTGTTCGCACACACCTCGATTCTTCGGATTCCGGTATATCTGTCTGCAATCCTGAGATATAAATCTTCCACTGCATCCATGATCTTTTTGGAACTGTTACTTCCTTTTTCGAGTTTTACGGTTCCTTTGGATGCCTCATGCTCATACCTGTGGTCATAGGCGATCCATAAGGTGAGAGAGCTTGTTACCAGTCCTTTTTCAAACAGATCCAGGACCAGATTATCTGTCATTTCCCTTACGATCACAAGTGCTTCGTCAAAAGAATAATTTCGCATCAGCACCTGACCATTTGAAAGGCTGTGTTCCTCCGAATGATAGTTCTTGATGTCACTCATCCGGCATGTTTCATAACCCCATGCATGATCGATCAACAGCTCTGCATCAATCCCAAACATCTTATACAGCCAGTCTTCGGATCTTAAAGAAGCCATTGCGATATCGCCCATCGTATGGATCCCGTAACCAGCCAGTTTCTTTTCAGTCCGGGATCCAATCCTCCAGAAGTCACTTAATGGTTTATGATCCCATAGCTGCTCTCTGTAAGAGAATTCATCCAGGATTCCAATATGGTCATCCACATGCTTTGCTACGATATCCATTGCGATCTTAGCAAGATACAGATTGGTTCCCACACCTGCAGTTGCAGTGATGCCAGTTTCCTCCATGACTGCCTGCATAAGCTTTATCGCCATTTCTTTTGCAGTGAGATGATAAAGCTGCAGATAGTTTGTCACATCAATAAAACACTCATCAACACTGTACACATGGATATCTTCTTTTGAGACATACCGTAGATAGATTCCATAGATTTTTGCGGAATAATCCATGTACAACTGCATCCTCGGCATGGCTGTAATGTACTTCACACAATCCGGTATCTCATGGATTCGGCACCGGTTCTTGATGCCAAGAGACTTCATAGCCGGAGTGATTGCCAGGCAGATTGTTGACTTTGATCTGGTCGGATCTGCAACCACCAGGTTTGTTTTAAATGGATTCAGCCCACGTTCTACGCATTCTACAGAAGCATAAAAGGACTTCAGATCAATACAGATAATAGAAGTCTGATCCTGACTCACATTGCCACCTCCCATACGTCTTTCCTCTTTTTGTAACATGTATCCCATTTTGACTATCAATGATTGTCTATCCTTCCTGTTTTCATTGAATTACAGGAAATTCATTTCACATATCCATTGACAAAAGAGGAAATATTGTGTATCTTATAGGAAAGATGTTTCCCTTATCTGTGATTCACATTATAGGAGAGATATTTCCCTTTGTCAAGATTAATTTTTAATTTTCAGGAGACACATTTCCCGTTTTGCCTTGAGGCGGCTAATGAAACTTATAAGACAAGGCTTAGAAAGAGGTATGTTTATGACATTCGGTGAAAAAGTAAGATCATTAAGAAAAGAAAAAAAGATGAGTCAGCAGGAACTGGCCAGTATGGTTGGTGTTTCATATAGGACCATTCGATCCTGGGAAGTAGAAGGACGTTTTCCAAAACAAAATGTTCTGTATCAGAAACTGGCAGATGCATTACAGTGTGACGTTTCTTATCTCATGAGTGAGGATGAAGCTTTTATCACAGAAGCATCCGAACAGTTTGGTAACCGTGGTGCCAAACAGGCTCAGCAGATCCTGGAACAGGCTGCAGCTATGTTTGCTGGTGGATCACTGACAGACGAAGATAAAATAGCTTTTATGGATGAGATCCAGAGCCTTTATCTGGATTCCAAAAGACGTGCAAAGAAATTTACACCGAAAAAATATCTGAAAAACCAAGAGGAAAAATAATAGAAGGCGGGATTATTGTACACCTAATCTGTTACCTTATAGTTACAAGGATATTTCTGCCCTTTTTATTTTTTACTTTTGAGGTGATTTATTTGAGAAACACTTACATATATACAGAAACAAAGAAATTAATCAAGAAATATGGCACCAGGGATCCCTTTGAGATCATGGATCAGATGAACATTGTTGTCGGGGAAACTTCCAGATATAAGACACTGAAAGGATATTGTTTTATGAGCTGCAAGACGATCTATGTCATGATCAGCAGTTTCCTTTCAGAAGAAGAAAAGATGATCGTTGCCGCCCATGAATTAGGGCATATCATCCTGCATCGTTCCCAGCTGAAAATGGCTCCGATGCAAGATGATACACTCTACAATATGACGGATAATACAGAATACCAGGCCAATCTGTTTGCTGCCGATCTTCTGATTGATGATGAGGAGATCGAAGATATGGTTCAGAACGAGGACCTGGATTATTTCGGACTCTGCAGCTCTTTGAATGCAACTCCGGAACTCATGAGCTTTAAACTATACAGCCTGACAAAACGAGGCCAGGCTTATCATATGCCGATGGAGATTCAGAGCAATTTCCTGGCGAAATAAAGTAAATAAAGATCCTATTCTATATATCATAGTATGAACAGGATCTTTTTATAATGATTTATTTTCTATCTAAAATTTTATTAAACCGACTAAAGACTCCATAGTTTGTGTGTTTGACTTACTGTTTATATCTATCTTCTCCTAAATATTTTTCTAGTCATTGCAATATAAA
>ERZ791840.839-NODE-839-length-17845-cov-38.467903_pt1 | contig 17845 bp, 8 predicted proteins | sample MGYA00510291_ERZ791840 | MGnify/ENA primary metagenome ERZ791840 (study PRJEB30046, sample SAMN00715256) | human gut metagenome | study: EMG produced TPA metagenomics assembly of the A metagenome-wide association study of gut microbiota in type 2... | reverse complement strand
AATCCGGAAAATCTGTCCAACGGGCCGGAAGAATCTAAAAATCGCAAGGAAATTGCATTAGAGACAGCCCTAAAATCGCCTAAAGAGATTGTAAAACAAGAGATTATCTACAAAGAAAGACCTCCCAGAAAAATCACAGAAATAAGAATTTTCTTTGATGACAATACCTACGAGACTTTCAAACCGGAAAATTAAGGAATGAGAATGGAAATAGACTAACGCCCCGGCATAAAAAAGAAACGGGTTCATTTTATTCTGCACTCGGTTTACACTATCTTTGCACCCGAAAGAAAAACATCCCTCTTTATAGATATGAAAAAGTATATTTTAGATCTGACAGTGACAGAGAACCTCCGCTTGCATGCCAACTACGTGTTGTTGAAGCTGACTTCTCCATCCCCACTTCCGGAAATGCTTCCGGGACAATTTGCAGAGATTCGCGTGGACGGCTCACCTACCACTTTTTTGCGCCGCCCCATCTCCATCAATTATGTAGATAGACAACGGAACGAGGTCTGGTTCTTAATCCAACTTGTAGGCGACGGAACCAAGCGATTAGGAGAAGCAAAAGCAGGCGATATAATCAATGTAGTGCTTCCGTTGGGAAACTGCTTCACAATGCCTGAAAAGCCCTCAGACAAGCTCTTATTGGTAGGCGGAGGTGTAGGTACAGCTCCTATGTTATATTTAGGCGAACAGCTCGCCAAGAAAGGTTGCAAGCCAACATTCCTGCTGGGTGCCAGAAGTGACAAAGATTTGCTTCAGTTGGAACAATTTGCCGCCTATGGCGAGGTGTATACCACCACCGAAGATGGCAGCCACGGAGAGAAGGGATACGTAACACAACACTCCATATTAAATAAGGTGTGCTTTGAGCAGATATATACTTGCGGCCCCAAACCGATGATGATGGCAGTAGCAAAGTATGCCAAAAGTAAAGGCATCAGTTGCGAAGTATCTTTGGAAAATATGATGGCGTGTGGCATAGGCGCTTGTCTATGCTGTGTAGAAAATACCACGGAAGGTCATTTGTGCGTATGTAAAGAAGGTCCGGTTTTTAATATAAACAAACTATTATGGCAGATTTAAGTGTAAATATTGGTGAATTACAAATGAATAATCCGGTGATGACTGCATCCGGAACATTCGGATATGGTGAAGAATTCGCCGATTTCATCGAACTATCGCGAATAGGCGGTATTATTGTAAAGGGAACCACTCTTCACAAACGTGAAGGCAATCCATATCCGCGCATGGCAGAGACTCCTTCGGGTATGTTAAACGCTGTGGGACTGCAAAATAAGGGCGTTCATTACTTTGTTGAACACATCTATCCCCGCATCAAGGATATTCAGACCAACATGATTGTGAATGTTTCGGGCTCTGCCATCGAAGACTATGCCGAAACAGCCGCAATCATTAATGAACTTGACAAAATTCCTGCCATAGAGTTGAACATCTCTTGCCCCAACGTGAAGCAAGGAGGAATGGCATTCGGTGTTACCGCCAAGGGCGCCGAAGAAGTGGTGAAAGCCGTGCGCTCAGTTTACAAAAAAACACTTATCGTAAAGCTCTCCCCGAACGTTACCGACATCACTGAAATAGCCCGCGCAGCCGAAAATGGCGGTGCAGACAGTGTTTCCCTCATCAATACCCTGCTGGGAATGGCTATAGACGCGGAACGCAGGCGTCCGATACTCTCCACTGTAACCGGTGGCATGTCCGGTGCGGCCGTGAAACCCATTGCCTTACGTATGGTATGGCAAGTAGCCAAAGCGGTAAAAATCCCCGTCATAGGCTTGGGAGGTATCATGAACTGGAAAGATGCTGTGGAATTCATGCTTGCAGGTGCCTCTGCCATCCAGATTGGTACGGCAAACTTCATTGATCCGGCGGTTACAGTGAAAGTGGTAGAAGGAATAAATGACTATCTTGACAGACACGGTTATCAGTCTATAAAGGATATTATTGGTGCACTCGAGGTATAAAGAATAACAAGAGATCGCCATTCGCAATATATATTCATAAAAAAGGACATTCATTGACGAATGTCCTTTTTCTTTTTATTTACATCAGTAAACTTACTCTCCCAACAAATCCGGACGCAATCTACGGGTCCTTTCCAACGACTGTTGCAGCTCCCATTCCTTAATCTTGGCCTCATGTCCGGAGAGTAAAATATCCGGAACCTTCCATCCATTGTAATCAGCGGGACGTGTATAGACCGGTGCGGCCAGCAGATTGTCCTGAAAAGAATCTGAAAGTGCAGACTGCTCATCGGAAATCACTCCCGGAATGATACGGACGATGGCATCTGCCATGACAGCCGCCGCCAGTTCTCCGCCAGTCAACACATAGTCGCCGATACTGATTTCCTTGGTGATGAGATGCTCGCGAATCCGGTAATCTATCCCTTTGAAATGCCCGCAGAGAATGATGAGATTCTGGGCAAGGGAAAGAGTATTTGCCATCGGCTGATTGAACTGCTCACCATCGGGGGTCGTAAAGATAACCTCGTCATAATCCCGCTCGGCCTTCAAGGCGTTGATACACCGCTCTATCGGCTCTATCTTCATGACCATTCCGGCAAAGCCGCCAAACGGATAATCGTCTACACGACGGTACTTATCTTCCGTATAATCACGAAGATTATGGATATGTATCTCTGCAAGCCCTTTATTTTGAGCACGTTTCATGATGGAGCAGTTAAAGAATCCCTCAATCATCTCTGGCAAAACTGTGATAATGTCAATGCGCATATAACTTTATTTTAGCTATTTCAAGCTGCAAAAGTACAAATATTCGGGGAGAAACCCGTATTTTTGCGTTCAAACAATCCGAAAACCCTATGACTGTAAAAGAAAAAATAGACCGGCTCCGTGCGGAATTACACCAGCACAACTACAATTATTATGTGCTGAATGCTCCTGAAATATCCGACAAGGAGTTTGACGACCTGATGCGCGAGCTACAAGACTTAGAGAAAGAACATCCTGAATACCAAGATGATAATTCGCCCACGATGCGTGTAGGAAGTGATTTGAATAAGAACTTTACACAAGTGGCACACAAATATCCCATGCTTTCATTGGGAAACACTTATTCCGAAAGTGAAGTGACCGACTTCTACGAACGGGTAAAGAAAGCGTTGAATGAGGATTTTGAAATCTGCTGCGAGCTGAAGTATGACGGTACTTCCATCTCGCTGACTTACGAGGATGGCAAACTGGTGCGTGCCGTCACCCGTGGCGACGGCGAAAAGGGCGATGACGTGACGGACAATGTAAAGACAATCCGAACGATTCCACTGGTCCTCCATGGGGATTATCCTAAATCATTCGAAATCAGAGGGGAAATCCTGATGCCCTGGGTGGTTTTCGAAGAACTGAACCGGGAAAAGGAAGCACGTGAGGAACCGCTTTTCGCCAATCCGCGCAACGCTGCTTCCGGTACCTTGAAGTTGCAGAATTCCACCATCGTAGCATCCAGAAAGCTGGATGCTTATCTCTACTATCTATTGGGAGAGGAATTGCCCTGCGACGGCCATTACGAGAATCTGCAAGCCGCCGCCAGCTGGGGATTTAAAACATCAGAGCACACCAGAAAAGCTCACAGCCTGGAGGAAGTCTTCGAATACATCAATTATTGGGACACGGAGCGTAAGAACCTTCCGGTAGCTACTGATGGTATTGTACTAAAAGTCAACAGCTTGAGACAACAAAAGAATTTGGGATTCACAGCCAAGTCCCCCCGGTGGGCCATCGCATACAAATTCCAGGCAGAACGTGCACTGACACGCTTGAATAGGGTTACCTACCAAGTAGGACGTACCGGCGCAGTCACTCCGGTTGCCAATCTGGACCCCGTACAACTGTCCGGCACCATTGTGAAACGTGCCTCCCTGCACAATGCAGATATTATCGAGGGGCTGGACCTGCATATAGGCGACATGGTGTATGTGGAAAAAGGCGGTGAAATCATCCCCAAAATAACCGGTGTCGATAAGGATGCCCGCAGTATGCTTATCGGTGAAAAAGTGAAGTTCATCACCCATTGTCCCGAATGCGGCAGCAAACTGATACGTTTTGAAGGAGAAGCAGCCCACTATTGCCCCAATGAAACCGCTTGTCCTCCGCAGATTAAAGGGAAAATAGAGCATTTCATCAGCCGCAAAGCCATGAATATAGACGGACTGGGACCTGAAACAGTAGATATGTTCTACCGATTGGGGCTGATAAAGGATACTGCAGATTTATACCAGCTCAAAACCGATGACATCAAGAACCTGGAACGGATGGGCGAAAAATCGGCAGAAAACATAGTCAACGGTATTGCGGCAAGTAAAGAAGTGCCATTCGAAAGAGTACTCTTTGCACTGGGCATACGCTTCGTGGGAGAAACGGTTGCCAAGAAAATAGCCAAGTCCTTTACGGACATCGAAGAACTGGAAAACGCAGACCTCGAAAAGCTGAAAAACATCGATGAAATCGGTGAAAAAATAGCGCAGAGCATTATAACCTACTTCTCCAATCCTGCCAACAGAGAGCTGGTGGAACGGCTGAAATCGAACGGTCTGCAACTCCACCGGACGGAAGAAGACCTCAGCGGATACACCGACAAACTGGCGGGCCAGTCCATTGTCATCAGCGGCGTATTCACCCACCACTCACGGGACGAATACAAAGAGATGATTGAAAAGAACGGTGGGAAAAACGTCGGCAGTATCTCCTCCAAAACCAGCTTTATCCTGGCCGGAGAAAATATGGGACCTGCCAAACTGGAGAAAGCGCAGAAACTGGGAGTAAAGATTATGAGCGAAGATGAGTTTTTGGCATTGCTATCCTAACAAATTTCCACAAAAAGCTTTTTTATGGCTTATATTTGTAGGGTAAATCGAAAAAATTCGTACTTTTGCGAGTCATTTAATTAGAGATTACTTTATAATACTCATGATACAGACAAGATTGAAAGGAATGGGGGTAGCGCTGATTACTCCATTTAAAGAGGATGAAAGCGTTGATTACGATGCGTTGATGCGTTTGGTAGACTATCAACTTCAAAACAATACCGACTTTTTATGTGTGCTCGGCACCACGGCAGAAACTCCGACTCTGACTGAAGAAGAGAAAAAGAAAATCAAGAAAATGGTCATCGAGCGAGTGAACGGAAGAATTCCTATCCTGCTGGGCGTAGGTGGAAACAACACCCGGGCCATAGTGGAAACACTGAAAAATGACGATTTCACCGGAGTAGATGCCATTCTATCCGTCGTTCCATATTACAACAAGCCATCGCAAGAAGGTATATATCAGCATTATAAGGCCATTTCTGAAGCAACGGATTTGCCGATTGTGCTTTATAATGTCCCCGGTCGTACCGGCGTGAACATGAAGGCAGAAACAACCCTGCGCATTGCACGTGATTTCAAGAATGTGATAGCCGTCAAAGAAGCTTCGGGCGACATCACGCAGATGGACGACATCATCAAAAACAAACCGGCCAATTTCGACGTTATTTCGGGCGATGACGGCATCACCTTCCCTCTGATTACCCTGGGGGCCGTCGGCATTATCTCGGTCATCGGAAACGCGTTCCCACGTGAGTTCAGCCGTATGGTACGTCTGGCACTGCAAGGGGACTATGCCAATGCATTGACCATTCACCACAAATTTGCCGAATTATTCAAGCTTCTGTTTGTAGACGGCAACCCTGCCGGAGTAAAAGCCATGCTGAATGTAATGGGAATGATTGAGAACAAGCTCCGCCTGCCATTGGTGCCGACCAGAATCACTACTTTCGAAGCCATGCGCAAGATTCTGGATGAATTGAACATCAAATGCTAAGGCCTTATACCGCCCCTATAGGATATTAATTTCCAGTATACAACATATTAATATCAGATATGCAAGGAGTTAATTTTGTGGAAACACGGAATTAACTCCTTCTTTTTTTCCTATGTGACTATATTTATCAGTACAATAATCCCAAAACAGTCTACTGATTACGTTATAAAGCAAAAAGACATCTGGTTAAATCGAGAAAAAGACGTCTCTAGCTCAATCAAGACAAGACTGTTATTTCAGCTAATCTATTAGTTCACAACACTGAACACTTTGTTTCAGCAGAGAAAAACACTTTGTTTTTATATGATGGAACAAAGTGTTCTGTCAAGGGAAACAAAGTGTTCTCCATAATGAAACAAAGTGTTTAGTTAAGGGAAACAGTTTGTTTCATTATGGAGAACACGCGCCAGTGCCATACAAGGGGAGAACATCAACTATATCCCATAGCTGTAAAAACAAAGAATCTCCGCAAGAAAACTTGCGGAGATTCTTTGTGATCGCGACAGGATTCAAACCTGTAACCGGCTGATCCGTAGTCAGCTACTCTATTCAGTTGAGCTACGCGACCCTTAAAAAAAATTATGAAAACTTGTGACCGCGACAGGATTCAAACCTGTAACCGGCTGATCCGTAGTCAGCTACTCTATTCAGTTGAGCTACGCGGCCTCTTTGTTTAACGGGTGCAAAGATACGTACTTTTTCCGAATTAGCAAACGATATACAAACTTTTTTTGAAGAAATTTATTCGACAAAGCGATAATTAAACAACTGCCAGCCGATGGTCATCCCCACATTCCACTCCCTTCTCGGTGAGCTATAATGATTTACATAAGCAGAGATGGCTCCGAAGGGCAAATGACAAATAACAGAAACTTCTCCCATATACTCAAAGCGGGAGAATGCTTTTCCATAATACGCTTTATTCAATGCATTCTTTTTTATCGGAAAAATCGGCGTAAAGCCATAAAATTCTGTCCGGAACTGGAACATGTCGTTCAAAACATATATGGGTTTGATACCGGCAGCCACATACTGGTTGGCACGAAAAGCTTCATTGTACATCAGTTTACTATGCGGAGTCGGTGCAAATTCTCCTGCCTGCATCATGGTTGCCGTATAATTCTCAGAGAAATTCTTCGATGAATATAGTGCTTCTGCCATCCATCCCAGGGTGAATTTCGGCCCCATCGTGTGATATGCCTCTTTCATATAAGAGATTTGTAACCATGATTGCCGCTCTTGCGGAGAAGGACTGTACCCTTCTTGCGGATTCCCCGGTTCAAATCTTTCCCTCCCGGTAAATACCTGGGCTATCAGTTTCTCCAGATAACCTTTTGTCGCGTATTGCCGCGTATTTAGGGTGCTCCCATAGAAACCGATGGAACCTCCCAAAAGTTTGTAGGTACTTCTGTCCGAACGGTCCTTATCGAAATCTATTACACTGGATTGAAAGTAGTTATCTTCCAGTTGGCCATATCCCAGACTGAACTCCGCACGCTTATTGGCCAAAAACGGCAAGGCAACCATCAACTTCACAAAACGTTCGTCCTTTGAATTGAATGAAGGTTTGTCATTCCTGGAAAACAGCTTGTCCTTCTTGTAGTAATCGAAGGTACTGATTGAAGCAATAAAACGAAAGGACGTAGATATGTGGGTAGGCAAATCAATCTTACCCATCAACTGGGCATTATTATAAATCTTACCCAACTGACCGTCAAAAGTGATTTCCTTGGAATAATAATTCAAGTTCTGATATCCTATTCCCAAATAGATTTGATTTGAGCTCGTGGTAGAGACACTGCCCCCCAGACGCACGGAAAAATTATCCTCCATCTTCACCTTCAAATGCAGCTCATACAAATCGGATTCCGAATCATACACAGCATGAGGAACTATTTCCGAAATCATATTATCTGCCAGCAAACGAAAATACCCGCGCTTCAAGTCTTCATAAGTAAAGACTTCATGCTCTTCATCATGGAACTCTTTTTTGATGTAGGCTTGCTGTTGGGCATTCGCCCCTTCAATAATAATATCCCGAAAACGGAATTGAGGCAGGTTACTCCGGAAGACAAGGCGCCTCAAACGCACATTATCAGCATTCACCCTACGGTGAACACGGCTTTTGATGGAATCCATCATATTAAGAGTACGGTTGTAGCCTATATCGTGCAATTCCTGCAGACGGTCAAAATCCAGCAGGTTGACATCATCGTACTTGAAGGTCATGACTATGCCCAACGAGTCCGGAATGGAGTAATCGGTCTTCTGCATAATCATATTCTCCAATTGGCTCATCAGGTCATTCTCCTTCGGCTTACCGGGATTGGCCGCTACCACACTGCCAATAATGACATCCGGATGAAAATCCTCCCGCATCACATCCGTAGGGAAATTATTGTAAATGCCGCCATCATAAGCAAGCGTACTGTCTATTTCTATCGGTTTGAAGACAAATGGAAAGCTCATGGAAGCACGTACCGCATCTCCCAAATCCCCTTTACTCAATACCAATGGCTTTTTATTGTACACATCGGATGCTATACAGCGAAAAGGAACAAACAGTTTGTTGAAATTACCGCCACATGCAGCCGTAGCACGTGCAAACAATTCCACAAATACCAGGTTCATCTGTATGGGGTTGACCATGCTTGTGGGAAGTATCTGGGGCTTTATATGCAGCGAGTCCCTAAAAGCAAAACGGATATTAAAAAATTCCGGTGAAGGACGATTCTTCTTAAAATAATACTCGTATTTAGGCTCCACTTTGCCCGAATACCAACGCTTAAAGTCGGGAGAGCGCAACAGCGCCTCCATATCGTCCGGGGAATACCCCATAGCATACAGAGAACCGATGATAGCTCCCATAGAGGTTCCGGTTATATAATCAATGGGGATATTATTCTCTTCCAAAGCCCGGATAATGCCTATATGAGTCATGCCTTTTGCTCCACCGCCACTCAGTACAAGCCCCACTTTCTGAGCTTGTAAAATAAAGCCACATAGAAGAAACGAAAAAAACAATAAAACTCTTTTCATAACTATGCTATTCCGAGTAAGATAAATGTTCATTGCCCCAAATATAAACAATAGTTTCTAAAAATGCCGTATTCAACGAAGAAAATCACACCCTAATTGGTGAAAATGAATAAAAAAAGGGTATTGCGACTCCGAAGAATCACAATACCCTTGCATATATTAAATGCAAATTTAAAGGGGCTTATTTTATCAGGTCAATGCTTCTCTTGACAAAGTTGTTCAAAGCTTCACCTTTCAACATACCATTCTGCAGCAGTGCCAAATCTATCAGTTGACGGACAACCTTATTCTTGGCAGCATAATCGGCGAAGATGCCTTCTTTCTGTGTTTTCAGTTCGTCCCACTTCTTATCCAGCTCATTCACTTTATCCTTTTCGGCAGTCGGTATATCCTCATCTTTCTTGCCTTCCTGCTTCTTTTTCAGGTCAGTACGCTGCTTGTTCACTTCATCCATCTCTGCCTGAACCGGAGCAACGGCAGCAGCACATTCCTTATCTTCATCTGCCAGAACTTCTTTTACCAGCTTATGGTCTGAATTCAATACCAGGTTAAACATATCCGGCATTTCGCCATAGAAGCTCATTCCAGCCTGGATATTCGCCATTTCCTTCATACGGCGCATGTACTCGCTCTGAGTTATCATGATAGGAGTGGCATTTTCGCCCAAAGCCTGCGCCGTGATGTTGAACTCCGTCTTATCCATCTTGGGCAACTGGCTCTTGAAGATGGAAGAAAGAACTTCCTGCTTGCCGGCTTCCAACGCTTCGTTCTTCTTGTCTTCCTTGACAATCAGATTATCAATAATATCGCTGTCTACACGAGTGAAGCGAACCTTTTCGAACTTCTGTTCCAACATGCTCACCACCGCAATGTCCAGCTGTCCATCCATCAACAGCACATTGTATCCTTTATTCGTAGCGGCCTCTATGTAGCTGTATTGTTCATCTTTATTGTTGGCATACAGATAAATCAGATTTCCATCCTTATCCGTCTGGTTATCTTTAATCAACGTCTTATACTCTTCGAAAGTATAATATTTGCTGTCTGTATCGGTGAAAAGGGCAAAATCCTTGGCTCTATCATAGAAATCTTCCTGCGTAAGCATTCCGTAGTTGATGAAGATTTTCAAGTCATTCCACTTTTCCTCAAACTGTTTACGGTCATTCTTGAAGATAGACTGCAAACGGTCTGACACCTTCTTCGTGATATATGTAGAAATCTTCTTCACGTTGGCATCGCTCTGCAAATAAGAACGGGAAACGTTCAATGGAATGTCCGGTGAATCGAGCACACCATGCAGCAGGGTCAAGAAGTCGGGAACAATACCTTCCACCGAATCCGTCACATATACCTGGTTGCAATAGAGCTGAATCTTATTCTTGTTCAACTCGATGTTGCTCTTCACTTTGGGGAAGTACAGAATACCGGTAAGGTGGAACGGATAATCCACATTCAGATGAATCCAGAATAAAGGTTCGTCGGACATAGGATAAAGGTCACGGTAGAACTTCTTATAATCTTCATCTTTCAATTCGCTGGGTTTCAGCGTCCACAACGGGTTGGAATCATTGATGATATTATCCTCGGCAGTTTCAACCTGCTTGCCGTCTTTCCATTCTTTCTTCTTGCCGAATGCAACCGGGATAGGGAGGAAGCTGCAATACTTCTTCAACAAAGAGGAAATGCGCGCTTCTTCAAGGAATTCCTTGCAGTCATCGTCTATGTAAAGAACGATATCCGTACCACGTTCTGCCTTATCAGTGTCTTCAATCGTAAACTCCGGACTGCCATCGCATGTCCACTTTACAGCCTGGGCGCCTTCCCGATAGGATTTAGTGATGATTTCGACTTTCTTGGCAACCATAAAGGCCGAATAGAAACCCAATCCAAAATGGCCGATGATGGCGTTGGCATCGTTTTTATATTTCTCAAGGAAGTCATTGGCGCCAGAGAAAGCTATCTGGTTAATATACTTGTCTATTTCTTCAGCCGTAAGACCTATACCATGGTCGGACACCGTAATGGTATCTTTTCCCAGCGAGACATGTACGGTTAAATCGCCAACTTCACCCTTGAACTCACCGATAGAGGAGAGTGTTTTCAGCTTCTGTGTAGCATCAACCGCGTTAGAAACCAACTCACGGAGAAAAATTTCATGATCACTATACAAGAACTTTTTAATGACGGGGAAGATATTCTCAGTAGTTACCCCAATATTACCTTTTTGCATACTACATTTATATTTTTTAGATTTATATTTTTAATTATTCCGGCAGATATAGCACAAAAAAAATGCCAGCCCATAAGGACTGACATTTTGACGGTTTTTATAAAGAACAGCTTATGCCTTCCTGATGCTCAGCTCGTCTTTTTCTTTGTCTACTGATACGTTTACCGTATCACCCGGCTGTAACTCCTCCGCCACTATCAGCTCGGAAAGTCCATCCTCCAAGTGGTTCTGAATGGCGCGCTTCAATGGGCGCGCACCAAACTGTACATCGTACCCTTTCGAAGCAAGGAATGTCTTTGCATCATCCTCCACAACCAGCTTGTAACCAATTGCTTCAACCCGTTCGTACAAACCTTTCAGCTCAATGTCCACAATCTTTGTGATGGCCTCCAAAGAGAGCTGGTCGAAAGTAATGATTTCATCCAAACGATTCAAGAATTCGGGAGCAAAGGTCTTGTTCAGAGCCTTTTGTATCACGCTGCGCGAATGTTCATTGTCATCCGTGCGGTTTTGTGCCGCAAAACCTACGCCACGGCCAAATTCCTTCAACTGCCGCGTACCGATATTGGAGGTCATAATGATAACCGTATTCTTGAAATCGATGGTTCTGCCATAATTGTCAGTCAAACGGCCTTCATCCAGTACCTGGAGCAAGATGTTGAACACGTCCGGATGGGCTTTCTCAATCTCATCCAACAAGACAATGGAATACGGCTTGCGACGAACCTTTTCGGTCAACTGGCCGCCTTCCTCATAGCCCACATATCCCGGAGCGGCACCAATCATACGAGATACGGTGTATTTCTCCATATACTCGCTCATATCGATACGTATCAAGGCATCGGCAGAGCCAAACATATATTTTGCCAATTGCTTTGCCAAATGCGTCTTACCCACACCAGTAGGGCCAAGGAACATAAAGGTTCCGATGGGATGGTTCGGGTCTTTCAACCCTACACGGCTACGCAAGATTGCTTTGGTAAGTTTCTCTATCGCAGCATCTTGAGCTATCACCTTCGCCTGTAGTTCTTCCTTCATTCCGGCCAGTTTAAGTCCTTCTGCCTGCGCCATGCGCTGTACGGGTACACCGGACATCATTGAAATAACATTGGCTATTTCCTCTTCACCTACCGTTTGGCGGTCATCCTTCAAACGGGCTTCCCACTCAACCTTCATCTCCTCCAAGCGGACAGAAAGTTCCTTCTCACGGTCGCGGTAGCTGGCAGCCAGCTCAAAATTCTGTGACTTTACAGCTTCAGCCTTCAGGCTACGTGCCTCTTCAATCAGCTTTTCCTGTTCCTCAATTTCTTTCGGAACATTAATATTCGTCAAATGCACACGCGAACCCGCCTCGTCCAAAGCATCAATAGCTTTATCCGGGAAGTTGCGGTCGGTTATATAGCGTGCTGACAACTTGACACATGCTTCCAGGGCTTCATCCGTGTAGCTCACGTTATGATGGTCTTCATACTTCTCCTTGATATTCTTCAATATCTGAAGCGTTTCTTCAGCTGTGGTAGGCTCTACAATCACCTTTTGGAAACGACGTTCCAAAGCACCGTCTTTCTCGATATTCTTTCTGTATTCATCGAGAGTGGTAGCTCCAATACACTGGATTTCACCACGCGCTAAAGCTGGTTTCAGCATATTGGCAGCATCCATGGAACCGGCAGCAGCACCGGCACCTACAATCGTATGGATTTCATCGATGAAAAGGATGACATTCGGATTTTTCTGCAACTCGTTGATGATAGAGCGGATACGTTCCTCAAACTGACCACGGTATTTTGTTCCCGCCACCACAGAGGCCATATCAAGCATCACCACGCGCTTTTCAAACAAAATGCGCGAAACTTTCTTTTGCACAATACGCAATGCCAAACCCTCTACGATGGCAGATTTTCCGACTCCAGGTTCACCGATAAGCACCGGATTGTTCTTCTTACGGCGGCTCAAGATTTGCGCCAGACGTTCAATCTCGCGTTCGCGACCCACAACCGGGTCCAGCTTGCCTTCTTCGGCAGCACGGGTCATGTCTACACCGAAATTGTCCAGCACGGGGGTATCATTGGACGGCTTTCTGGATGCAGTCTGTGCAGCCGAAGCCGAACCAGCCCCCCCAGTACGGGAAGAGCGGGACATACTCATGTCTTCTTCATCCTCTTCATCATCCTCAGTAAATCCCATTCCCGCATTCGGATTGGTCGATTTCATCGAAAGCTGTTCAAATACAGCCTGATAATCCACCCGGTGTTCTTCCAAAACAGTTGCAGCAAGATTGTCGCCATCTTTCAAGATAGCCAGCAATACATGTTCCGTATCGGCAGTTGCACTTTTCAGCAAACGCGCTTCAAGCATACACATCTTCAATATCTTAGCCGTCATCGGGGACAAGGGCACTTCAGCGTCCGGCAAGAGAGTATCGTCCTCGGCATCCTTCAGGAAACCCTCCAGACGACTTTTTACTCGTTTTAAATCTATATCAAGTTTCAACAATATTTCAATAGCTTTCCCTCCGCCATCACGCAGCATGCCGAGCAGAAGGTGTTCCGGACCAATATAGCGATTCCTCAATCGATTGGCTTCTTCCTTGCTATAAGTAATTATGTCTGAAACTCTTTGTGAAAATTGATTGTTCATATTTTATAATTCTCCTCAATTAAAAAGGTTATCCACGACAAAGATACGCATTTATTAATTCAGCGTATCATATTTAACTGATTTAATAGTATACAAATCCCGTGCCATAAATTTCAAATCTGTTTTTCCATTCTATACCTTATATATTAATAGCAATTTGGAGAGGAAGGGAGGGAGTACTTCCATATTTATGCTGCAGGCAACAAAGTTTATGGAGGAAAACTTTTGTATATCGTAAAAAAGCAGTACTTTAGCGTGGTTTTTCACGAACCCGAAAATGTATAATTAATAATCTTTTTAAATGCTTGAACAAGACAGAATTATAAAGATTAACATCGAGGAGGAAATGAAGTCATCGTACATTGACTACTCTATGTCGGTCATTGTTTCACGTGCCCTTCCGGATGTTAGAGATGGTTTTAAACCCGTTCACCGAAGAATTCTTTTCGGAATGATGGGATTAGGAAATACCTCCGACAAACCTTATAAAAAATCAGCCAGAGTTGTAGGTGAAGTATTAGGTAAATATCACCCTCATGGCGACTCGTCCGTTTACGGAGCTCTTGTACGTATGGCTCAGCCTTGGGCAATGCGTTACATGTTGGTAGACGGACAAGGTAACTACGGTTCAGTAGACGGTGACAGCGCTGCTGCCATGCGTTATACAGAGTGTCGTTTGCGAAAAATTGGTGAAGACATGATGACAGACCTTGAGAAAGAGACTGTTGACATGCAGAACAATTTCGATGACTCTTTGCAAGAGCCTACCGTCATGCCGGCCCGTATTCCGAATCTTTTGGTAAATGGTGCATCTGGTATCGCTGTAGGTATGGCTACCAATATGCCGACCCATAATCTATCTGAGGTTATTGATGCTTGTATTGCATACATCGAAAACAATGACATCGATATAGAAGAGCTGATGACGTATGTCAAAGCTCCTGATTTCCCGACCGGAGGCTATATATACGGTATGAGCGGTGTTCGCGAAGCCTATCTCACGGGACGCGGACGTGTCATAATGCGTGCTAGAGCCGAAATTGAGACTGGTTCGACGCACGATAAAATCGTTGTGACAGAAATTCCCTATGGTGTCAACAAAGCTGAATTGATTAAGAATATAGCCGATTTGGCCAACGAAAAGAAAATTGAAGGTATTGCCAATGCTAATGACGAATCCGACCGTGAAGGTATGCGTATCGTTATTGATGTAAAACGTGATGCAAATGCCAGTGTTGTACTCAACAAGCTCTACAAGATGACAATGCTGCAGACATCTTTTGGTGTGAACAATGTTGCATTGGTACATGGCCGTCCACGTCTGCTGAATCTGAAGGATTTGATAAAATACTTCGTTGAGCACAGACACGACGTAGTCATCCGCCGTACTCAGTATGATTTGCGCAAGGCCAAAGAACGTGCACATATTCTGGAAGGATTAATCATTGCATCTGATAATATCGACGAAGTAATCAAGATTATCCGTGCTGCTAAAACCCCGAATGATGCTATATCAGGTTTGATGGAGCGATTCCAACTCAGTGAAATTCAGTCACGTGCTATTGTTGAAATGCGTTTGCGCCAGCTCACAGGATTGATGCAAGACCAGCTGCACGCCGAATATGAGGAAATTCAGAAGCAGATTGCTTATTTGGAAGAAATCCTTGTCAATGACGAACTCTGCCGCAAAGTCATTAAAGATGAACTGATTGAAGTAAAAGAGAAGTATGGTGACGAACGTCGCTCGGAAATTGTCTATTCATCAGAAGAATTCAATCCGGAAGACTTCTATGCAGATGATGAAATGATTATCACCATCTCGCACATGGGATACATCAAACGCACACCGCTGAGCGAATTCCGTGCGCAAAACCGTGGTGGGGTAGGCTCCAAAGGTACCGAAACCCGCGATGCAGACTTTGTAGAGCATATTTATCCTGCAACCATGCATAATACCATGATGTTCTTTACACAGAAAGGTAAGTGTTACTGGCTGAAGGTATACGAAATCCCCGAAGGTACTAAGAATTCGAAAGGTCGTGCCATCCAGAATTTGTTGAATATCGACTCTGACGATGCTGTAAACGCCTATTTGCGTGTGAAGAATCTGAACGACCAAGAGTTTATCAACAGCCATTATGTATTGTTCTGTACTAAGAATGGTGTCATTAAGAAAACATTGCTTGAGCAGTATTCACGTCCTCGCCAAAATGGTGTAAATGCTATCACTATCCGTGAAGACGACCGTGTAATCGAAGTGCGTATGACAAACGGCGACAATGAAATCATCATTGCCAACCGTAACGGACGTGCCATTCGTTTCCATGAGAGTGCTGTGCGCGTTATGGGACGTACAGCCACCGGTGTACGTGGTATGACATTGGATGAAGACGGTCAAGACGAAGTAGTAGGTATGATATGCATCAAAGATCCTGAGGCGGAAACAATTATGGTTGTATCGGAACAAGGATATGGCAAACGTTCGGATATTGAAGATTATCGCAAGACCAATCGTGGAGGTAAAGGTGTGAAAACAATGAATATCACCGATAAAACGGGTAAATTAGTAACTATCAAGTCTGTTACAGATGAAAATGACTTGATGATTATTAATAAATCCGGTATTACCATCCGTCTGAAAGTTGCCGATGTTCGTATCATGGGACGTGCTACACAAGGTGTGCGTCTAATCAACCTTGAGAAACGTAATGACGAAATCGGCTCTGTATGTAAAGTCACTTCAGAAAATGAAGAGGAACTTATAGAGGAGGGGGAAGAAAATACCCTTGAAAGCCCTCAGAACGAGGTAAACAATGAAAATGAAGAATAGACATAATATTAATTTAAATTTTCTACAATCATGAAAAGAGTATTATTTTCAATGGTTTTACTACTTGTCGCAAGCTTTACTTTCGCCCAAGAAAAGAACGTAAAAGAGGCTAAAAGTATTGCTAACGGAGTAAATCCTGACTTTGCCAAAGCAGAGGAACTGATAAATCAGGCTTTAACCAATCCCGAAACAAAGGACAATGCCGAAACGTGGGATGTAGCAGGTCTTATCCAAAGAAAAAGAAGTGAAAAAGAAATGGAAAATGCCTATCTGAGAAAACCTTATGACACTCTTCAGGTATATAATAGCGCATTGAACATGTGTAAATTCTACTTCAAATGTGACGAATTGGCACAAATTCCCAATGAAAAGGGCAAAATCAAGAATAAATATAGAAAATCTAATTCTGCTACAATTTTAGCAGAACGCGGTAATCTGATCAATGGCGGTATCCAATTCTTTAATTTGGCCTCACAAAAAGAAGGAGATGCAGCCAATGAAGACAATAGAAAAGCGTTAGATTTCTTTGCAACATACATTGATATTGCTATCAACCCGATGTTTGAAAAGGAAAATCTGTTACAAACAGATACTGTATTACCCCAAATAGCATATTATGCAAGTTTAGCAGCTGCTAAGATGGAAGATTATCCTAGTATTTTGAAGTATGCTCCTTATGCACAAGATGATAAAGAGGTTGGGAAATACGCTATGGAATTTATCTCTACTGCATTGAAAGCTGAAGGTGATACTGTTAAATGGATTGCTTCTTTAAAAGAAGGTATCCAGAAATATCCTGAACATTCATTCTTCTTCGGTCATTTGATTGATTATTATAGCAATAACAACAAATATGACGAAGCTATGCAGTTTGCTGATGATATGTTGGCTAAAGATCCTAACAATACATTCTATTTGTATGTAAAAGGCTACCTTTATCACAATATGAAGGACTATGATAAAGCTATTGAATTCTATAAAAAAACTATAGAAGTAGATCCTAATTATGCAGAAGCATACTCTAATTTAGGCTTAATTTACTGCTTACAAGCACAAGATTTCTCAGAAAAAGCAACTACAGATATTAATGATCCTAAGTATAAAGAAGACCAGGCTACTCTGAAGACTTTCTATGAAAAGGCAAAACCTTATTATGAAAAGGCAAGAGAACTGAAACCTGATCAAAAAGATTTGTGGTTAAATGGTCTATATAGAGTGTATTATAATTTGCAGATGGGCCCTGAATTCGAAGAAATTGAAAAG
>ERZ791840.836-NODE-836-length-17879-cov-6.666629_pt1 | contig 17879 bp, 17 predicted proteins | sample MGYA00510291_ERZ791840 | MGnify/ENA primary metagenome ERZ791840 (study PRJEB30046, sample SAMN00715256) | human gut metagenome | study: EMG produced TPA metagenomics assembly of the A metagenome-wide association study of gut microbiota in type 2... | reverse complement strand
CCCTGCTGACCACCGAGCAGGGCATCGCCATCAACGAAAAGGGTCAGGCTCTGGACAACGACAACAAGCCCATGGAAGGCCTGTACGTCACCGGCGATATGTCCGGCAGCTTCTTTGCCAACAACTACCCCTGCCTGATGGCAGGCGTGGCCATGGGCCGTACCCTGACCTTCGCCATGAAGGCCATCAAGCAGATGGCCGGCATCGACAACGTCTGATAAGTGTTCTTCTTTTTCTTCTTTTTCAAAAGCGGCTCTGCTATCCGGCAGAGCCGCTTTTGCTGTTTCTTAGCCCCTGCCACCCCTACACAAATGCCCGCGATTGTGCTATGATAGGGCTGAGCAGCCGGTTTGCTACAAGCAACCGGCAAAGCATCGAGGTGTATTGTACAATGTCTGAACTTCTTGAGACGCTGCGGCAGGAGGGTGTGGACCCGGCCCTGCTTTCTGCGGTGGAGGAAACCCGCGCCGCCCATCCGCTGGATGCCGCCCTGCGGCCCCGCATTCCCTCCCCTGCCTTTACTTATTACGGCAAAGAGGTGTGGGAACAGGCGCTGGCCGCCCTGCTCTGCGGCGAAAACCTGCTGCTGGCAGGCGGCAAGGCCACCGGCAAGAACGTGCTGGCCGAGAACCTTTCCGCTGCCTTCGGCCGCCCGGCATGGGACATCTCCTTCCATGTGAACATGGACGCGGCTTCCCTCATCGGCATGGATACCTTTGCCGACGGGCGGGTAGAGTTCCGCCCCGGGCCGGTGTACCGCTGCGCCCAGTGCGGCGGCTTTGGCGTACTGGACGAGATCAACATGGCCAAAAACGAGGCGTTGGCTGTGCTGCACGCAGTGCTGGACTTCCGCCGCGCCATTGACGTGCCCGGCTACGACCGCATCCCGCTGGCCGAGGAGACCCGCTTCATCGCCACCATGAACTACGGCTACGCCGGTACCCGGGAGCTGAACGAGGCCCTGACCTCCCGCTTCGTGGTCATCCAGATGCCCACCATCACGCAGGATAATCTGGAAAAGCTGCTGCGGGCGCAGTTCCCGGACCTGACCGCAAAGTATGTGCATCAGTTCGCGCTGCTGTTCCTTGACCTGCAGAAAAAGTGCGACAGTGCAGAAATTTCCACCAAGGCGCTGGACCTGCGCGGCATGTTGGACGCGCTGCGGCTGATTCGGCGGGGTATCCCGGCGGGGGCTGCACTGGACATGGGCATCACCAACAAGGCCTTTGACAGCTACGAGCAGGGGCTGATCCGGGACGTCATCGCGTCGCGCATCCCGGCCAAGCTGGATGCCGGAAAGCTGTTTGACTGATGGACGCCCAGAGCTACACCGCGCAGGAGCGGCGCGCGGCCAATCAGGTCTGGGCGGCTGCAGGCGCCTATGGCTTTGAGCCGCTGTTCTTAGCCCGCTACACCGACGGCACCACCGATTTTTACATGAACACCATCGTGGGGCTTGTGCACAAATACTACGGTGATTCGCTCATCCGCAGTATTTTCGACAGCTGGGAGGGCGACATGCGCCAGTCCCTGCTGGATGACCTGACATGGCTTTACCTCGAGAGCGCGGCCTACCGGCTGGAGCTGCCCAACCGCCCGGTTCTGGAAAGCCTGCGCCACACCCACGCCGACTATTTTTTCGCCATTCAGTACAAGCTTTCGCGGCAGGAGTGGATGGCCAGAAATCAGCTGGCGTACACCATGCAGGCCGCCCGCTGGCGGCGGGTGTTGGGGCGCGCCGACCCGGTAATGACCCCCTACGAGTCCGGCCTTGCGGCGGCTCTGGCCCCTGCCGAAGCCCCGGAGCCGGAAAAGCTGAAAGATAAAATTCTATCCATCTACGCAAAATTCGAGCTTTTTGACGGCAAGATCCGGCAGAAAGCCGCCCTGCACCTGCATCTGGACGGCCTGCTGGCCACCCTTGCCACCAAGGCCCTGCCCACCCAGATGATCAAGACCGACCGGGTCACAGTGGAACACTCCGGTTCGGTGGATGCCGCAGGCGGCGGGCTGGCCGTGGACAAGCGCCGGGCACACATCACCCTGAAGCAGAACGCCGCGCAGGACCGCGCCTACATCGAAAGCTGTTTCGGGCGCTCCCTCTACCCGCCGGAACGGCTGCACAAGGCCGAACAGGAGCTGTGTGTGGGCGACCATTTGGGCTGCCATCTGTGGTTCAGCGCCGGTGTACCCAGCCCGGAGCAGGCCCCAACCCCGGAGGCAAAGCATCTGGCCGAGCAGGCCGAGCTGCAGGCCGACCGCAACCGCGCCTACTACGCCAAAAACCGGGAGCTGCACCGCAGCGTGGTGCTGCGGCTGACCGAGCAGATCCGCAACTGCATCCTTGTACACCAGCAGCCCAACGCCCGGGTGGCCCGCAGCGGCAATGTGGACGCCGGGCGGGTGTGGCGCGCGCCCCTGCTGAACGACGACCGGGTGTTCCTGTGCGCGGAGGAGGAGAACCACCCCTCCTTCACGGTAGATCTGCTTTTGGATGCGTCAGCCTCCCGCCTGCACTGTCAGGAGGTGATCGCGGCGCAGGGCAGCATCCTTGCCCAGAGCCTTGCCGCCTGCGGCATCCCGGTGCGGGTAAGCGCCTTCAGCAGCTTGCGAGGCTACACCGTGCTGCGGGTGCTCAAGGGCTTTGCCGACAAAAACCTGCAGAGCATCAACCATTATTTTGCTTCCGGCTGGAACCGCGATGGTCTGGCGCTGCGGGCGGCCGGGGATCTTTTGCAGTTTGCTCCCGGCCCGGCTGCGCGGCATCTGCTCATCGTACTGACCGATGCCTCCCCCAACGACAGCCGCCGCATCCCGCCCAGCCCGGAAAACCCGCTTGGCTGCGGCTATGAGGATGCCGCCGGCGTGGCCGACACCGCCGCACAGGTGCGGGCGCTGCAGCGCATGGGCATCCGGGTGTCGGCCGTGTTCATGGGCGAGGACAGCGCTGCCGGTGCCGCCGCACAGATCTACGGCAAGAACATGGCGCGCATCCGCGGCATGGACCAGCTGGCCCGCGCTGCCGGACGGCTCATCCAGAATGAAATCCGCGAACTTGGAGATTAAGAATATCAGCCTTCCCTTTCAGGGGAAGGCTTTTTTAATACAACCGTCTTTTCCTTTCACAACCATTTTTTGGCTTCACGCAACAACTCCGCTCAAAGTTTTCCGTTTTTCGGCAAACTTATAGTTGTTTTTCGTTGTAAAGTGTGCTATACTATGTTCAGTCAATAAAACCATCCTGCGTGAGAGGCCGCTGTGCACGGCGGTGTCTGCTGCAGTATCTGCCTGTTATACAACAAACCGCTGTATCTTTTTTCAGGGAGGAACGCACCATGGACGCCAACCGTTATTTTTCTGCCATGCATAACGCCATGTCTACCCAGCACACCGGAGCAAAGCTTCTGCTCACGGTAGAGCTGCAGGATGTCTGCGGCAATGATGCCTGTCTGGAACTGAAGCAGGCCCCCGGCGAAAGCACCGCTGTGCTGTGCTACTCCACCATGGGCCGCCGCTGCCTGAATTTCCAGCTGTTCCGCAAGGGCTGGCAGCTGTGCCACAACGCCGATGGACAGCTGACCGGGCGCTTCCCTGCCAGCGCCGAGGGCCTTATCGACGAGACCGATTTCCGCGCCTACTGCCGCGAGGACCGGCTGGACATGGCCCGCACCCAGCGTATCCTTGCCGAGCTGCGCCCGCTTGCCGGGACAGACTATCAGGGTGCCATGCCGCAGAACGCCCGCAGCGGGGCGCAGATCACCGTAAAAAGCTATGTGGGTGCCGGGGCCAGCTGGGTCTACTGGATCCAGAGCGAAGCCCCCTGCCTGCCGCTGGGTGCCATCCTCTACTGGCTGGCGGATTTTCTTGCCGGGAGCGAGCGCCGCGCCCTGCAGGCCGACCCCCGGGCTGCGCAGCTTGCTTCCTACTGGCTGACACGGGACACGGCGGTGTTCTTTCACCCTTCTGTGCCGCTGAACGCAGCCCTTGAAGCTGTTTCTGTCCCGGCTTCTGCCAACCGCGCCCCTGCCCGGCATCCCCGGCCGGTCTCCGCGCCGGCCGCCCGCAGCAAGAGCTGGCAGAGCATCATGGCCGCGATGGCGAGTATGTGAGGAGTTTGCCCGCTGCAGCTGAAGGCTCTCCCTTGCGGGAGAGCCTTCGTAAAACAATATTTATACCAGATACGGATCCAACAGGGCATCGATCTCCTTTTTGCGCTTGGGGCGGGGCTTTTTCACCGCGCGGCCCCGGCAGACCACCAGTTCCAGCTCCCGCAGGGCGGTCAGGTCTTCCAGCGGGTTTTTGCGGGTCACGATGAAATCGGCACTCTTGCCCGGCTCGATGGAGCCGGTCACATCCCCTACCCCGGCCAGCTGTGCATTGCGCAGGGTGGCGGTGTACAGCGCAAACTGATTGCTCACGCCGCAATACTTATGGAAGTAGCACAGCTCCCTCCAGAAGTCGTACTGGGTAATGTAGGGGCAGCCCACGTCGTTGCCCAGTCCCACCGGGATGCCGTTGGCAAGGGCGGTCTTTGCGCTCTCAATGACGCCGTCAAATACGATCTTGCCGTTGTACTGGTCTTTTTCAGTAGCGCCGGAAATGGAGGTGTCAAACAGCGCATAGGGCAGTGCCGGGGAGATGGTGGTGCAGACGAATGCGCCCCGCTCCTTGTACAGGCGGACGGTCTCCTCGTCCATCTTTGCGCCGTGCTCAATGGAGTCCACTCCGTTTTCCAGCGCAACTTTCACGCCTTGCGGCGACTCGGTGTGCGCCGCTACGGTGTAGCCCAGCCGGTGGGCTTCGTCGCAGACAGCTTTCACCATTTCCGGCGGCATTTTCAGCTCGCCGGGGGTGCCCTTTTCGGTGGCGTCCATCACGCCGCCGGTGATCATCAGCTTGACGAGATCCACCTTCTGTTCACTGGCCTTTTTCAGCTGCGCCAGTGCTTCGGCGTTGTTGTGCGCCGCCACGGCCACCGAACCGGCCATGTGGCCGCCCGGCACCGAGATGCCCTCGTTGGCGGCAAGGATGCGCGGTGCCAGCAGCTTTCCGGCTGCGGCATCGTCCCGGCAGCGGGTATCAAAATCTGCAATGCCGCCCACCGTGCGGATGGTGGTCACGCCGCCCAGAAGTTCGGTTTTTGCAAAGCTGCACACCATCTTATAGGCCACTGCCCGGGTCAGGCCGTTGCTCAGAATTTTGCGCACCAGCGCGGCATTATCCCGGGGTTTTGCGCTGGGCGTGCCGTTTCCGGCCAGATGCACATGCAGGTTGATGAGACCCGGCATCAGGTAGCTGCCCCGCAGGTCGATGACCTCATAGCCGTCAAGGTCGGTGCCCTCGTCCGCAATGGCGGTGATAACGCCGTCCTCGCACAGCAGCACCTTGTGTGCCTGCGGCTCCATATGCTGGGTGCCGTCCAGCAGAATGCCGTTGGTATAGGCTCGCTTCATTTGGGAACATCCTCTCTTTTTTAAAGTTTTTCCACCAGAGTCGTTTTGTTCCAGTATAACACGTTCCGCAGGGTGGCGCAACGAAAAAGGCAGGAAAGGTCCTGCCCTCTCCTGCCCGGTTGATGCAATTATGCTTTACTGTGCTGCTGCACTGGAAGCTGCAGCTTCGGAAGAAGCAGCCTCAGAAGATGCAGCCTCGCTGGAAGCGCTGTCGGCTGCGGTCACGCCGCCCTCGACCACCAGTTCGTCCTCGAACTCGGTGCCGTAGGTTTCCACCAGCGTAGCCTTGTAGTCAGCATGGAAGAAGTTCTCCTCGCCCAGAGCCTTGATCTCATCGTTCAGCCAGTCCAGAACGGTAGTGTTGCCCTGGCTCACAGCAGGAGCGATGGTGTCCTGGCTGCCCAGAGAAGCGATGCCCACGGTGTAGCCGGGGTTCTGTTTTGCAAAGGCGATGACCTCGGTGTTATCGTTGGCCCATGCCACACCGTTGCCGTTCTCCAGTGCGTTCTTGGCGGTGGCGTAGGAGTCGTACTTCTGCAGGGGGATGTCGGGATACTCCTTGGTCAGGTAGGTCTCGGCGGTGGTGCCGGAGATGACGATCATCTGATCATCGGGGTTCCAGTTGTCCAGGGTGGTCACAACGGCGCTGTCCGGGGAGATGACGCCAAGAGCCACGTTCATGTAGGGCAGAGCAAAGTCCACTTCCTCGGCACGCTCGGGGGTGACGGTGAAGTTTGCCAGGATCACATCCACCTTGCCGGTCTGCAGGTACTCGATGCGGTTGGCCGCTTCGGTGGAGACATAGTTGATCTCCACGCCCAGATCTTCGCCCAGACGGTTGCCGAAGTAGACGTCGTAGCCCTGATACTCGCCGTTCTCATCCACATAGCCGAACGGGTTCTTGTCGGAGAAGACGCCGATGTTGATGGTGCCGGATGCCTTGATCTCGTCCAGCGTGCGGTACACGACGCCGGAACCGGAAGCTGCGGCGCTGCCGGAGGCAGCAGTGGATGCGGAGGAACCGCCGCAAGCGGTCAGGACGGCTGCCGCAGACACGGCACCCAGACCCAGCAGGAAGGAACGGCGGCTGATTTTGGACTGTTTCATAATGGTTACTCCTTTACAATATCTTTCCCAGTGCGGTTCCGGCACGCCCGGAGCCGTTTATTTTGATCTGCGGCTCATTTCACAACATCAAACTTGAAGGTGCGCAGGAAGCGCTGTGCGCGCTCGGTCTGCGGGTGGTCGAAGAAGTCTGCCGGGGCAGCTTCCTCCACGATCTTGCCCCCGTCGAGGAAGATCACCCGGTCGGCGATGGCGCGGGCAAACTGCATCTCGTGGGTTACGATGATCATGGTGCGGCCGTTCTTGGCCAGATCCATCATCACGTCCAGCACCTCGCGCACCATTTCGGGGTCGAGGGCGGCGGTGACTTCGTCAAACAGCAGGATCTCGGGGTGCATACACAGGGCGCGGACGATGGCCACACGCTGTTTTTGTCCGCCGGAAAGCTCCCGCGGGTAGCTGTTTTTCTTGGCCAGCAGGCCCACGCGGTCCAGCAGGGCTTCGGCCTCCTTCTGTACTTCGGCTTTGGGGCGCTTCTGCACCTTGGTGGGTGCCAGCAGGATGTTGTCCAGCACGGTCAGGTGCGGGAACAGCTCGTAGCTCTGGAACACCATGCCGATGCGCTGGCGCAGCTGGGTCAGGTTCTTGCCGCCGTAGGCGACCGTCTCATTGCCCAGCCGCACCCGGCCGCTCTGGGTGGGTTCCAGCCCGTTCAGGCAGCGCAGCAGGGTGCTCTTGCCGCAGCCGGAGGGGCCGACGACCACGATGACCTCGCCGGGCTTGACGGCAAAGCTGATATCGTCCAGCACCGGGGTCTCGCCGTAGGCCTTGATCAGATGTTCAACAGTCAGGATAGGTTCTGCCATGTGCGGTCACTTCCATTTCTTTTCCAGATGGCTTGCCAGCAGGCTGATGGGCCAGCAGGCAAAGAAATATAACACGAAAACCGTGAGATAAATGCCGAACGCTGCGTTGGGGCTGGCGGTACGGTTGGCTTCGATGATCTGCTGCGACACCTTGAGCACCTCCACCACGCCGATCATCAGCACCAGACTGGTGGTCTTGATCATGCGGGTGATGAGGTTGATGGACAGCGGAATCAGGCGGCGCACCGTCTGGGGGATGATGATGTACCAGTAGGTCTGCGCGCGGCTCATACCAAGCGCTTCAGCGCTCTCGTACTGGTGCTTCGGGATAGCGATCAGCGCACCGCGCACAAGGTCGCTCATCTCGGCGGTGCCCCACAGCACGAACACGATGACCGACGCTGTCTCGCCGGAAAGGTTCCACCCGAAGGCGCGGGTAGTGCCGAAGTAGACGAGGAACAGCAGCACCATCTGCGGCATGATGCGAATGATCTCCAGATACACCCGCAGGATGGCTTTGATGATGGGATTGCGGAAGGTCATCAGCACGCCCAGCAGAATGCCCAGCGGCAGGCTGATGAGCACCGCGGTCAGGCTGATCTTCAGCGCAACGCCGAGACCGCCCAGCATACGGACCATGTTTTTGCCCTTGAACAGGACGTCAAGACCCAAATCCGGCATAGCGCAGCCTCCTTTCGATCAGGCTGCCCACGATGGACACCGGCAGCAGAATGATGAGGTAAAAGACCACCACGAGGAACAGGCATTCGATGGTCTTGGAGTACATGCCGATGAGATCCTTGGCGGTGAACATCAGGTCCATCAGGCTGATGGCACTGAACACGCTGGTCTCCTTGAGCAGGAAAATGACGTTTGCCATGAACGCCGGCATGCTGGTGGACATGGCCTGCGGCAGAATAACATACCGCATGGTCTGCCAGCGGTCCATGCCGAGGCTGTAGGCGCTTTCGGTCTGGATGCGGTCGATGCTCTCCAGCCCGCTGCGGAACGCTTCGGCCATGTAGCTGCCGCCCAGAAAGGCCAGACCCGCAATGCCGCAGATCTCGGCGTTGGTGCGGATGCCCACCTTGGGCAGGCCGTAGTAGATAAAGAACAGCTGCACCAGCAGCGGCGTGTTGCGGCTAAGCTGGATATACACCCCCACGATCTGCCGCAGCACGGGTATTTTATCGTACTGGATCACCGCGCACACAAGCCCGATGATGATGGCCACGATGATGCCCGCCACGCCCAGACGCACGGTGAGCACAGCGGCTTTCTGATACAACGGCAAATATTGCTGGATCGCATTCCAGTCCATTGCCGGACCCCCTCCCTGTCTCCTGAAACTCTCCGGTCAAAACAAAAAGCCCGGAAGCTGCTGCGCATGCTTCCGGGCACAATTGACGACCATGTTCTGACTGTACAGATCCTGTACAGCGCTTTGGCAGGTATGCTTACTACAATGCACACCTGTTTGCAACAGGGCGGCCGGTGCGGGAAGCGTTTGCACAACAACAACACATAGCGCAACAACACATCATGACCGTTTCCTCCCTGCATATTTTTTCGGGTCCTGCCCGATGCCCGTAGTTTACACCCCATTCCCCAGTATGTCAATAGGGATATGGACCTTTTCCGGATTCTTTGCTTGATTGCCCCAAAATCGACTCATATAGAGCATAAAATTTATTCATTATTGCGCCTTGACTGTGCACGCATGGAAAACAAAAAGGCTTTCCCGGAGGGAAGCCCGAACCAATTCAGTCCTTTTTGACTGCGATCAGCACCCGGATCTTGCCGCCGGCGGCGCTGCCGGAAGCATCGTACCAGCCGATGAGGCTGTAATCCTCGCTGTTCACCTGCGAAAGGGTGGTGGGATAATAGGTACCCTTGTACCACAGGTACACCTGCATGTTATCGGCGGTCTCGTACTTTTTGCCGCCGCTCATCACCGACGCCGCGCCCACTTTATCGATGACCGCAGGCAGCAGCTGCCGCATCGACTTTACCGCGCCGGAGGTGCTCTTGCCGATGGCAACACCGCCCGCCAGCACCGGGTATTTGGTGCTGGTCTGGTAGGTCACCTGCTGGCCGTCCACATAGCAGACATAGCTGGCTCCGCTGGCAAAGTAGTTCAGCACCGTGCTCAGGGTGCCGGTGCTGCCCTGGGTATTGGCGCTTTCCCGGTAAGCGGAAAAGGCCACCAGCAGCTTTGCCAGACGGCCCCGGGTCAGGGCGGCATGCCCCTCCTGTATCGTTCCGGCAGAGAACACCTCCGCCAATATCTGGAAGTATACCGGACGTTTCTTAGGAAAAGGCGCAAAAAAATCTTAAGCCTGTTTAAGATGCGGGAAATAATTTGTGAAAGAAAGCCTTCCCCCAAAAGGGAAGGCTTTTGCATACTGCAAAAAAGCACATCCGCCCCTGCCTTTCCGGCCCGGGATGGATGTGCTTTCGGCTTTATTCTTTTGCAGTATTGAACAGCAGCGTCATGCGGAACAGCCCTTCCGGCTGCTCGATGCGGCACACGCCGTGCATTTTCTCCATCATGGTCCCGATGCTGGTCAGGCCCACCTTGGTGCTCTCTGCCGCCGGGGGAATGGGCAGCACCCGGTTTTCAAAACACAGGCCAGCCGTGCCGTCTTCCTGCACGAACCGCACCGTGACCACGCTCTGCGGGTCGGCGTACTTGAGCAGGTTGGAAGTGATGTTATCAAGAATGCGTCTCACATACTGGCTGTTGACCGAGAGCAGGACATCCTCCTCTCCCAGTTCCAGCGCGCAGGCAAAGCCCCGCTGCTGCAGCGTTTCCACCAGCTCAGTGAGCTGCTCTTCACCTTGGCCGAAGCCTGTGCTTCTTCTTCCTGCTGCTGGCGAAGGGTAAGGCGCATGGAATCCAGACAGGAAGCCAGTGTGGTCAGCTCGTCGTGGCCCCGCACCGTAATGGGGTGTTCGAGGTCGCCGCCCTCCATGGCCTGAATTTCCTCGCTGAGCTGCAGGATATACCGGATGATCTTGCGGCTGTTGAACAGGAAAAAGCCCGGGAACCACCACAGCAGACACAGCATATTCAGGATGTCGCAGCCGGTGCTGTAGTAGTCGTTCAGGCCGTTGTAGTACAACAGTGCTTCTGCTTCGCCGTCCGCGAAGTTCAGGGTGTAACCGGGCGACTATTCGTAGAAGGCGACCCGGTCGCCGGGGTCCCGCTCCGTCTTCTCCGGGATGCCGCCCTTCGGCGCAAACGAAGAGTAGACCAGCGTCTGCCCGCGGTAAAGTTCCAGCGCCCGCAGGCCGTTTTCGGCTTCCAGAATGTGATATCCTTTCCCTGCCAGCAGGATGCGCACGCCGCCCCGTTTCCACGAAAGATTTCTTAGGAAATCTTAAGAGCCGGCTCACATCCCGCGGATTTCTTCCACCAGCGGCAGGTAGTCGCTGCAGTATTTCTCGTACAGGGGCTGCACCAGCTGGCGGAACCGTTCCAGCTCTTCCTGTGCAAGGGTGATCTCCCGGCAGCCGGCGGCAAGGGCGGCGGTGCGGGCGGCGGCTTCCTCCTGCTCCCACAGGCCGCGCTCGTACTGCGCCGATTCCGCCGCGCACTCCCGCAGGATGCTGCGGTATTCCTGCGGGAGTGCGTTCCATGTGCGGGCGCTGGCCAGCTGGATCTCCGGCACGCGGCTGTGCTCGTCGGCGGTATAGTAGCGGGCCACCTTGTAGTGCTCCATCGAATAATAGGCCGGCCAGTTGTTCTCAGCGGCATCGATCTGCCCGGTCTCAAAGGCCGAGTACACATCGCTGTAGGCCGAAGTCTCCGGCACAGCGCCCAGCAGGCGGATCATGTCGGTAGCAATGCCGGCGTCCTGCACGCGGACAGTCTTGCCTTCCAGATCTGCCAGTGTGCGGATGGGCTGGCGGGCGTAGAACGACCGCGCTCCGGCGTCGTACCAGCTCAGCCCCACACAGCCCTGCCCGCCGAACACCTGCAAAAACTCTTCGCCCAGATCTCCGTCCAGCACCCGGCGCATGTGGGCATCATCGCGGTAGAGGTACGGCAGCATCAGCACATTCAGCTTGGGCAGGTCATCGGCCAGCGCCGAAAGCGACAGCCGGGCAAGATCGATCCCGCCGAACTGCAGCTGCTGCCACACCTCGTCCTCGGTGCCGTACTCGCCCCCGGCCTTGACCTGAACCACCACCTTGCCGCCGGTGCGCTGACGCACAAGGTCGGCAAAATACTGTGCGCCCTTTGTGGTAGGGTAATCCTCCGGCTGGTTTTCGGCATAGGTCAGCACAAAATCCGGTGTGACCTGCGATTCGCCCCCGCAGCCCGCCAGCTGCAGCGCCAGCAGCCCCGCCCCGGCCAGAAATGTCCGTCTGCGCATGATAAGCACCCCTCCCTTTTGGGATAAGTATAACGCAACCCGCCGCCTTTGTGCAACAGGAAAAGGCGGTGCCCCGCAGAGAGCACCGCCTTTTTATAGGAGAAGAAGGGAATGTTACAATCAGACCAAACCCATTGTCTGGGGCAGTGCCATGGACACTGCGGGGATGAAGGTGACCAGCAGCAGGCCGCCGATGATGGCCACATAGTACATCAGCATGTAAGGCATGACCTTGGACAGGCTGGTGCGGCCCACCTTGATACCGACGAACAGAGCGTTGCCGACGGGCGGGGTGATGTTGCCGATGCACAGGTTGTACACGAGGATCAGACCGAACTGGATGGTGCTCATGCCAAAGCTCTGGCAAATGGGCAGGAACAGCGGGGTGAAGATCAGGATTGCCGGGGTCACGTCCATGAAGGTGCCGGAGATCAGCAGGATCACGTTCATGATCAGCAGGATGACGTACTTGTTGTTGGTCAGGCTCAGCAGAGCAGCGGCAACGGCGTCGGGGATCTGCAGGAAGGCCATGACCCAGCCCAGAATGTTGGACACACCCACCAGGAACACGACCATGCCGGACATCTTGGCGGAATCCACGACGATCTGCCACAGGCTCTTCAGGTTGATGGAGCGGTAGCAGAAAGCAAGGATCAGAGCGTACACAACGGCGATGGCAGAGCCTTCGGTTGCGGAGAACACGCCGCCGATGATGCCGCCGATAACCACGATGATCAGGGACAGGGAGGGCAGGGCGCGCAGGGTGCATACGCCCAGATTCTTCCAGTCGAACTTGCCGGGAGTACCCTTATAGCCCAGCTTGATGGCCAGCAGCACGCCCACCACGCAGCAGCACAGTGCCCAGATGATGCCGGGGATGTAACCGGCCATGAACAGGGCTGCAACGGAGGTGCCGCCGGAAGCCAGAGAGTAAGTGATCAGCGCGTTGGACGGCGGGATCAGCAGGCCGGAGCAGGAGGATGCAGCGTTGGTGGCAGCGGTGACGGCGGGGTCATAGCCCTGCTCCTCGGCACCGTCGCGGATCATGGAACCGACGGCGGCGGCAGCAGCGGAAGCGGAACCGGAAATGGCACCGAACAGGGCGTTGGTGCCGATGTTGGTCACCAGCAGTGCGCCGGGCAGCTTGCCCAGAATGGCCATGACGAAATCCACCAGACGCTTGGCAATGCCGCCCTGGTTCATGATGTTGCCGGCCAGAATGAAGAACGGAATTGCGGTCAGGCTGAACTTGCTCATGCCCACGAAGGTGCGCTGGGCAGCGGTCAGCACGGCAACGTTCAGGTCGATGGAAGAGAGGATGGCGGTCAGCGAAGAGACCGCGATAGCGTACGAGATAGGCACGCCCAAAAACAGCAGAACCAGCAGGACTGCCAGGATCACGAGTAATGCTTGAATCGCCACGGTTTAGTCCTCCTTATTTTCTTTCTCAGCGGCGGCAGCCATCTCGGCTTCCACCTTGGCAAAGTCGGCGTCCTCGGGGGTATCCAGACTGATGGAGCCGTTGGCGATGCCGATGATGTTGAGCACGGAGTAGATCAGGATGATCACACCGCACACCGGCATGACCCAGTAGAACACACCCACGGCCACGCCCAGAGAAGAGGTCTGCTGACCCATGGCCAGCTGGGACACCTGATAGCCGCCGAACACCAGAATGGTGGCGGAGAAGAGGAAGGCGATGACCTCGGCAAAGATGTGGAAGGCCTTGCGTGCGGCGGGCTTGAACCGATCGATCACCACGGGGATGTTCATGTGGCCGCGCTCGCCGGAAACGATGGTGGCGCCCAGCATGGTGCTCCAGCCGAACAGGTAGCCCACCAGCTCTTCCGACCAGGTGGAGGGCGCGTTGAAGACGTAGCGTGCAATGACCTGGTAGGTGGTCAGCACGACCATGACGGTCATGCTCAGGCCGGCCAGCAGGTTCAGGACTTTATTCAAAGCGTTTCTGAGTTTTTCCATGATGCTTCTCCTTATTCTGCGACGGTGTATTCGGCGTTGTATTCCTGAATGCGGTCGTAGATGGGCTGCAGCTCAGGGTTTGCCTCCAGCACAGAGCCGTGCAGCGGAGCCATGGCCTCCTGGAACGGAGCGGTGTCCGGGTACAGGAAGTTGACGTGCTGCTCGTTCTCGGCCTTGTCCTTTGCGGCGGCAACAGCGTCGGCCCATGCAGACTGCTCGGTCTCCTTCACGATCTCAAAGCCCTCGTCAAAGATGGCGCGCTCTTCGTCGCTCAGATTCTGCATGAACTCGTAGTTGGCAACCAGCAGGTCAGGCACCATCTGGTGCATATCATAGGAATAGTATTTGCAGATGTCGCCGTGGCCGTTGTCGGTCAGGGCCAGCTCGTTGTTCTCAGCGCCGTCCAGAATACCGGCCTGCAGGGCGGTGTACACATCGCCGAAGCCCATGGGGGTAGCAGTGCCGCCCAGCAGACGCATCATCTCGACATTGGTGGGAGACTGCTGCACGCGGATCTTCAGGCCCTTCAGGTCAGAGGGCTGGTTGATGGGGGTCTTGACGGTGTAGAAGTTGCGGGTGCCAGCGTCCAGCCATGCCACCGTCTCCAGACCGGCCTTGGAAGTGGTCTTGAAGATGGGGTCGGTGACCTCGGGGTCATCCATGGCGGCGTGATATGCCTCCACGCTGGAGAACAGGTACGGCAGGTTGAAGATCTGGTACTTGGAGCTGAAGGTCTCCATGATGGCAGTGGAAGCCACCACGAAGTCGATAGCGCCGGTCTGGGTCAGCTGCACCATCTCGGTCTGGGAACCCAGCAGCTCACTGGGGTAAACCTCCACGCGGTACTTGTCGCCCAGCTTCTCATTGATGTGGTCGGCAAATGCCACAAGGCCCAGATGATCCGGGTGAGTCTGGGACTGCACATGGCCGATGCGGATGATCTTGCGGTCATCCTTGTCCGAACCGGCCCCGCAGCCGGTGAGCATCATGCCGCTTGTCAGTGCCGCTGCGCCCATCAGCGACAGAAACGTTCTTCTCTTCATGAATTGCATCCTCTCTTTTTTCCCTTTTACGCGGTTTTTTCTTTCTGATTATATTTTAACAAGCTGTGAATTTTTGCGAAACGGGAATTTTTTGAGATAGCCAGCACGATTTTGTCATCGTTGTATCCAAGTACAATTTTTCTGTTCGCAGACGAAAGAAACTGGCAAAAAGGAAAGAGTTTCTGTATTCGGTCAGCGTCCTCGCCCTCTCAGGCCGCTTCGCGTCCAGCTCTCCCAAAGGGAGAGCCTCTGGCGAAACCATGAACTTTGCGTGGACTGCCAAAGCCTCTCCCTTTGACAGACTCTCCCCGGCCGGGGAGAGATGTCGCGTTAGCGACAGAGTGGGGAACAAGGTGGCATTGCGTCAGCAATGACGGAGAGGGCGAGCCGCCAAAACAAAAAGCTCTCCCTTTCGGGAGAGCTGTTATGCATCCTAAACCTTTACTGCACTGCCTGTTCTGCTGCCGCCATCCGGTACTCCGACGGGGTCTGCCCGGTCAGGCGCTTGAACACCCGGGTAAAATAGTTGGCGTCGGCATAGCCTACCGCCGTGCCCACATCCTTCAGGCTCAGGCGGGAGTCACGGATGAGCTGACGGGCCTTTTCCACCCGGAACTCGTTCAGGTAGGCCGAAAAGTTCACCTTGAAGCACTGCTTGAACAGCTTGCAGAAGTAGGCGTCGGAGTAGCGCAGCGCCGCCGCTGCATCCTGCATGGAGATGTCCTCCCGGTAGTGCTGCTCGATGAACCGGCTGATCTCGGCCCGGATCAGCGCCGTGCGGATGTCCTCGTCCTCTTCGCGGCGCACCGGCTCGGCAGCGGGCACGGGAGCCGGGCGGGGCGGCACCTGCGCCGACACCTGCCGGATGGCCTCTTCCACCGCAAAGATCAGTTCCTGTTCATTATAGGGCTTGAGCAGGTAGTCCATCGCCCGCACCGAGATGGCCTGCTTTGCATAGGCGAACTTGTCGAACCCGGTCAGGAACAGAATGGCACAGCTTTTGTCCGTTTCCCGGATGCGGCGGGCCACTTCCAGCCCGGTGGCACCGGGCATCTCAATGTCCAGCACCACCACCTGCGGTTTTTCCCGCTCAAAAATTTCCAGCGCTTCCCTGCCGTTTCTGGCTTCGTAAAGGGTGATCAGATCACCCAGATACCTCTGCAGCGTCTTGCACAGAACCTTGCGCTCGATGAGTTCGTCCTCTGCCACCATCAGCTTACACTTCATGAGAATCCGCAACCTCCTGTCTGACCTGTTGAGGGATCTCGAACCGGACCACCGTGCCGTGCCCCGGCCGACTGTAGATCTTCATTGCCCCGTCCGGATAGAGCATCCCGATGCGGCGGGAGATGTTGCCCAGCCCGATGCTCTTTCCGGTCTGCTCGCTCTGCGCGATCTTTTCCTGCAGGGCGTCCAGTTCTTCCGGCGTCATGCCCTTGCCGTTGTCCGCCACGGTCAGGACAAGCCGCGTTCCCTGCATCCACACCCGCAGCAGGATGCGCCCGCCCTCTTCGCAGGACTTCAACCCGTGGGAAAAAGCGTTTTCCACAATGGGCTGCAGCGTAAAGGACGGCAGATGCACCGCCGCCGAGTCGGCTTTGATCTTCTTTTCCACCGTGATGCGCCCGTCGAACCGCATCTGCTGCAGATAGATGTAATCGTCCAGCCCTTCCAGCTCTTCTTCCAGCGTCACTTCCTGCTGTTTGGTGCGCAGATTGTGCCGGAACAGGCTGCCCAGATGCACGATCATCTGGTCGGTGGTGGAAGCATCCTCCAGCCGGGCCATGCAGGAGATCATGTTCAGGGTATTGAACAGGAAATGCGGGTTCACCTGACTTTTCAACACCTCCAGCCGGGTGTGCTCCAGATCCTTTTCCAGCGCAAGGTTCCGCACTTCCTCCCGGTGCAGGGCATTCAGGGTGGACAGATGTTCGGCCATGGCGTGCTTCATCTGGTTGAAGGTGCCTACCAGACGGCCCACCTCGTCCTCGCTGGCCACCGGCATGTCTGCGCCGGTGTAGTCGCCGCCCGCGATGCTGCGGGACGCCTGCGCCAGCTGCAGCAGCGGCAGCACCACCGCCCGGGTCAACGCCCGGATGAGCAGCGCCACCAGCACCACCGCTGTCAGGAACAACGCCAGATACAGCCACGGCAGATACCGGATGCCAGCCGCCTGCCGGCTGTAGCGTGTGTTCTCCTGTTCCAGCGTGGCCTGCGTCAGCCGCAGGGCATATTCGGCCAGATGGTCCTGCTGGTCCATCACAGCATACATCTGTTCAATATAAGTGTCATCTGTGGGCGAAAACTGCAGAAAGGCGTCCCGCTTTTCCCGGTAGCCCGCATAACCCTGCCGCAGATTCCATGTGCGGGCGTAGCGGTCCTCACCGATCTTCTCATACGCAAAGGGCAGCGCCGCAAGGCTCTGTTCGGTCCCGGCACAGGCGGCTGTGTAGGCCTGTTCCGTCTCCTGCGAAGGCTCCCGCACATAGCGCTCAAAGGCGCGGGTCTCGGCCTTGATGGCATCCTGCGCAGCATAACATGCGGCGTTATCCTCCATGAGGGTATCGAACAGGGTCACGGTCCACTGCCCCGTACCGGTGGCAATGCCTATGGAGATCAGCGTCACCAGCAAGATTGCCGCCAGCCAGCCCGTGGCCTTTGCCCGCAGCGATACCCCGCTGTGCCCATTCTGCCTGTGCATCCGTCGATCCCTCCCCTGCTGTGTGGTTTCTCTCAGTATAGCGATTTTCCGGCAAAAGTTCAACCGCTACTGTGCGGTCTTTTGGCGCAAAAAGCCGCCCTCTGCGTCATACAGCGCAAAGGGCGGCTTTCGTTATCTTATTTCAGAACAGCGGAATTATTCCGGCAGATCCTCTTCGTTCTCCAGGCTGTGCCAGACGTTCTGGACGTCATCGTTGTCTTCCAGAGCATCCAGCAGCTTGCCCATAGCCTTGAGCTGGTCGGGGTCGGTCAGACGGGTGGTGGTCATGGGCACCATGGCCAGATCGTCGGACAGGATCTCGTAGCCCTTCTCTTCCATGGCCTTGACCACGGCAGAGTAGTTCTCGGGATCGGTGGTGATCTCGGCTG
>ERZ791840.815-NODE-815-length-18284-cov-4.335290_pt1 | contig 18284 bp, 22 predicted proteins | sample MGYA00510291_ERZ791840 | MGnify/ENA primary metagenome ERZ791840 (study PRJEB30046, sample SAMN00715256) | human gut metagenome | study: EMG produced TPA metagenomics assembly of the A metagenome-wide association study of gut microbiota in type 2... | reverse complement strand
CCACGGAATGGCGTTGGGGATGTTGGAGAGCGGTTTTGCGTCATGCTCAGGACGGCGAGAAAATCAGCATTCGCTGGCGTTGGCAAACCTTTTCAGCTCATGCTCGCCCGGTGCTTTTGTTGTCGGTCGAAATGCGTTGCGACCGGTTTTTTCAAACACCACAGCCTTGCACTGTTTAATCGCTTCCCGCTGGTTGTTCGCCATAACAAACATGTGGTGCAGATACTCTCTGCCACCCCGCTTTATCACATAAAATACCTGGTAATCTTTTTTCATGGTGATTCTCCTTTACTTATGCCCCAACCATCAGCAGCCGGAACGTTTCCCTGCCCTTGGGTGTGACAAGGTCCTGTGTGCCTTTCCACTGGGTTTTCTCGTTCACGCACTCTTTTCGTTCGAACAAGCCGTCTGAGAGTGGCTTTGCATAGGCAGTCAGCTTGCCTTTCTTGTCGCGGTACATGTACTTCTTTTCCAGCAGGAACGCCACGAACTGATTCTGCTTTACGCCCAGTTCTCCGGCGGTTTCCCGAATGCCGGTCAGCAGATTCCGGTCAACCAGTTCGTCGAAGTACTCCGCTTTCGGTTTCATGATCTGATTTTCCACTGTCAGTGCGGAAACTGTGATCTGCATCTCTTTCAGCTTGGCGTTCGACAGCTGCAAGGCTCTTGCCATGATCGCATCAGGGCTGTTCCACTGTTCTTCCACGGCAATGAAGTACTGCCGCATCTGCTTACCCTTGTCCGTCCGCTGGAGCATGCAGAGTTCCTTTGCCATGGGAATTGTCAGCTGGTGGTCGGTTTTGGTTGTGTACGGATTCTTCGGATTATTGGTTTCACATTTTTGTGATACCAATGCGAAGTCCACGTTTTCAGAAAATCCGTATTCCGACATTCTCTTAAACCACTGTGTGTACGGTGTTTCCACCTCCAGCGCCTCCCACAGCTCTCTGCCTGATACCGTCGGGCGGTCTGCGTTGTCGTAGTGGATTTGGATTAGGTCTTTCATGTTTCATCTTCCTTTCTGTTGTGCTCCTTGCCCTGGTGTGGTATAATAGACACCAGAAAGGAGCGAATGCAATGGATTTTCAAGGATTTGTAAATGTTCTGGCATCACCAATAATTTCTGCTTTGACTGCTTTGACCGTGAATTGGCTCACCGGCAGAACGAACAGAAAAATGAAAATAGATCAGATTCGAATGCAACGAATCGAAAAGCTATATGCACCATTTTATAAACGATGTTTGCAGTGTTTTTTTCCTGAAAGCACTTTGTGGAATAGACGAAGTATCGCCGGAGAATTTCAGGTTTTGTTTTCTGAAAACATCATTTACATGGGCCAGCAGTCTCAGAAGCTTTTTAAAGATTACTACGCTGCTTTTCGAGATCGATTTGTTTCGGATTCCGTGTCAGAACAGGACAAGCAACACTATGAGGAATGCTTTATTCAACTAGCGAAATCACTACAGCGTGACCACAAACTGCTAAGCCGAAAACTAAAATTAGAGCCGCCGCTAGAATTATTTTAATCCTGACGCTGTCGCTGTCTGATATGCCATTCCAAATGAGAATCAAAAGCACAACCATAACGAAATTTATCACTTGACGGATAAACCATGCAGCTGCTTCACTCATGTCATCCACCCCCCTCCTCGGTTTCGTTTTCCCCTAAGCTGGAGACGAGATTTGCAGCGTTTACGCATCTTTGCGTTTGCTGTAATTATATTATACGCTCATTTGCGTACACTGTCAAGCGTTTTTTGCACTGAAAAATACACAAAGATGCGTTGCTGTTTCTGTTTGATTTGCACAAATGCGGACTTTTAGAAGATTTCACGCCAATTCACTATTGACAATGTACGCAAAAATGCGTATAATAATATTTGGAAGGAGGTGATTTACTTGTTACAAGATAACTTAAAGAAACTAAGGGAAGAACGTGGCTTGACAAAGCGAGAACTGTGCGAAAAAACAGGCATCTCCGAACGTGCCTACCTTACATATGAATTCGGAGAGCGTGAGCCTAAAATCAGTGTTGTTCAAAAACTTGCCGACTTCTACGGCGTGTCCACCGACTATCTTTTAGGCAGACCAGATGCAAAGCCGCCGGAAGAACCGCTGGACGAATTTGCTCGAAAAGAGCATTTAAAAAGTTTAGAAAAAGTGTTTATGAAAAAGTACTTAGCACTTACCGAGGAACAACGTGACAAGGTTCTGGATTTCTTACGAGGCGTTGTGGCGGAGGAAACTGCCGCACAAGCCTCAAAGCTGAAGATGTCCCGTGTGTACGAAGCTGCAAGGAGCGACGATCCGAACAACGCACCACACTTTGCAGAGTACCCAGAGGAAGAACTGAAAAAACTGGATGATGATCCGGACACAGACTTCGACCTATAATAAAAAACACCTCATGTGGTATAATAGCCATTGAGGTGATTTTATGAATTATGGTATTTATAAGGGTGCCAGAGACGCGAGCTGGCACTGTCTGATTGACTGTAACATATCAGAATTGCCGGTGAAACCGGTACAGATCGCGTGGCGATATGGCTTGACCTGTAAGGATAGTGCACGGTTTTTGCAGGTTGACGAAGCAGGCAAGATCATTCGGCGTAGCTCCGGAGATGTTCAGATACTTCTGCGACCAGATGCACCTGTTTCGGGAAAGCGGTTTACCGTTATGCATGAATTAGGGCATTATCTGCTTGGACATCTGGGAGACGAGCCACTGTCCAGAAGCCAGAGCACCATCACACAGCCGGAAGAATATGCGGCAGAGCGTTTTGCCGTAGGCGTATTGATGCCTGCTTGTGTTCTGTGGGGCATTGGAGCATTTGATGCGGAAACGATAGCCCGGCTTTGCAACGTGTCTCCAGAAGCTGCACAACGTCGTTCTGAACGACTTCGTCTCTTGCGAAAGAGGGGGAAATTTTTGACCAGCCCGTTGGAACAGCAGGTCTTTCAACAATTTAAGGATTTTATTGCCAAAAATAAAGGATAACAAAAAACCGCCCCACGGCGGCAACCGTGAGACGGCAAGAGGAAAAACTATTGCGATAATAGCCCTCCAGAACAAGGTCTATTATAGCATATTTCCTCTGAAATTGCAAGTACAAGGAGGAAAAAATATCATGCAGGCAGCAGCATATGCACGATACAGCACAGAGCATCAGACCGACAGCAGCATCGCCTATCAGATGCGAAAAATTGAGGAGTACTGCGATGCCCACGGCATCACCGTATCCGCCCGTTATGCCGACGAGGCAATGAGTGGCACAAACACCCAGCGACCGGCGTTCCAGTCCCTCTGCCGAGATGCTGCACAGCGGAAATTCGATGCCGTTGTGATCTACGACATCAGCCGTGGCAGCCGTGACGTTTCCGACTGGTTCAGTTTCCGGAAACAGATGGCTCTGCTGCACATTCAGGTCATTTCCGTAGAGGATCACATCGGCGACATTCTCAATCCGGCGGACTATCTGACGGAACTCATTACCGTGGGACTGGGACAGCATCACGTCCTCACCAGCCGCCAGAAATCCATGGACAGCATCGCCACCAAGGCAAAGACCGGACAGTTTCTGGGCGGTACGCCCAACTTCGGCTACACCATTGACAAAAACGGAAGATATGTGATCCAGCCGGCAGAGGCGGAGATCGTCCGGACAATATACCAGATGTACGCCGCCGGCAAAAGCTACGGTGAAATCTTAGACACCATCGGCGAAGTACGGGGACGGCGTGGCAAGGTCATGGGCAAGAACAGCCTGCACTATCTGCTGCGGAACGAGCGGTACATCGGCGTGTACAGCTGGTGCAAGTACCACCACAAAATCATGGGCAAGTATGCCGGAAATATCCCCAACGAGAACGCCGTCCGCATCGAGGACAGCATTCCGGCAATCATCGACAAGGACACATGGGAGGCGGTTCAGATGCGTATGAATGACAAGAAACAGCGGGCGTGCAACAAGGCAAAGCGAAACTATCTGCTCTCCGGTCTGATCGAGTGCACAGAGTGCGGTGCCAGCTATGTAGGGCATACGTCCACCAACAAGCGGGGCTATTCCACACGGTACTACTGCTGCGGCAACAAGTACCGGAACCACCCCTGCCACGCCAAGAACATCAATGCAGAAGAACTGGAAGTTTTCGTAGTGCAGAATCTGAAGCAGTACCTTGCAAACATGGACTTCTCCGAAATGGCACAGCAGATCGCCGATGAGATCAACGGTGCTACAGTTGATCTGAAAGCGGAACGGAAAGAGCTGGCGGACATCATCTTCCAGCTGAACAACGGCACCAAGGCGATCCTCAAAGGCATTGACTATCCAGAATTGCAGGAGGAAATGTTCCGGCTGCGTGTGCGGAAGTCGGAGCTGGAGGACGTGATCCAGCGTGGTGCAGAGCATAATCCGGTCAGCGTGGAAAAGCTGGTGCAGCTGTTCCAGAACGCCATGGAGCGTCTGGACACCGACACCAAGCAGGTGTGCAAGTCCATGGTGAAAATTTACGCCCACCCCAACGGCGATTGTGACCTTGAAGTGGGCGTACATATTGGAGAATGCGGGAGCCAGATTTGAACTGACGACCTTCGGGTTATGAGGGATTTATTTCATATTTTTAACACGTTTTAGATATACGCAAATCGTACGATAATGGCGATATTGCGTTATTTTTTCATTTTGACGTTCGTCAGCTTACGCACTGCGTACGCTATATTGGGGTCAGTTTTGGGGTCAAAATCTGTGATCTATTATATATTTTCCCCTTTTATTTTTTTCATTACTATTTTGGAATCAAAATTAGGCGGAGTTGTCTTAAAATGATAATCGCTCTTTTGGAGTTCATAACCCTTAATTTGAAAATTCCTTAGAGCAGAAATATCAATTGTTTCTACAAGTATAGTGCTATTTTTTCCACCTTTTGTTCGAATCATATCCTTTTCTTCTGTTTTCGAAGGCTTAGTAACACGACTATCTCCATAATCAGATGAGTTCACCTGAATGCAATAACAGTGAATGTCACGGCTCAGAGATTCCAAAATATTACTGTAATAATTCACATCTCGATTCCACTCTATCGCAATGAGAAAATCTGCATATGACTGAAACAAAGCTCTATCTTTAATTGAGGCTAATTCATAACAACAGTAGACAGGAAAATAACAATCATTCCATTTATATAATTCGTGAATTTTTCCTTCAATTTCTTTAAAACCGTAACCATGAATTTCACTCTTTTCATTTGGAGCATAGTGTGTTTTTAAGTGAAATGATATATTTGCACAACAATGTCCTTCTTCCTGATACGGAAGTATCACTGCTGTCAAATTAAAAATATTATCATCAAACAATATATGTTCAACACCAGTTACTATCGCCAAGTTATTTTTTGCACAAGTTCTTGCTAATGTTGGAAGCCATTCAAAAGGAATAAACGATTCCGGCATTATTAACATATCCGCATTTTCATCAATTGCATTGTTTACCAAAATCGAAACATCTTTGTATCTCTCATAACTTCGATTAGGTTTCTCCTTGATCACCTTCTCAAAATTTTTATGACTCAATTTCACGTTTGCTATTGCAATTGACAGCTTATCTTTTCTGGAATCACCTACTGAAATTTCATAAACATTTTTTCCGATTGACTTTATAACATCTATTTTTATTGATTTTTCTTCAACTTTTGTTTTTTTGTAGTTGCAACGCATATATCTTTCATTTTGAGCATCATACATGCCTTTTATTTTCTTAAATGAATTACTAGTGTGAAATTGTTCAATTGCACCTATAATAGAAAAATCATACATAGTAATTAAGTATGGATAATATATATAGTTTGGTTCAAATACTTTCTTTGTAAATGGCAAGACTTCATAAAAATGTGTTAGATTAACGCCTTTCTTTGAATGAATAGTATCTTCTATTTTAAGCATATCAATAAGCACTGGCATTACATATTTATCTATCATTCTTGTTTTACAGTAATTAATTCTCTTCCTATTCTTATCTTCTATATCAATTTTAGATTCTTTTAGTTTATCATATATTTCTTCTAATATTTCAAAGGATTTGTCCTTCCAGACTAAAGCAAATGCCCTACTAACTGCCGAATATAAATGAAGACAAAGGCATCTCTTTATCATTTCCACAGTTATAGGTTCTTTCACTTTCACAGGCATTGTTCTATCTTCGCCGCTATATTCTAATTCATCGATCGAGCTTAGTATGCCGAACACAAACTTTTTAGCAGTTTCAAATCTTTCATTTATCACAAAAATTTCAATCACTTTTTCCCAAGACAAATAATTTTCTATTGTGACTTTAGGATTAAAGATGATATGAATGTCCTTTTCAAACTTTGATTCCACAACATCCTCAATTAGCCCGCCTATACGAAGATGTTTGCCCAAAAATTTTGATAGTTCATACTTATCAAGTAAGATTCCATTTATTCCTCTGAATTTATTCGGACTCTCATTTGTTTGAAGATGATATATCTCACTATAATCATCCTTTTGAAATACAGCAACATCTTCTGGCATGTGCCTGAATTCACTCTTATTTTTAGAGATATTATTCCTAAAACAAGTAATCAACGCATCTGTCTCAGAACTTTTGAAATAAAATACTCTTAGCTTACTTTCTTGAAGAACTATTTCCGAATTATTATTTTTAGGAATAAGATACTTCTTATTAACTTTATAAGTCTTACCTTCCGAACCATCTAAATCTTTGTCCTCAATAAATAATCCATTCCCACTTGAATTTTCACATTGAAAATTGTCATGCGATCCAGACCATTTTGAACATTGAATAAGATAATAGTCTATTATTTCTTTTGCCGATAAGCTGCCATCTTGAATTTTTTTATGTATAATTCCATTGTGCTCTACTTTATCAACAATGAGTATATCATCTACGTAGCGTCCAAAATATACAGGATTCCAACCATCCACAATTGCATTATCAAAACTATTAAGAAACCAATTTCCAAGTACATTTGATGGTAAAAAACCAATTGGTAATATATTTTTGTTTCCCTCAAAATTACTCGAGTATTTTTGGATAACCGAGCAGACAAATTTATTTAATTCTTTATTAATTTCAGAATTTTTTGCTGTCGCATCATCCTTAAAAGCGTCATCATATATTGCCTTGAAAGCCTCCTCATTCATATCTACAGAATAATAATATCGTTTAAAATCCAAAGTTAAGATTATAACATCCTGCTTTTTTTTCAAATGATCAAGAGCCTTCTCCATTGCATTATCTCGCCAACTTTCATATTGTTCGAAATATGGCTGAAAAAGATACGGAGAATATGTTGGTTCATTACTAAATTCATTATATAAATTTTTGCGAATACGATTTCCGTAGGAATGAGCATATAACTTTTTATCGACTCGATATCCAATCAACATGATCCACAATACCCCAAGAATATGGCCTCTCACATCCATATCAATAAAATACTGCATCTCATCTATTTGCAAATTTTTTGAGCAATCATTTACAATTAAAACAGATTTACTATCATTGTCTCGAATTCTATTACCGTCTCCCAATTTCTTTGGAAAATACAAAATTGATATGGAATCAAGGATCTCCTTCTCAAGTTTTTTAAATTCCTTTCCATCATTTATTTTTTGGGCAAGCTTTTTAAAATAATCCTCTAGATCTTCTATGGAGCTTTCAAAATCAACTATTTTATCTCGAAGAATAAGATTTGTTTTATCAAAATACACACTAGACTTCAATTTTTTATACGCTTTCGATAACCGTTCTGAATCAATTTTAATCATTATCACATCACCTCTTTTTTAAATACTCTATCTATCAAATAACATTGAGCTGCTTTGTACATAAACATTTTGCGTCTATAATACATCAGAATTCATTGAAGGTATACAAAATTACACAATAATTATAACATATCTCGACTCAATTTTCAAGAGCTTTCACAAAATAAAATATAAATATCATCAAGAAAACCAAATGTATATATAAAATGAGGAGCAGGTTATATCCTGCTCCTCAAGTCATTTTCTGATTATTCCCCCATGGATTCCTCAGTTATCCCAATTTGTTCTCAAATTTCTCGCAACGCATACCAGCACCCTTTTGCAGGTTCCACTTCAAGCAAAGACATTTTGCAGTAGTTTCAAACTTCCAAATTCCGTGCTTTGCGTCTTGTGGTCTGATATACTGATTTGTTGGGTCGTACCAATATTTACAGAATGCACAGCGTTGATTTTTATTTCCATCCAACTTAAAGGCTGACACCATAATTTACCACCACCAAAAAACTTTTCACTTTATTGAAAACATTCCTTGCTCCATTTGCTACTCTAGATACAACAGATTTTGCAGCTGAACCAACTCTTTTAGCAGTCTCAATGATTTTAGAGCCGACTTTTGTGCCTGCCATTTTTTACAAAGCATAAGTACTCACATTATTTTATTCCTGTTTCATTCTTCAGGTATCTGAGAAATTCGTCTACTTCCTTATTTTTGGTGCCAACCTTAATTTTGAAAACTTTATTATCCGTTGTTACAATAGAAACTTCACGGCACTTTCTGTACAATATCGCCACAATTGCCAGTGCAGCTGCGATCAGCGCATAACCAGCCCCACCGCAGACAATACAAATAATTCCTACAAGTACAAAAACCGCAATACAAAAAATTACATAAGTACTTATCTTAGTTTCATCCTTTATCTCATGGATCATACTATACGGAATTTGTGTTTTTCTTAATCCTTTACAATACAAAAGATTATCGTCATTAAATCCTACGGCACGTCTGCTGATTCTGAAACTTCTTAGATTCAAACCAATGTAATAATCAAACACATATGCCTTTCCGATATAGGAATCCCTTGAAATATCGTTGTTCTCCGATGCTTGAACATTTTTGGCTTCCGCTGATGCCTCTGTAGCATTACTATTAGAGGCACTCTCTCTGTAAAATTCATTTTTTGCGCCGCATTTATCGCAGAATTTCACTCCGTCTTTCATTTCATTCCCGCAATTTTTACAAAACATAATAAATTCCTCTTTCCTTTATCGATATTCATTTTTATAATTACTTATTTATCTTTCAGCTTGCCACCATAAAAATCATTGGATTCCCAATAAAAGTCATTTTCAAAAGTAATCTCCTTGTCATCTATAAAAGTAACAGTGATATATTTGGGATATACAACCGCAGCTCCAGTTGGGATTTCGAAACAATATTCCCAATAAGCTGAATCTGTACCATCTTTATATAAAGGACCAGTGTAATTTAACTTCAAATCATAATCATCATCGTCTGAAAAAGAGGATAATTTCAAAGCTCCGCCCATTTTGTCATAAAAATATGTTTCAAATGTAATATAAGCGATGTCTTTATCAGATATGTTTTCAAACTTATATTCTATATCGTTTGTATATGAATTAAAAGAAATGCTATTGATTCTAATCGCTGGTTCTGCAGAAGATCTACTGCACTTTATTAAAATGAAAATCAAAACCAAAGCAATCACAGCAAAGCATATTATATATTTTTTAATATTTGATTTTGGATGTTTATTTTCTGCTGCAACAGCGCCTGTTTCAAAAGAAAATTTGCTCTGCTCTATCGTTGTTCCGCACTTATCGCAAAACTTCGCTCCATCTTTCATTTCATTCCCGCAATTTTTACAAAACATAAGAAACATCCTTCCTCACATTAAAACCCGTGTTCCCGTGTTAAAGTATCATCATTTTATATTATAACGCTTAAAGTTCTTTTTGTCAACCCTAAAAGTTAGTTTTGTTCTAAAAATTTTTCCTGTACAATAATAGTAAAACCACATTGAGCAGGAGGATCTCCAGATATGAAATCGATCAATTATCATGAAATGGGCATCAGGATCAGAAAGCAAAGAGAACTTTTAGGGTATACCAGAGAACAGCTTGCAGAAAAACTTGACGTATCCACAAAGTTCTGCTCCGATATTGAACTCGGTGTAAAAGGCGTTTCGATTCAGACACTTGCCAAACTCACCGAACTTCTGCACCTCAGTGCGGATTATATTTTGTTCGGCGAATGCATCCAGGGAGATTCCGTGGAACTGGAAATGCTCTCTTTGCTCAACCAAAAATGTCCCGAAAAGCATAGAAACGACCTGATCACTATTGTCAATGCGTTCATTCGTTCTGTCTCTGAAGAGTGAAAATGCTGCGGATCTCTTCTTCTGACAGTTCTGGATCCAACTCCAGAATTTCATATAAACGGAGCAGGATATACGCATTTACTTTTGAAATTTTGCTGATCCTGTATGCTTTCTCTGTTTCTCCAATTTTCCTGAGCCATATTTCCAATTCCCCACTGATATAGTCGTAAATCAGCTCATCAATACAGAAGCATCGTTTCAAATCCTGCAGCGTTTCAAGATGCTCACCCTTCATCACCATACTATCACCGCCTGCAAACAGAATACCACAGAATTTCAAATCAGTAAATACAAAACAGTTCCGAATTTTTTTTGAAATTTCGGAACTGTTTTATTTTGACATTCAAATTTTATAGATATGCCGCCGTTTGGAGCATTTTTTCCTTCAGCTTCTTCTCCGCTTCACTGTACATCTGGGCTTCTGCTTCACTCAAACTCTCATACTCTTCATAGCTCAAAATATTAGGGAATGACTTTGGCATTATCGTCAAGATCTTTCTGTCTATAACCATTGGTATTTCTTCGTTCGGTTCACAGTACAGATAATACCACTCGCTCAATGGTGAGAGATTTGCAAAACAGAAATCGCAAAAATCTATGTCTGCATCATCATCGTATGCTCTTCTCAAGTGGTCGTATAACTCCAATTCAGACTGATATCGATTAAAGTTTTTGCCGTTATCTTTTAAAATATGATACGCTTGATACTGAAACACTGCTTTTAGATTTGGTATGAAATGCTTTCTTTTCTGCATCATGCCTGTTTTTCTTGCAAGAACTGCAAAAATCACATAGGGCTTGATGAACTTCAATTTTTCATCACTATTCGTATGCAGTAACAAAGATTTCAGGTTATCTTTATAAATCTCATTTTTGATACTGTCATGCAAAAATGTGTGCTGTATGGTCAAATGATAAACAAAATCTGATTCTTTAGTACATTCTATATTTTTTACGTTTATCGGTTTTTTCAGACGTTCCAGTAACTCCTGATATTTCCTGAAACTTTGGGACTGAGATTTCAAAAATCCCATCAGTTCTTTTATCAATTCTTGCTGACGAAAATAATTTCTGATTTTCTGTTCCTCTGTACGGATATTGGCATTTATTTTGTTTAACACTCCAAAATCTGTCATTATACACAAATACAGATACTGCAAATCAGAATTGTTAGGCTGCTGCTCTATATGTTCTATCAGATCATAGCAAGTCTGGACAAGATTTTGACTGCCAATATCATACTTTTCAAGAAGGCTATAGAAATTTTCTTTCAATTGCTCTGTTTTCTGCTTAACTCCTTTGACAGTAAGATGATGCTGTTTCAGTAATTCGTCAAGTTCTATATATTGGTCGGCCTGCTCATTGATGTATTTGTATATTTCATAATCAACATCGTACATTATAAATTGCCCTCAAATTTCTTCTTGATTTTTTCCTTGTCTTTGCTGTTCAGAATTTTCATATCATCAAGATGCAGCAGGATCAATTCTCTCCATAGCTCGTCATCCGATTCCTTTGCTAGTTCAAGTGTCAGCTTCATCATGCGAAATTCTTCATTTTCATTGATATTCTCCACCCGCTTTATTATACGCTTCGGAACAAGCTTGTACATTTTCTATTCCCTTGCCTTTTTTCTTCATTATACATCATTTTTCCATTCATTTCAAGCAAAAAATCATTCTGTTTCCTGTTCCATTATTTTTACATTTTTCCAAGGATAAAGAGTGCAAAACTTAAATCTGCATTCTCTGATCCACATATTCCTCAATAGACTCAACCGGCACCTTATACCGGTTACCCTCTTTGAAACCTTTCAGCTCTCCTGTTTGCAAAAGCTTATAAAACGTACTTCTGCCAATCTTCAGAATTTCCATGACCTCTTCTCTTGTGAGAATCTCCTTTGTTGTAAGCATATGCGACCTCCTATTTCCGTTAATGCTCGCTGACATATCGCTCAATTTCCGCCGCAGGGATCAGCGTTTTTCTGACACTTAATCTCTTGCACTGCAATTCACCCTGTTCGATCAGTCTGTAAACCGTATGCACACTCAATCCCAGCATATTTGCTGCCTCGCTAACTTTCAGCAAATACTTTGTTTCTGTGTACTGTAGAGCTACCATAATTATCACCTCCTGCTCTTTACTAATATGTTTGTATTTTTTTGGAGCATTTGGTGTTTTTTTATACAGCTTACTTGAGTATACAGGCTTTTTCATAAGATACTATGTGTAGTTTCAAGTTATATCGGATTTCCACAAGTTATCCCAATTTTCCACGAAAAGAAAAAATGACTGAATTGCTCGGAATTTGAAAATCAAAATAATCCGATGCAATTCAGTCATTTGACTGCTCTATTTTTCATACCCTTCGTAATAATACGATTGTTCGATTCCCTTGAAAATCACCTCTCTGTCATCAACCTTATCCGTCAGATTCGGTTGTATCAGAAATCGCAGTTCCAGGTCGTTTATCGTACTTCTCTCCATCGCCTGCAAATACTGTACCTTATCAATTTTCGCCCAGTCTGTTACTTTCCCCAGACGTTTTTTGAGGATCATGTCCAGCCAGATTCTCGTGCTTCTGCCATTGCCCTCCATGAACGGGTGTGCCACATTCATTTCCACATATTTTGCGATAATTTCCTCAAACGTATTTTCAGGCATCTTCTCAACTGCCGAAAGAACTGCATCTAAGTACAAGCTGTTTGCAAAACGGAAATTGCCCTTTGCAATATTCAGGGTTCTGATTTTTCCGGCAAAGTCGTACAACCCGTCAAAAAGTGCCTTGTGGATTGCCTGCAAACCTTTTACTGTACCAACTTCTATTCTATCAATCTCACCGCTTGAAAACAATCTTTTGGCATTTTCTAAGCTCTTTTCATCGATTTCCTTTGTCGTCATATCTTGTATCTCACTCCTAACGTGTAAGCTTTTGTATAGATTTATTATACCACATTTCTCTCATTTGCACAACAGCATTTTCAGAAAACTGGAACACTTCAACAAAAATTAGATCTCCCACAACCCACTCCACACCCGCACTGAGAACAAGCCATTTCGCCACAATGCAGCCAAAACCCAAACAGGCTCAATCACACTGCCACAGTATCAGAAACGCCTTGACACCCATTCCCTTTCTCAGAGCCATATTGTGTCACCCAGGATTTATCTCCTGTGACTTGTTTGATATAGTCCAGAAAAGCATACAACTCTGATCTGTTCCCTGAAAACATTGTCCCGTCTATATAGCTGACCGAGTTCATAACAAAATGAGCGTGATATACCGACGAACAACCACCATATTTCTTTGAGCAGGGTTTTCGGTGTATTGCGTAAACGATCTGATACTTGTCCGAGAAATAAGAGGCAATACTCCGACTCATAGATTCCGCCCGCTCATAATTATCACCCCAAGTCGATCTCGCATCATACACGACAATAAAATGAAATGCCGGATTACCGCTTGTCTTACCGAAATATTTCTTTACCAATAAAAACTGTTCGTAAGCATTGTATATATCTACGTTTGGGCTATAACGTTTATCGTAATCTGTATGTATGCCCATCGTATAATTCAGAACGTTATATAAGTAGTGTAGTTCATCACTCGTGTTTCTGATTACTTTAAAGATTCCCATAAATCTAATCCTCCCTCTACAAACAAGCCCATTTTTTGCTGCAAGTTTTCATACTTTTCTTGCGGCGATACAGAGGTAAATAAGCCGTCCAGATCATGTGCTTTCTGCCGCAGTTCTTCTTTTCGAATATATTCCGTGCTGTCAATACTGTCCGCAATCTCAAGCACCATATTCACAAGTTCCTGCATCCGAACTGCCATTTGTGGTGTAATGCTATTATTTCCATGTACGGCACAATCTACCATATAGCTGCTAAACGTCAGATTCTTTTCCTTTGCTTTTTCTTCAATTTGTTGTACTTGTAACGGGGAAAGCTTAATGCTCTTCGTAATGGATTTCTTTTCTTTTTCACTTCTCATAATAATTCCTCCTTCTGGTTATATATAATACAATCATGTAATAGTGACATATACTGATATACTCTATTATGTTATATATCATAACAATATATATGTATACTACTATATATCTACTATGATTACTAGACTGAATTTTATTGATTGATGATTACTGTTTGTTATTTAGTAAATTCTGCAAGACAGAGGTAATGGTAATACCTCTGTCTCCCTGCATCTGATTTGGCTATATTTGTATCGATATGACTGCATAACAGCTGATTTATCTCGATTCAGCTTTACTTTTATGTTCGATCTTTTGTAAAAAAAGTAATACTTTCTTTCGTGAATCACATGCCAGATACAGAATCGCAAGAGTTTCAAAGCCTCTCATAAGCCACCTCTTAAACACACTTCCCAGGAATAACACGAGAATCATTTTTTTGCTTTTTCAAAAAATTTGTACTCTTTTTCTATTTTTTCAGTTTGCAAAATGCTGAAGCCCTGCTGATTTTGAAAACTCAAAAATTTTTTTCTGAAAAAGAGTACACTTTTTTTATTTTTCTCCAAAAACTTGATGGCAGTAATGTTTTATGATACAATGTGATAAGAGGTGATCTTATGCCCGAATCATTCAGCTATCACATGGCAACAGCTTACCAGAAAGCATTCAAAGAGTTTCTGACATACACCAGACTGTATGAAACTCTTGATAATGAACAACCTTACATCACATCGAATTCCTTTACTTCAAGAGAAATTTTCGAGAGAAGAGATTCCAGCGGCATCTTAAATAAATCTAAAAAATTATTGCGGCTTGACATCAAATCCTATGCAACAAACGATCTAGAAAAATTCAATGTCCTAAAGCTGATGTACTTTTTATTTCATACGTGCTATCCCGCATTCTCCTCCCAAAAATCGATTTCCATTATCGATCTTATCGCAAATCCTTCTTTGGAACACACGGATAGTCCCAATGCTGTTTATGGAGAAAAATTTGCCAAAGACCTTGCTGAACTTCGTCAGGGTGTAAGCCATCCTGAATATCGAGAGAAGGAAATTGAAAGGATCGCTGATCACTGGCAATATCTCCAAACTCATCTGTGTCAATTCGCAATGGGTGAAACCCACACGAAAACTGACGAATTAAAAAGAGCGATTGCAGAACTTCAATTTTTTACCGAAGAAATCCAAAAGAATGGAATCCTTGAAAGCAAACACGAGGGAGAGAATGTCATTGACACTTTTTACAACATAATGCTCTCCAGCCGTATCATTGCAAAAGTTGAGGATTGCCGCCAAAGCTCTTATGAGATTCCTGATGCAAATCGGTTTACACCAAAAGTCATTGCACTGAATGATCACGCGGTTTTTTCAGAGCATATGACCTGGGAATCGTTTTTTCCCCTCATAGACAAGAAACATATTGATCTCGAAAATGAATCGATTCATCATATATGGAGTTTTCTGCTCTTAAAAGAATCTGTGACAATGGAAGATATTATCCGCACTTCAAATACAAGCTATCAATTTGCGATTCGATTTGCTCCCAAAGTTTCAGAACTCTGGAAATCCAAAAAGAAAATATCTGTATTGGAATGGGTCATTATTGTACAGGAATTGATGTCGATTTCCGAACAAAAGACATCTTATACAGATCGATATATTCGATACTACGGCAGTGGAAAACATACGCTTACCTCAGCAGTCAAACTATTGCCTCAGGCACCTGAACTGCCAAAACAAATTCTCATAAAAAGACTGACTCTGCGTTTTCTTTTATCCATCGGAGCAAAGGATGTTATTCAGGATCTGATTCAGGCAGATAAGTGTCTTTTAAAACTGATCCAATTGATATTCTCTCCACATAGTATTGAAACGAAAAAGTATTTACATCACAGCCTCTATCCGATCGTTTTTGCAATTTTCACATCCAGTTTTGAATTCTGGATAACGTTACATTCTCTCAATGCTGACGTTTTTAAGATTTTATCTGCGAAACGTCAAGACCTTTCCAATGTAAGAGTGGAACCAAATTTTCAAATTTATCACAGGCTGATTATCTGCCTTTTGTGCTGGGATAAACCATACCGCCGAATTCGTCTGCCTGGAGTAAAAGAAATCGCACAAGAAGGGATTCATTATATGAGCAAAACCAAAGCTCTCTCCATGGAAGACGAAAATTTCAAAAAAGCTATAGAGATAAACAGGCAACTTCCACTTGTCGAAGGTTCACTTGATACTTTGGTCAATGAACTTGCTGACGAAATCATTTACCTTTACGATACCACGCAAAATTATAAGCGTGAACCCATTCTCAGCAGAATATTCACCATTCCGATCTATCTCGGAGAAGATCTGAATTATCTTTGCTGTGTTCGGTTCTTACTTTACAAACAGACAAACAAACTGGATATTTTATGGCTTGGCAATTTAAAAGACAGTCCCGATACCGCATCTCAATTGCCTGCTCCAATGTGAAAGTTCATTTCATTTTTTTGAGAAAATCAACGTAGTCGATTCTCCTGATTTTGTGTACAATATAAATAGCAATACACCAATTGTATTGACTCTATACGATATTTTCAGGAGGAAGACACCATGAGCTTTCAGGATGTTTTTGTGTTTCAAGGAGAAAATAAACCGGTACAACAGAATACAACAGTAACTGGAAATCAAAACCCCTATTACGGTCATCCAAATCAACAAGTATATCCCAATATAAATATGCCACAATCCTGCATTTCGCAACCAGAACAAAATTCTTCCATTCAAGCGTTAAGTCAGGTAGTCAATCAAAGTCTGGCATATGTCAATCAAGCAACAAATGATTTAAAAGTATCACAAGAAGAAAATCAAATGCTGAGAATGCATCTGGAAAACATGAAACGCACAAAAAAGGAACAACCAGACTTGTTTACTATCAACAGCAGCAATATTGGAATTTGCGTCCATAATGGCAACCGTACAGCAATTGGAAAAATTAAAATCAACAGCGTCAGAAACTATGCCATTTGCGATGAAAACAGTTATAAAAACGTTTTCCAAATTGCATATCAGGATACAATCGGAAATCCTCGAACAACAGTAATCACAGAAAAAGAGCTTACAGAAAAGAAACTGGTCAGCCGATTTCCTGGATTCACATATGTCTGCTCCAGTTCTAAAATGGCCGATCGCTTTCTTGCATGGTATATCACCTCGATGTACCAAAATGATTTTGCGGACATGATTCCATACCATGCTGGATTTTCCACATACATGAAAGAGGAAAAAGAATACGCAAAATTTTATTGCAATGATGGTTCTATACCGCCAGAAATTCTTTTATGCTGTTCTGAAAACATCCGCAGCAACTACATGACAGGAGATAAGAAGGCACCTGAAAAAATCAAGTCTTATGTTGAAAAATATCTGAACAAACCGGAGAAACGTATGCTCTACATCATTTCTCTATGCGGAATTTTTTCAAGTATTCTGGATGATATTCACTACCTGCCAAAGCAAATCGTTGTAATTTCCTATCCAAATACCGATTCTGCAAGACAGGCAGCGTTCTTTCTGCAAGGTTTTAACAGAGGACAAACACCGATTTCTTTTGATACAAACAAAGCCAAAATCAGACGAGTTTTTCAAAGCACGAAAGACGATACGATCGTCATCAATGACTGCAATATCATCGATAACGAAGCAAGAAGAAATGAAGCACTTCATTACATTCTGGCACTGCATGAAGATAATGAAACATTACCACACTGCACTGCGATTCTCTCAAACTTTGCATCATCTGTTCTCGAAAAAGACAACAAGATCTATATCAGCCTCAGCGATGACTTCTATACAGAGATGACACAGGAGGAAGAACACAAAATGTGCTATGCTCTTAACTGTATCACACGCTATCTGATTGACATTGCCTGCGAAAATTTCAGTGAATTCAAAAAATTTATTTTATCAACTTGTAAGAGACTTATCCAGCAAAAGAATATTGTCAATGAGATCTGTCAAGATATACATACCGAACTTCCAAATATGCAAAGCAATATCTGCCTTTGTCAATAAAAAACTGAGCCACCTCGCTAATAAAAAAGTGAGCCAGTT
>ERZ791840.814-NODE-814-length-18297-cov-4.378632_pt1 | contig 18297 bp, 16 predicted proteins | sample MGYA00510291_ERZ791840 | MGnify/ENA primary metagenome ERZ791840 (study PRJEB30046, sample SAMN00715256) | human gut metagenome | study: EMG produced TPA metagenomics assembly of the A metagenome-wide association study of gut microbiota in type 2... | reverse complement strand
GTGGCGGTCGTTGTAGTCGTAGTTTCTGTGGTGGTGGTCGTGGTCACTGGCGGTGCGTTGGGATCATCCAGAGCCACAAAAGGAATACTTTGCTCCTTTGCATATGTCTCTGCATAGGAATTTGTATAGCCATAAATGGTTAGGTTCGTGTCATCCTGAAATGCCGTGGTTGAAATATCGGTAACGCTTCTTGGAATTACAATCTTTTCCAACGCAGTGCACTTAGAAAAAGCATTAGCTCTAATACTGGTAACACTGTCCGGTATCGTGATTTCTAACAAATTAGAATAGCCATAAAAAGCATGATTTTCAATGGTTGTCACACTATCTGGTATCACGGCTTCTGCCACCAGCACTCCATTCACATAAAGATTTCCCCCATTACACAATGGATTCGAATAATCATTGTGAAATTGAATTTTACTCCAAGATTCAAGATCAGAAATATAAACCTTTTTTAATTTTTCACAGCCCTCAAAAGCAGAATCTAAAATGGTTGTAACACTTTTCGGAATCACAATTTTTTCTAGTGCAGTACACTTTTTAAAAGTCTCACTTCCAATAAACGACGTGTCGTCCGGAAGGGTAATTTCTTTCAGACTAGTACAATTTTGAAAAATACTACCTGCAATAACCGTCACACTGTTCGGTATCGTAATTTCTGTCAAACTAGTACAATTGTAAAAAGCATCACCTGCAATACTCGTTACGCTGTTCGGTATTGTAATATTTGCCAAACTGGTGCAATAAGAAAAAGCACCATATCTAATACTTATTACACTTTCTGGAATGGCGATTTCTCTCAAACTGCTACAGCTTCTAAATGACTGCTTTCCAATACTTAACACACTGTCTGGTATTGTGATTTCTGCCAAACTGCTACAACCTTTAAACGCCTGCGCTTCAATGCTCAATACACTGTCTGGTATTGTGATTTCTGTCAAATTAGTGCAGTTAGAAAAAGCAGAACTTCCAATGCATGCCACCTTTTTCCCGTCAATTTCTTCCGGGATTTCAATTGATATAACATCACTATTGCAGCCAACAATTGAAACTCTACCTGCATCTAAAATGCAATAGTACAAATCTCCATATGTTCCATCATAAGAAGTTGGCACTTGCGCACTCGCCGTCAACACCGTCCCCACAGATTCCAGCACACCTTGCAAGCCCGTCACGCCAACGCTTCCCACGCAAAGCACCCCTGCTGTCACCGCGGCGACCGCTTTTTTCCATAATTTCATTTGTAACTCCTCCAATTCGTTTTTATTGCAGTATTAGTGTACCATTTTCTTGAAAAAAAGTCAAGTTTTTTCTTTTTGTACAAAATCAAAATCGTGAGGAAAAACTGTATCAGACAATTTATCTATCCTCACTTCTTTACGATAATATCTCCCAACTGAAACGGCACGACCTGCTGCAAACTGTCCAGCGACAGTTCCAGCTGGTGTCCGATTTTTCCGGCGCTGCACAGAATTGTGGGGAAATTCTGCGCAGATTCGTGAATGGTGGTATGAAACAGCTTTTTCATGCCGATAGGGGAACAGCCGCCGTGGATATAGCCGGTCAGCGGCAGCAGATCCTTGGATTTGCACATGGAAATGGCCTTTTCTCCTACCGCAGCTGCGGCTTTTTTCAAATCCAGTTCTTCCGCAACCGGAACCAGGAATACATAATGCTCGCCGGATTTGGCTACGGTGACCAGGGTTTTAAAGACTTGTTCCGGATTTTGTCCCAGGGCCTGTGCCAGTTCCACGCCGGTATGCTGGCCGGTTGCCTGTTCCCAGCAGCGGTGCACATAGGGGACTTTGGCTTTCTCCAGAATGCGGATTGCGTTGGTTTTTATGATTTTTTCCTTTGCCATAAGATTACGCTCCTAACGTGACCACTGCATAAGAATGGTGCAGCTCTGCCGCTAATTTCGAAAAGACATCTTCGGTTTTAATCCGAATCGTGGAAGTATTAATACAAGGGTGGCATCCGAAACAGGACTCCTGCAAAAGATCTTTGTCTACCACAAGCTGCACACGGTTTTCGGTGTCATACATCAGACCGAAGATCGTCGCAGAGCCAGGAGTCAGATGCAGAATCTGTTCCAGATCCTCTTCCTTTGCAAAGGAAAGCCTGGAGCATCCCAGCTGGCTGGTAATTTCCCTGGTATGAAATGGTTTGTCTCCCGGCATCAGCAGCAGGTAAAAGTTGGTTCGCTGCCGGTTGCAGAGAAAGAGATTCTTGCAGATGGGTGTTTCCAGTGCCTCGGAAACAGCGTGGCAGGCATCCATTGTAAAAGCGGCTTCATGGTCTGCCCGTACAAACGGGATGTGCAGGCGTTCCAAAAGGTCATAGACGGCCAGTTCTTTTTCCAGTCGGTTTTCCGAAGAAGTGGGGCGGCCGGTTTCAATCAGCATAAGCATTTCCTCCCAAAAAGAGCGCATTGACAGTAAAAACGATCAATGCGCTCTGAAAGCGTGTCCTTCCAAAAAGGACAAGGTTTTATGTGAAATAGCTGCGCAAAGGTTATGAGAAAAGTGGCAGTTCCTTGCGCTTGGGGGTTACAGAGTGAACATAATTTCGTTCAGGATTGCTTCCAGCATTTCCTGACGGCCGCTGGTGAGAGAAGCAGTTACTTCGCCCTTTTCCAGTGCGTACTTTTCCAGATCAGCCATTGTTGCCTTGCCGGCAATGATATCTGCACCGATGCCGGTGTTCCAGCTTGCATAACGGTCAGCAACGAACTGATCCATTCTGCCGTCAGCAATCAGCTTGTCTGCAATACGCAGACCCAGTGCGAAGGTGTCCATTCCGGCGATATAGCTGTGGAAAATGTCCTCCAGTTCGAAGGAGCCGCGTCTTGCCTTAGCGTCAAAGTTCAGACCGCCGTTGGTGAAGCCGCCTGCTTTCAGAACTTCGTACATGCACAGTGCTGCATCATATACATTGGTGGGGAACTGGTCGGTATCCCAGCCCAGCAGCGGATCGCCCTGGTTTGCATCGATAGAACCGAACATGCCGTTGGTTCTTGCAACGCGGAGCTCGTGCTGGAAGGTGTGCTGTGCCAGTGTTGCGTGGTTTGCTTCGATGTTCAGCTTGAAATCCTTGTCCAGGCCGTACTTCTGCAGGAAGCCAATTACAGTTGCAGAGTCGAAGTCATACTGATGCTTGGTGGGCTCCTTCGGCTTCGGTTCTACATAGAAGTCACCGGTAAAGCCGATGCTTCTTGCATAATCTACTGCCAGGTGCATCAGACGAGCCATGTTGTCCAGTTCCAGACCCATGTTGGTGTTCAGCAGGGTTTCATAACCTTCACGGCCGCCCCAGAAAACGTAGCCCTGGCCGCCCAGCTTTACTGTTGCGTCGATTGCGCTCTTGATCTGTGCAGCTGCATAGGCAAAAACATCTGCACTGGGAGAAGTGCCGGCACCATGCATATAACGTGGATGATCAAAGCACTTTGCAGTACCCCACAGCAGCTTCTTTCCGGTTTCGTCCTGCTTCTGCTTACACAGGTCTACGATTTCTCTCAGCTTTTCATTTGTTTCGCTGAGGGAGCCATACTCCGGAGACAGATCTCTGTCATGAAAGCAGTAGTAATCAATGCTCAGCTTGTCCATGATCTCAAATGCTGCTTCTACCTTAGCCTTTGCCCGTGCAGTAGGATCTGCGCAGCCCCAGGTCTTGTCCGTTGTGCCACAGCCGAACATATCGGTACCGTCACCACCCATGGTGTGCCACCAGGACAGCGCAAACTTCAGCTGTTCCTTCATGGTCTTTCCGGCTACAATTTCATCCGGATTATAAAACTTAAATGCCAGTGGGTTCTTGGAGTTCTTTCCCTCGTATGCAATTTTGGGAATGCTCTTAAAAAATTCGCTCATTTCGAATAACCTCCTGAAAATGGAAATTTGACAGCCTTTCCAGGTGAATTCCGGCAGACCGCCTATATCACAGACATCTTTGAAATCGTTTGAAGCGACCTTTTTTGTGGGTTCACGTCCAGGTATGCGCAGAGAAAATCTGCATTTCAGAGCACAGCGCTCAATGTGAAGTGGTTTACAAAATCCAGTGCCTTTCAGATTTCAAAGTGGTCTGTTGAAATGCCTGCAAGAAAAAGCAAGGCATTTCATCCAAAGAATTAGAATATGTTGATTTCACGGTTCCGGGTTGCAAAATAGTCCTCTAGAACCGCAATATAGGAGCGGAAGCAAACCTCGCCCCGGAAGGTGAGAACGTCATTTTGCTCCGGAACACCCAGTTCTTCCAGCTGTGCGTCTGAAATATCCCGGAGATAAACCGTGTCCGTATTTGCTGGAATGCCCAGGGTCTCCTTTTGCGCATCGGTTAAATCCAGTTCTACATCCTGAGAAATTTCCAGAATCTGTGTGGTTATCTCGGAACGGGAAACCGTGCTCCACTCTGCGTGAACATCATCCGTTGTGGCAGGACGCTGTAAAAAGACCGTGCGGTCATAACCAGTAGCCACAAATGAAATCAAAGGCAGGTTGATGTCCTTGTCATTCGGCTCTACATGCACAGCAATGTTGCCGCCGGAGCTGTCATCGGTCTGAATGATCTCGTATCGGTAAGAACCGGAAGGGGACACGTTCTGTTCCAGAATGGTTTGCTGTGTTGTCGGTGTGAACAGAGAGAGCAGCATGAAATATGCCAGAGATCCCAGAATGTACAGCAGCAGGAACAAAACGCCAAAAATCGTTTTGACCGTTTCGCCTGCGCCGGACAGGAAAAAGATCAGAAGTGCAGTGATCGTAATCGGCAAAATCAGTTCCCATTCTCCAAAGCATAGGAGTATCATAGGGAAAATCGCCGGCAGTAATAGGATTCCGGTAATGCGCGTCAGAATTTGAAACCGGCTGTACAGCATAGCAGACAGTGCAAGAAATGACACAATGCAGAGGAAAATGCACAACAGCGGCTTATTCGGAATCGATAGCTTGTAGAAAATCGAGAGATAGGAGAACCAGCACATCAAAGCACAATAACAAATGCCCAAGAATGAGCAGAAACGTCTCCACCAGATATTTGAAGTGTTTTCGTTCATGGATACAATCCTGTCCCCGGCACAGCGGCCGGAAATTTTTCCTTTCCTTCCAAAAACAGATCGCACGGCAAAAAACATCGCTGTCCTTTTTGCGGCAAATGCTGTTTTTGATTTGATGATCCCACCGGCACAGCAGAACCTGACTCCGGCGGATTTTTTCAGATACACACAGCACACAGAAATAGATGCTGCATGAAAGTATCATGATTTCGTTGAATTGGTGCGGAAAGCTGCACCGGCATCATTTTTGATGCAAAGAATCCTGTATGATCTCTTTTATTATATCATTTTTTTCAGAATGTGGCAAGTGGTATTTCAAAAAAATTTGCGAAAATGGGGATCTGGCTGCATAAATGTGAATCAGAAATCGGCACACATATGGATGATGTCCAAAAAAAGCGTGAAAAAAGAAAAAATCTCTTGAATCTTGACGGAAAATATGATATAATCAAGATTAACTGTCAATGTTGCAGAATAATGGAAAGGAGAGTGGAAAATCCGGGATTCTGGGAAAAATGTGCGCAGGGTGTACCTTTTAAAATAGGATTCCGGTTTTTTCAGGGCGATTGTATGACGAAATCCGTAGTATGTATTTTGATTGCAATTTTGGTTTATATGTTGACCATGATTGTAATTGGTGCTGTTTACAGCAAGAAGAACAGCAACGTAGGTGACTTTTATCTGGGAGGGCGAAAGCTGGGGCCGGTTGTTTCTGCCATGAGTGCAGAAGCATCAGACATGAGCAGCTATCTGCTTATGGGCTTGCCGGGACTGGCATATCTGAATGGCTGTGCGGAAGTCGGCTGGACGGCAATCGGACTGGCCATCGGAACCTATCTGAACTGGCTGCTGGTGGCAAAGCGCCTGCGCGTTTACTCGCAGAAATGCCGAAATTCCATTACCATTCCAGATTTCTTCTCGAATCGGTATCGGGATGACAAGCATATCCTGATGGGAATTGCAGCGGTGATTATCCTGGTATTTTTTGTACCGTATACCGCTTCCGGCTTCTCTGCCTGCGGAAAGCTGTTCAATCAGCTGTTCGGCTGGGATTATCATGTGGCAATGATCATCAGCGCTGTGATCATCATTTCCTATACTTGTCTGGGCGGATTCCTGGCCGCAAGCTTTACCGACCTGATTCAGAGCATTGTAATGACATCGGCCTTGGTTGTGCTGGTGATTTATGGCGTGCATACAGCCGGCGGCCTTGGCAATGTCTGGGAAAATGCAAAGGGTCTGGAGCATTATCTCAGCTTTACCAGCACGCGTACCGCAGAGGGCGATCTGGTATCCTATGGTGGCCTGAGCATTGTTTCCACACTGGCGTGGGGGCTGGGCTATTTTGGCATGCCCCACATTCTGCTGCGATTCATGGCAATTGATGACAAAAACAAGGTGAAGATTTCTCGCCGCATCGCTTCCGTCTGGGTAGTACTGGCCATGGGCGTTGCGATTCTGATTGGTATTATCGGCAATGCGCTGACTGCAAACGGAACCGTTGCGCCGCTTACCACTTCTTCCAAGGCAGAGACGATTGTCCTGGAAATGGCAACGGTACTGAGCAAACACAGCGTGGGAGCGGCGCTGATTGCCGGATTGATCTTTGCCGGAATCCTGGCCTGCACCATGTCCACCTCGGATTCACAGCTGCTGGCAGCTTCTTCCAGTATGTCTGAGAATCTGATGAAGGGTGTGTTCCGGGTAAAGCTGTCAGAAAAGCAGTCGATGTTTGCCGCACGTGCGGTGCTGCTGGTGATTGCTGTGCTGGGAATTTTCCTGGCGTGGGATCAGAACAGCTCCGTTTTCCGCGTGGTTTCCTTTGCGTGGGCTGGATTCGGCGCAACATTCGGGCCGGTTGTCCTGACGGCGCTGTTCTGGAAGCGCTCCAATAAATACGGCGCAATCGCCGGCCTGCTGACCGGCGGCATTATGATTTTTGCCTGGAAGTTTGGCATTGCCAAGCTGGGCGGCGTGTTTGCCATCTATGAGCTGCTGCCGGCGTTCCTGTGTGCACTGATCGCCATTGTGGTGGTCTCACTGCTGACAAAGGCACCGGAACAGGAAATTGTGGACGAATTCGAGGCAGTTTCTGCGGAAGTGAAGCAGAAGTAATAAAACCAAAAGCAAACCAAGCCGGTTTCTGCGTGAAGGCTGCGCAGATGCCGGCTTTTTTATGAAAAAACGAAGGACTTGACTTTTTTGTATGAAAATAGTATACTAATGCTGTAATTTATTGCAAAAAAGAAATGGAGGATGTAACAATGAAGTTATGGAAAAAAGCGGTCGCCGCGGTGACAGCAGGGGTGCTTTGCGTGGGAAGCGTTGGCGTGACAGACTTGCAGGGTGTGCTGGAATCTGCGGGAATGGTGTTGTCGGCGAGTGCAGAAGAAGGTACTTATGGAAATTTGTCCTATAATGTAACCAATGCAGGTGAAGCTGAAATTACGGGGTGCGATATGGGTGTTACCTCCGTTGAAATTCCGGCTGAGATTGACGGAAAACCTGTGACGAGTATTGGAAATAATGCTTTTCGCGACTGTATCAGCTTGACAGAAATCAAGATGCCAGACAGCGTTACAAATATTGGAAATGGTACTTTTTACGGCTGTACCAGCTTGACAGGAATCACAATACCGGACGGCGTAACAAGTGTTGGATTTCAGACCTTTTCCGGATGTATCAGCTTAAAGGAAATCGCCATACCAGACAGCGTAACAAGTATTCAAAATAACGCTTTTTACGGTTGTGCCAGCTTGACGGAAGTCGTCATTCCAAACAGTGTGACGCGTATTTACAGCGGGGCTTTTTACAAATGTACCAGTCTAATAGAAATGACTATTCCGGACAGTGTAACGTATATTGGAGAGTGTGCTTTTTGCGGCTGTACCAATTTGAAAAAAATTGTTGTTCCAGATAGTATAACGAGTATTGGAGGCAGTACTTTTTACGGCTGTACCAGTTTGACGGAAATCACCATACCAGACGGTGTGACGAATATTTGGAGCAGCACTTTTCGAGGCTGTTCCAGCTTGACGGAAATCACGATTCCGGACAGTGTGACGAGTATTGGTGACAGTGCCTTTTACAGCTGTACCAGCTTGACGGAAGTTACCATTCCAGACGGTGTGACGAATATTGAAGGATTTGTTTTTACGAATACACCATGGCTTATAGCCAAGCAAGAGGAAAATCCACTTGTGATCATCAATGGAACTTTGATTGATGGAACAACTTGTACTGGGAGTGTTACCATACCAGACAGCGTGACAAGTATTGCAGGAGGAGCTTTTGATAGCTGTACTGGTCTGACGGCAATTACCATTCCGGAAAGTGTAACAAGCATTGGAGATAGTGCTTTTTACAGATGTACCGGCTTGACGGAAATCGCCATTCCAGAAAGTGTAACAAGCATCGGCAATTATGCTTTTGATAGTTGCACCAACTTGACGAAAATCACCATTCCGGACAGCATAACGAGTATTAGCAATTATGCTTTTCGCGGCTGCACTGGCTTAAAGACACTTACTATTCCGGACAGTGTGACAACTGTTGGAGAAAATGCTTTTTCCGGCTGTACTGGTCTGACGGAAATCGCCATTCCAGACAGCGTAACGAGTATTGGAGATCATGCTTTTGACGGCTGTACCGGCTTAAAGACAATCACCATTCCGGACAGCATAACGAGTATTAGCAATTATGCTTTTCGCGGCTGCACTGGCTTAAAGACACTTACTATTCCGGACAGTGTGACAACTGTTGGAGAAAATGCTTTTTCCGGCTGTACTGGTCTGACGGAAATCGCCATTCCAGACAGCGTAACGAGTATTGGAGATCATGCTTTTGACGGCTGTACCGGCTTAAAGACAATCACCATTCCGGAAAGTGTGACAAGCATTGGAAATGGTACTTTTCAAAGTTGCACCAATTTGACAGAAATCACGATACCGGACGGTGTGACAAGTATTGAAGGTTGGACTTTTTCCTACTGCACTGCTCTGGAAAAAATTGTAATTCCAAGAAGTGTTACTGACATTGACTCTTCAGCATTTGAAAATGACACAAATCTTACCATTTACGGCTATACAAATTCTTATGCAGAGACATATGCAAAGGAGCAAAATATTCCCTTTGTGGCACTGGACAATTCCAACACACCATCAGTAGACACTGCTTCTATGGGTGACCTGGACGGAGACGGCGTGATCTCCATTGATGACGCATACCAGGCACTGCTGGCATATTCCAGTATCAGCGCCGGCGGCGCCCCGAATCTGACGGAAGCGCAGAAGAAGTTCGCAGATGTGGACAAGGACGGAGAAATTACCATCAATGATGCGTTCTACATCCTGCGATACTACGCAGAGCATTCCGCCGGAAATCCCATTCGCTGGGAAGAATTGTTAGGCGCGTAATTACGTTATATTTACGAAAAACCGTGAACTATGAGAACAGTTCACGGTTTTGTTTTTATTGCGATTTTTCATAGGCCTGCCGCAGTTTTTCAATGGCATGCTTTTCCAGCCGGGAAATGTACGACCGGGAAATACCCAGCTTTTTGGCAACCTCACGCTGGGTCATAGGTGTGCTTCCGTACAGTCCGTAGCGCTGCACCAGAATTTCCACCTCACGGGGTTCCAGAACCGTTTTCAGATAGGCGTACAGCTGTTTGGACTGAATCAGCGTATCAACCAGTTCCGGCAGGTCGGTTCCGTCATCGATAATGTCCATGAGCGTCAGCTGGTTTCCGTCACCGTCCGTTTCAATTGGTTCGCCCATATAAATCTGGTCGGCGTGTTTCTTTTGCGAACGGAAATTCATGAGGATTTCATTTTCAATGCACCGGCTGGCATAGGTGGCAAACCGCGCCCCCTTGGCATAGTCAAAAGAATCCACCGCCTTTACCAGCCCGATTGTCCCGATGGAGATCAGCTCCTCCTGCTCCGGCTGTGGCATGCCGTATTTTTTGGTAATATGTGCCACAAGCCGCATGTTGTGCAGAATTAGTTTTTCCCGTGCCGCAGTGTCTCCGGCGGCCATGTTCTGAAAGCATTCCTGTTCTTCCTCCCGGTTCAGCGGCTTTCGAAAAGAGCCGGACTCTGTCACATGGAGAAAAAAGAAGAGCATCTGCTGTAAAATATGAAAAAACATCGAATCACCTCAGATCAGCTTATGCCGAAAAAAGACGAATCAGAACCCACGAAAAAAATTTTACAGTTACAGCAGCCTGCTGCATACAAAATGCCCCATGATGTGCTATAATCATCATAGGGCATTTAGGGTCGAGTGTTTTATCCAAACATGCTTTCGTTAAATTTCATCGATGTTATCCGCGAGAGCACATACAGTTTTCAGAAACACTTTTACCTTTTCCGGATTTTTGTCCTCCAGGGTGAGTGCAAGAATCTTTATCATATTATTGCTGATCTCGGCTTCTCCGAACACCAGGTTGTCCAGACTGACGTGGAGAATCTGAGAGATTTTGGCAAGTGTTTCCAGAGACGGAGAGCGTGTGCCCCGCTCTAAGTGCCCGATATATCCGGTGGAAAGGGAGCAGGATTCACTAAGCTGCTCCTGCGTCATTCTCGAAAGCTCACGATGTTTGCGGATACGGTCACCGATAGCAATATAGTCAAGCGCTTGTTCCAATGACATCACTCCTTTTTTACTATTATACTGCATTTTCATTTTGGGTATAACAGACTGTACGAATTTCTTTTTCCGTCTTTTGGATTCTATTTTATTACTAAATAGACGGAAAATACTTGACCTATAGTATAAAAAGTGATATAATAAAATAAAGTCCGACTTTATATGAATTGAGGCGAAATGATATGAAAAAGTATTTTGGATTGATTTTGTGCTGTTTATTTTTGCTTACGGCTTGTCAGAGTGAAAAGAGCATAGGCAAACAGGCGAAACGCTCTGAAAGTTCTGCTCCTTCTTCTGCGGAAAACAGGGAGCAGGATGCTTCCGGAGATTCTGAGGATGCAGATGCCGCAGAGCAAGAGGGCTTGACAGACAGTGCTGTTGGCGTAAACTCCATGCATGTAAATGATGAAAATCTTAGCGAAGCGCAAAAAATGCTGATAGGGTATACTGATGATAACTATTTCCAGTTACATCAGTACGAACTGTTACAGCGGTATCCGGACGCTTATAATGATGCACAGGTGGTTTTTACCGGAAAGGTGACAAAGGTAATCCAGGCGGACGATAGCTCCTATGAGATATTGGCAACACTGGATGAATTCCATGATGATACCTTCTTTTCGCAAAATGAAGTTTGCATTAAGGGAAATCACGCGGATAATTATTCAGATGCCACGAAAAATTATCGTATTATCGAAGGCGATCAGATCAAGTGCTTTGGCGTTTCAAAGGGAAGCCAGAATGTAGAAGTCAATGGTGCGTCTTCCTACCTGCCTGTGTTTGAAGCCAATCAGGTGATTGTAGACAATGGAATCGGAAACTATACAAGATATAATCTCAGTTACATAAAGGAACTGTCGCAGGCCATGTTCCCCAACGGAATCAAAATTCGGGAACCGATTCAGGGACAGGATTTTGATATCAATGGCTCGTGGGACGGCATTCACGATTATTCGGACTTGTTTTTAATCGGGGAACCGGATGATCAGAGCAATGCCAATTTTACAAGATATGAATTTTATCAGTCGAGGGGCTATATCAGAGACAACAAGAGTACGGCAGATGTAATCCGGCAATTAAAAATGAGTTTGTATATGCAGCATTATATTCTGACTGTGTATGATTCTGCCTTGAAAACCTTTACAATTGAATATTACGATCTGAGTTACAATAAGCTCTGGTCCAGAGAATTCGAAAATGCTTCTATTTATCAGTTTGATACAATGAGCGATAACGATTTCTTTGACTATACGGAATCCAATATCTATCTGGATTTAAATAACAATTTGTATGTCATTGATATGGAGACAGGCGAAGACAGAATTTCTCCTGTGACAGTGGGCGCAAAGACGGATATTCGTAAAACTACGGATGGTATCTTGCTTTTTTCAGATAGTATGACGGATACGGTGATGAAAACCGACTTAGAAGGCAATATTCTTTGGAAACTGGATTTGCCGCTCTATGACACAGAATTGAAAGATTCCTACACAAGCATGGGAGACGATTTTACTGTAGCGATCAATGCCATTCAGTTTGATGCGGATTCCATCAAGATTGAGTATGCATTTACGGCCACAGAATATAATGCGGAATATGATTATGATGAAGTGGTTTATTCTTCTCAAAAAATATTTGTTGTCGATAATGACGGCAATATGCTGATGAATACAGAGGTTTTGTAATATGAATTATTATGGTGTTGGAACAAGATTTGGAGGCACAGAGTGCTTTTTGGATGAATGCTGCGATCATAACTTCTGGTGCATGGGAAGCCCCAGTGAAAGAATGCTGGAACTGTATCACAATCTTCAGGAAGGGGATGTGCTGATTGCTAAAAAATACCACATGGAAAAGGGCGCGGCATTTTTTGCTATTGAAGCAATCGGCATTGTCACAGATACCAAAATGCCTGAGAATGTGCCGGCTCGCTTTAAAACAGACAGTACGATCTATGGCGTATCCGTCATTTGGATAAGACGTTTTTCTCAACCCATTTCATTTTCTTCAAAGGAATTCACATTGGGCGGGAAGAGATCAGGTTCTATTTTTCTTGAAAAAAAGGAGGAATGGAAAGATATTTTCAAAAAGCTTATGAAATACAATTATGCAGAAAATTTAGCACAAATCATGTCGTGCGGGAAAATGGCTGACGCTTCTGTCAGTGATAAGGAAATTTCGGAAGAGGCAGAGTAAGGCGGAGAACACGAGATTTGCAAAAAGGGAGTGGGATATATGTTTTGCAGAAACTGCGGAAAAAAACTGGAACCCGGACAGCGGTTTTGCCCGGACTGTGGTGCCGGGATTGAAGAGATTCCGGGAAATCAGGCATACTTTAATGCGGCCAATGCGCAAAGTGTTGCGATGTCAACATATCAAATCCAGCTTTTGCATACTCTTAGCGGCAAGATAAAAACAAACGCAGTGATTTGGATTGTAATTGCGGCGGTGCAGGTGATTCTCGGTTTCGTATACAACTGGATTATTCTGGTGATTGGTGTATTGAATCTGATATCCTGTGTGCGGGATCTGTTGTATACCAAAACACTGCTGGTCAAGCCAACAGGAATCGTTGAAAAGTACAAGCCGCTGACTGAGCCAATTATCACACTAGCATATAATCTGGTTTTTGGCGGTGTGATTGGTGTTGCAGGTACCATTTATTACTTGCTTGCCATACGGGCATATGTCATCCAGAATGAGCAGGAACTGCGGCAGATAGAAAGGCTTTACAGCTGATATTTCAACATAAATTGCAATAGGAGGAGAACAGGATGTTTTGTAAGAACTGTGGAAAAGAAATGAAGGAAAGCGATGCCTTTTGCCCGGTATGCGGCACCAGGAATGACAGCAATGCTGCACAGAATGCAGGTCAAATGGATGGAAGAGCGTTTCCATCAAACATGGCAAATTATGCAGCTGCGAATATGGCAGTGCAGAAGAAATTCAAAAAGAAGCCGCTTATCATTGTGGGAATTATTCTCGCTGCCATCATTGCAGTTGTGATACTCGCAGTGGTTCTTTTGGGATCCGATATTTCAACGGTCAAAAACGGAAGCCCCTATGATTATCCGGATAAAACATGGGGAGAGGTACTGGATGAATCCTGTAAGGATTCCGATTGGAGTTCCTTTACTTCTGAGGACGGAGACAGTGTTGTGGAATACAATGGTGTTGTGAAGTCAACTGGTGTTGATTTGTGCATCCAGTTTAAGGTGGACGAGCGTATATGGAGGTGGACGGCGAAAATTGCAGCTTACTTGAAATAGCAAGTGTTGTAGCAGTGCTATTTGAGGATTAAGAAATTGGAAGTACAATCAAATGGCTTATCATTTTTTAAATGCAAACGAACAGGTATTGATGGAAGGAGGATCCAATAAGACAATCTTTCTGGGATCAATAAAGGCGGTATGCTGATTTTAACCAACCAGAGACTGATTTTTAAAGCCACCTTTTCCTAGAAAATAGAGGAGATTCCGCTCGCTTCTATTTTAACCAGCGGTGATAGCTTTAACCTGCTGATTCCAACCGGAAACATGATTCGGGTATGTACCAGAGGCGGCAAAACCCATCAGTTTTTGCTGGTTGGAAAACAAAAAGAGGATTGGAAGCGTGCTTTGACAAACGTGGTATATTCTCTTCGCTCCTAAGCTGCTCAAAACGATATCTCAAAGACAAAAGGAAGTGCTTTACAACCTGGCAAAGCGCTTTCCTTTTATTTTTCGCACAAACATTTTAACTGGTGGTCGTACAAAATCTCGTTGATTTCGGGGACGGATTTTTGGTGTGCGATCCCATAAATCAGAATGCTGTCCCGTTCATCCTTGGGGTAGAGCAGAGCAAACTTTGCAATTCGCAAGGCGGTCTGGATTTCATCCAGGTTCAGCTGCATTCCAATGCAAAAGCTGAGCAGCGTCTCTCTTGACGGGAGCCGCGGATTCTTAGGAGATAAAAACTGATGACAAAATGGCTCCGAAAGTTCGGCACTTTTTGCAATCTGTGCAACGGTATACCCCTTTTTCTGCTTTAATGTATTTAAGTATTCTTTGATTTCACAATCTAACAGAAAATCTTTGTTTTCCTGTAAATAAGCATCAATGCTGCCGGACTTTTTCAGCAATTCCAGCAGCTTTTCCGTATCTTTCGGCTTCATGTGGTGTTGCTCCTTCTGAAAAAACTTTACAGTTTTATTATAGCATGATATAATAGAAAAGGCAAGGAAACGGGGGGGATTATTTTGTACAAATGGTTAGAAGCTGTACTAAAGGAACAGTACCAATTCATTCGCTGTCTGAGGAGAACGGCGCGGAGTGAAGTGATTTTGCTGGAACATAAAAACCTGCACTGCCGGATCATCAAACGTACTTTTACCGGGAATGCGGAGGTATACCGGAGACTGCTCCTGCTGAAACAGAAAAATATGCCTGAAATCTTAGAGGTTGCAGAAAATGAGAATCGCGTGCTTGTGCTGGAAGAATATATTGACGGCGTAACACTTGCAGACCTGCTGAACGAAAGGTTGTATCAGGAAAACCAGGTGAGAAAGCTGGTTTGTGAACTGTGCGATGTGCTGTCATTGATTCACAGTTATGATATCATTCATAAAGATATCAAGGCGGAAAATATTATGATTGAAAACGGTACACAGACCTTGAAGCTGATCGATTTCAATGCGGCCAGAATCTATAAGAAGTATTCCCCCAGAGATACAGAGTATCTGGGGACAGCGGGCTATGCCGCTCCAGAACAATACGGCGGTGTTAGCGACAGAAGAACAGATATCAAGCAGGTGGGGGAATTGATGAAAGTGATGTTGACCGGAGAAACTTCTGACAAGATTCCATACAGCGGAGCACTGGCAGATGTGATTGCAAAGTGTATTCATATTTCTCCGGACAAACGATTTCAGACTGCGGAAGCCTTGAAAAGGAGTCTGAAAGGATGAAGTACTGTAAATATTGCGGAAAAGGGCTGCACACCGCCTCCAGCTTTTGTCCGTACTGCATGAAGAGTCAGATTGCAAAACAGAGTGCGGCAATGCAGCAGAAAAAGTCCAAAAACATCCGCTATCGATTTCTGGAAGCAGGCTTGCTTCTGCTGTTGTGCGCGACGATTGCTGTACTCTGTTTCTTGGTTTGGGGAAAGGAGCCGGCGGAAACTAGCACGCCTTCGGACTCTGCGATAGACACTGTGAAATCAAGTGCCGCCACATGGACAGAACCGGCGCAGTCAACAACAGCAGCTGCAACTGTAAGCGTGGATGCAGCTGCATCCTCTGCGACGGACTTCATGGAAAATGCAAATGCTGCTGAAACTGCCGCAGCATCGGAAGCAGAAGCCAGTGCCCTTTCCATCGGCGATTATATCACGGCAGGGAAAACACGGAGTCAGATTCAAGGCTACGGCGGCTACACAGATATTGGCGGCACGATTTTAACAATAGAATCTATCACAGATCAGACTATTACGTTTTCCATTGTGCAGTACAGCGACAGTGGATATGCTGTGGATACGGTTTCGGCAAAGCAAATTACAGCACAGTGGGTGAAAAATACAGCTGCGTTTGAGTTTTGTGATGATACCCTGGATGGAAAAGGTTATGGAACACTGTCCTATGAAAACGGAACCATTCATATTGAAACCCGGAGCAATACCAACCATCCTACAAAGCTTGTCTTAAATGAAGATCTGGTAGGAACATAACCATTTTTTCGTTTTTGGAATTGGCTTGCACTTTTTCGGATTTGGTGGTATAATATATGCATTGCAGTTTCAAATGGCAATGCCGTTTTTGCGCTTGCCGCACATTTGAAAACAGCATTTCAAAATGGAAGGAGTTTTTATCATGTCAGATTGCAATCATCAGTGCAGTTCCTGTGCTTCCGGCGATGTCTGTCAGGAAAAAGAGCAGGATCCGCGGATTTTAAACAATACGAGGGGTGTCCGGAATGTAATTGGCGTTGTCGGCGGAAAAGGCGGTGTAGGAAAGTCTCTGGTTACCAGCCTGCTGGCCATTCAGACACGCCGTCTGGGATATGAAACAGCTGTTCTGGATGCAGATATCACTGGCCCTTCAATTCCGAAGATTTTTGGAATTCACGATCACGCACAGACCGATGATCAGAATCTGCTGCCGTATCTTGCAGCAGACGGTACAAAGGTAATGTCTCTGAATCTGCTGCTGGAGCATGAGACGGATCCGGTTTTTTGGAGAGGTCCTGTTATTTCCGGTGTTGTAAAGCAGTTCTGGGAAGAGGTTTCCTGGGGCGATGTAGATTTTATGTTTGTAGACATGCCTCCCGGGACAGGTGATGTTCCGCTGACTGTGTTCCAGAGCCTGCCGCTGGATGGCATCATTATTGTCTCTACACCTCAGTCTCTGGTATCCATGATTGTGCAGAAAGCGGTGAATATGGCACAGAAGATGAATATTCCTGTGTTGGGAATGGTAGAAAACATGCGCTTTCTCAAGTGCCCGGACTGCGGAAAGGAAATTCCGCTGTTCGGCTCTGATGCCGCAGTAGAGGATACCAATGTACCGGTTCTGGAACGTGTTCCTCTGGATCCCAAGGTAGCATCTGCCTGTGATGCCGGCACACTGGCTCAGACAGAGGTTCCGTATCTTTCCAAAACCGCAGAGATTCTGACGGCTTCTTTTGGTGAAAAGAAAAACGGATAATTTTTTCTGTTTTAAAAAGCAGAACCGCATTTTTTTCTTGAAATATAAGAAAGTGCAGAAAATCGACTGAAAATCCTTGACAAACGAATTGAAATCCGCTATACTGTAAACACAAACAGCAAAGGCGCTGTGCAGAAATGTACAATGCCTTTGCTGTTTTTTTATGATGCGGTGAGAAAAGCCGCATTTGGATCTGTGTAATAACAGATTCCAAAATCTGAAAGCAGAACTGGTACCACTGTTTTCAAGAACATCATGGAGAGGTGCTTTATTATGGATCAAACATCAATTTTGAGTTTAATCAGTGATAATGTGTATGGAATATGGTTCTTAGTCGGTGCGGCATTGGTATTCTTTATGCAGTGCGGATTTGCAATGGTTGAGGCTGGCTTTACCAGAGCAAAGAATGCCGGCAACATTATTATGAAAAATCTGATGGACTTTTGTCTGGGTACAGTGGTATTCATCCTGATCGGATTTGGTTTGCTGTGCGGAGAAGATGTGGTCGGCATTATCGGCAAGCCGGGATTTGATATCTTCTCAGATTATGCAAACTTTGACTGGTCCAGCTTTGTATTCAACCTGGTATTCTGCGCAACAGCGGCAACAATTGTTTCCGGTGCTATGGCAGAACGGACAAAGTTTATTTCCTATTGTATTTACTCTGCTGTCATTTCAGCATTGATTTATCCGGTAGAAACCCACTGGGTATGGGGCGGCGGCTGGCTGTCTCAGCTTTCTACTCCGTTCCACGATTTCGCAGGTTCCGGTGTCATCCATATGGTCGGTGGTGTTTCGGCACTGATTGGTGCTGCAATCCTCGGCCCGCGTATTGGTAAGTTCACCAAGACAAAGGACGGCAAGGTAAAGGTAAATGCCATTCCGGGACACTCCCTGACCATCGGTGCGT
>ERZ791840.803-NODE-803-length-18486-cov-2.439531_pt1 | contig 18486 bp, 6 predicted proteins | sample MGYA00510291_ERZ791840 | MGnify/ENA primary metagenome ERZ791840 (study PRJEB30046, sample SAMN00715256) | human gut metagenome | study: EMG produced TPA metagenomics assembly of the A metagenome-wide association study of gut microbiota in type 2... | reverse complement strand
GGGGTACAGGCGTAAAAACTCGCTGGCCCATTGCTCCGTCAAATGGTTTGGAACTACAAAAAGATTTTTCTGAGATAATCCCAGACGTTTGCTCTCCATTGCCGCCGCTACCATTTCGTAGGTCTTCCCAGCACCTACCACATGAGCAAGAAGCACATTATCACCATATAGCTGATGTGCGACTGCATTTTTCTGATGCGGTCGAAGTTCTATTTCCGGATTCATTCCTGGGAAAGTCAGATGACTTCCATCGTATTCACGGGGACGGATACTATTGAAACGTTCATTGTACACGCTTACCAGTCTTTCTCTCCTCTGCTGATCCTTAAAAATCCAATCTTGGAATGCAGCCTTCAAGGCATCCTGCTTTTGTGATGCCAACATAGTTTCTTTTTTATTCAAAACTCGCACTTCATCCCCATTGTCATTTACGACTTTATCATAGATTCTAACATCTTTTAGATTCAAGGTATCTTCCAGAATCCGGTAGGCATTTGCTCTCTCCGTTCCATACGTTGCATAGGCAAACGCATTTCTTGGACTATCGGCGTTCTTTCCTGTAATCCTCCACTCACCATTTACCTCAGAGAATTTTACCTGTATTTCCTTCTGTGCAAGATACCTCGGCGTATGAAGCAGTTCCACCATAAAATCCTGATAATCCGAAGGTTCAATCCATGTGGCTCCAACACGCACCTCAATCTCGGATGCTTCCAGATCTCTCGGCTGAACTGCCTCCAATGCACGGACATTCGGTGTGAATTCTGGATGATTCTCTGCAAAAGTTCTCGCAGTGTTTAATTTATCCCTGACGTTTCCAGAGAGATATTCATCTCCGCTTTCCCACTGGTCTGTCAGTGGATTTTTGAAGATAACTCCAACCAGCTCTTCTGTAATTTTCTCTTCGGTCTTTCCGGTCAGCTGTGCCATATATGGGAGATCTACTTTAGCCCTTTCATTTAAAGACAGAGCAAGTGCTTCTGTGGCTGTCTCCACACTTGTCACAGCAACCGCCTTTTTGATGGTTCGTTTGGTGAACATGTCCGCTTTCCGCTTCAATGTTCCATCTTCATTCAAGTCTTCCAGGGAACACAGCAGACAATAAGAAGAGTCATCAGAAAATGCCCGTTTATTAGCATTACTTCCAATAACTCCATACTTTGCTGTGTAGGTATCATACATCTGATTCAGTTTTTCCTGCTGTTTTTGGATTTCTTCGTCTGTGACAAATTCTTCCATCTGCATGGCGATCAGCTCACGAACGGTATCACGGATTGCAACCATACCTTTCACACGTTCTGCTGTGGCGGCAGGCATTTTTACCTGATTCATCAAAGAATTGACACGGTAATATACCTGATCATCTACTACCGTATAGCTGTAATTTCTAACATTTGGATCAGCCGGAATACTCTCTGGCATCTCATCCAGTTCTGCCTCCACATCTACTGCCGGTGCCATGCTTCCCTTGATGTGTTTTACAGCTTCTTGTAACTGTAATTCCAAATCAGCTCCTTCCATTGGAGCACAGGTTGTTTCCATACCATACGGACCGGACACTTCTTTCATCTCACCCAGAATCATTTCCGGATGCTGAACAAAATACTGATTGACCGTAATTCCATTGACATCACTATCCAGATTTATCCATTCCGGCATTTCTTTCGTAAGGCTTTCCCTCTTTTGGAAAAACAAGATATCAGCACTGACTTCTGTTCCCGCATTTGCCTTAAAAGCTGTGTTCGGCAGTCGGATTGCTCCCAACAGATCTGCCCGCTCTGCCAGATATTTCCGGACTTCCGGTGACGCCTTATCCATAGTTCTCTTTGTTGTGATCAGTGCCGCCACACCACCTGGACGTAACTGATCTATCGTCTTGGCGAGAAAGTAGTCATGGATCATGAAATTGTAGCGATCATACTGACGGTCATTGACCTTGTATGCACCAAATGGCACATTTCCAATCGCCACATCAAAAAAATCATTAGGATAATCTGTCTTCTCAAAACCTTTGATCTGAATATTGGCATCTGGATAGAGTAGCTTTGCAATTCTACCGCTGATACTGTCCAGTTCCACACCATAGAGTTTGGACTGATTTAGATTCTCTGGAAGCATTCCAAAGAAGTTCCCGACTCCCATAGACGGCTCCAGGATATTTCCTTTTGTAAATCCCAGATTCTCCAACACCTGATACATACTTTCAATCACAATCGGCTGTGTATAATGAGCATTTAAGGTGGAAGCTCTGGCTGCAGCATATTCCTCTGGTGTAAGAACCGTCTTTAATTCCAGATATTCTGTCTCCCATGCAGCTTTTGTCTCATCAAATGCATCTGCAAGACCTCCCCAGCCAACGTACCTGGATAAGATTTTCTGTTCCTCTGATGTCGCATTGCGGTTCTCATCCTCACATTTCTTTAACAACTGGATAGCCATGATATTGGCACGGAACTTTTCTTTTGCTGTACCCTGTCCAAGCTCATCATCTGTGATGCGGAAGTTCGTTGCTGGAATCGGTTCTGATATCCCGTTAATCTCTTCCAAAGATTTTTTTCCTTCCGATACCTCAACTTCTCTAGATAATTCTTTTTCTTTTTTATCATAATCTGTCCACACACGTTGAGAAATAGCAGTAAAATACGAGGACTCTTCCTCCATAATTTCTTCCCTGATTTCCCGTAATTCATCTAAAGTATCCGCATTTACAGTTTTGTTGTGATAATGATAATAAAGTACTTCTTGTCCGAGTTTTACATCCAGACGTTCCAATTCTTGTGTTGACATTCGATTCCAAATATCATCTTTTTCCGTATGAATCGTGAAACCTTCTCCATCATCATGATATTCTAATGTGTATTGAAGTCGATTCGCTTCTCCCTTAACTTTGCAATCAAAATCGTGGATTTTTGTTCTGGTACCAGACATATATTCTGAATCAACTAATCGCAAATCAGTTATATCTTCCGCTGTCAAAGTATCCTGCTCCAGCTGTTCTCCTAACATCTGCTGTGCTTCTTCCAAATCTGCCAGTCTTTGTGCTTCCTGTCGTTCTTCGTACTTTTCCATTTCTTCCGGTGACAAATAATCATCTGTGCGGATTAACTGGCGAACACGTTCTGCAACCTTGTTCCACTTTAATAAAACTTCTACCTCTGGACTGCCAATTTTCCCTTTTGCAAGTTTTAATCCTTTTGCATCATGGGATGCGTCGGAAGCATCTGCTCCTGGTATTCCGGGTGAGGAACCACCTGTTCCATACTCATTTTTCAGGAACTCAGCTGCATCTTTCATATCATGATGTTCCATGAAATACTCATAGATTCGGTTACGTCCTCCTGCAGTAATGCCGCCTCTTCTTAACACTGCGTCAATTTCATCCTGTGTGATAAAGGATAGTGCCGGACGTTCGACCGTAAATTTCTGGTCTACCCAGGAACGCTCCCTCTGAAGATCCTGAAAGCGTTGGAAATATTCCGGATTATGCTGAATCTCCCAGCGGTGATAATCTCCCGGATTCTCATCCATATATTTCTGCAGCCATTCAAAACGATAGACAATCGCATCTGCTTCCTCTTGATCTGTCCATGCTCCACTCACTACATCCTGCCAGTCTGAATATGATTGTTTCTTTTCCCAGTTTCTGCAAGTATCCCGAAAATGAAGTGCAAGAAGATTGGTCATTTCTTCCTGCTCCTGTTCAATGGCATTATTGGAAATCAAATTATCCACGTAATTTCCATCCTCATACATATCCCGAATTCTGTTCGCTGCTTCTTCCCACGTAACCATGCGGTCAAAGTTTCTTCTGGCAGAGTCCCCTCGCCGGATACGGATACCATCATTGTCATACCAGATACTGATTTTCTGACCATCTATGGTAAATCCTTTGCCACCAGTTCCATATTCATCTTTCAGAAAACTCCGCATTTCTTCATTATCCAGACCTTCAATCAGTCTTGCTGTAATATGAAACAGTGTATTTTTCTGTCCGCTTCCCGTGCGGAGAATATCATTTACCACTTCATCGGAAATAAGAAAAGCGGCTGGCTGTTCCAATGCAGCTGCCGCTTTCCTTATTTCTCCTAACTGTTCCTCTTCTGTTGGGAACAGACTTAACTGTAAATAATCTCCTGAATCACCAGCTCCTCTGCCTGTGCCTTGATCTGGTTCATGTGTCTGGTCCATGCCATCCCGTCTGCCATTTTGTCCGGTGCCGGATCTTTCTCCAGAAGTTCGTTCATCAGGTCGTCTACTCTCTGTCTTGCCTGGCTGTCGATCTCCATCAGATGACTGTCCAGACGGTTCTGCAGTGTCAGAATGTTGAACCTGGCTACCTTGTGATTTCTCAGATACTCTTTCCGCATCATTCCGTACTTGCCGATGGTTCCTCTCGTCTCTTCCAGGCTGATATCTGGAATCTGATACTCTCCGTTCTGGCTGTAACTGATCTCTCTCATAGTCTGTTTCCTCCTTTTTTTCTTCTCTATCTTCTGTGTTATCTGTATTACTTTCACGAATTAACGTGTTAAATTCATTATAAGCTACTTCTTTTTCTTTTGCAACCGTTTTCAGGTCATTTTCCAGATCATTCAGAACATATCGTCCAATCTGCATCAGAACTGGTCTGCTGATCTCGTTGACTGCACTTCCCAGATGTCCTAATACTTTCAGCTGATTGAAGTCCGTAATATGCCGAAAATCCTCTGCATCCAGATATTCCTGTACATCCAGTCCACACCTGTTTAGTAATACATACCAGACACTATTGGTCATCAGTTCCCGGAATTCTACTTCCTGATTCTGTTCGTCCAGTTCTTCCAAAAATGTCCCTGTCACATCCAGTCTCAGTTCTTCCAATGCATCTGGAAGCCATTCCTGCATACTCTCCTTCGCTGCCTGATGCAGACTTTCAGCAAGCCCTCCTTCTGTATCTTCCAGTGATAACTGCTCCTGCAGATAATCTGCAACCAGTTGTTCACCTTCCATTGGAAGATTCCATAACTGTGGATCTTTTCCCAGATTCCGCACTTTATAAGTGTCCTGCACATCAAATACATACCGAAGTTTTGTTTTTGGTCCGGAAGTATTGTCAATCAAGGCAATCCCCTTGGATCCCTTTTTGATCCAGCGGTACATCTTCTGATTCCAGATTTCCATGGATGCTACGGCAGTTGCTTCCGGTCGCTGTGCATAAATTAAAAGCTGTTCTGGAAAAGTGTATTTGTACAGTCTGGATGAAGTGTTTAGGAACCGCATCCATTCCTGCGGACTGGCAGCTACATCTTTTGCCACCTCTTCCGTCAGCTGTTCCATTGCATATAATTTATTTGCCATGTGCTACTCCTTTTCATAAAATCAGGGACTGCTTAGTACAGTCCCCTTAAAATCATCGTTGTTTCTCTTTATAATGCTGCGGCAAGATCTTTTGACTTATTCTTTGGCACTTTGTCTGCCTCTTTTGCCTTGATCTCTGCCTTGGCTTTTTCCAGTCTTCCATGGATTCCACCTTTTACTTCCGCTTTTTCGGCTGCTTTTTCTTTCTCCAGACGTGCTTCCCTACGCTCAGCATTTTCCATTACTGCGGTCTTTTTATCACAGAACTGAACCTTATCCGAAAGCTGTTCCTGTCTTTCCACCTGTGTCTCATTGACTTCCTGTACCATCGCATTTAATTCCGGAACCTGAAAAATGCCGTTATCAGGAAGAATCAGCACTTCATGAATGGAAGATGGGATGACAAAGTAATCACTTCCCAGGCATTCCCCAATCTGTTTACGAATATCTTCCTGCAGTAACAGGGAAGCTCCATTCATCTTAGCTTTGTTTGTCAGACAGAACATTGGGTTTTCCATGGCTTCCATATCCATTTTTTCATTCAGCAGGTTTTCTGGTTCTTCACCAAAAATCATAGATTTGATAATCTTATTCATATCCATAAGTGTGACACCACGTTTTCGGTCTGCCACCATCGCATTCGCTTGAATCTGTTCGGCAGATACTCCCCACTCGTTCATCAGAGAAACAGTTACCGGAATACTGCTGATCCCTTCTCCATTTTCCTCCAGATTTACTGCATAATAAGCTGCAAAATCTCCGTGTTCTGTGACTACTTTATCTGCAAGAAGATCGGTATTCCATTCCTTATCACAAATTCTCATCTGTAATTTGTCCTTCATCTTTTCATAATCCAGAATATCTGGAACTCCCATATCAAAAAATTCTGCTTTTCCCTGTGCCTCAATACGCATATCAGCCACATCGCCAACACAAGAGTCTACATCTTTTCCATGGATATATTCCTGGTAGAGGGAATCCAGATAGACTGTCGGTACGATTCTCTGATCTCCGTTTGGAATCGTAATACCTGTCAACTTCAAACCGTTGTTTTTTTCTACTTCCTGAAGTTTAATTTCTGCGTCCTTATAAGACTCTGGCAGATACTCCTTTACATTGTCTTTGACATATTCATAAAATTCTTTTCTGTTCATCATACGCTTTTACCCCTTTCTGATCATGTGATGGTTCATTCTTTTTCTGCTGACCATCTGCTCGGCTTTCTTCTGATAAGCCATCATTCTCTTTACTGTTTTCTCCTGATTTTTTCGTGCTTCCTGTCTTTTTTCCATTGCTTTCATCATAGTTTTCTGTTCCTTTCTGTGATTTTTTTGTATGAAAAAGGGAGCCTCACATAGAAGCTCCCAATCATAACCGTTGGTTTTAGTTTCCTTATTTCCTTTTCCTGCTGATATAAAGTCCTGCCATACCTCCTGTGGAGATTACAAGAAGCAAGATTGGCAGCCAGATATTCGTGCTGTCACCTGTTTTCGGTGCGTTTGATACCTTTGTCTCTTCATTGGACTGTGGTATATCCGGTGTGTTCGGTGTTTCTGGAACTTCCGGTTTCTCATTTGTCAGATTAAAGGTAACTTCTACAACCGGTGTACTGTCATCTGCATAGGCAAATGTCACTTCATGCTTGGTCTGATCCAGTGTGTATCCGTCCAGTGTTTTTGTTTCCACCAGATAATACTTGATTGCTGTATCATATTTGCCGTTCTTAAATGTGGCAATCTCATACAGCTTACTTTCTGCATGACCGGCAGCGTCTGTCTTTAAGGTTTCCAGTACCTTTCCTTTGCTGTCACGGAGTTCAAATTCTACCCCTTTCAGCGGTTCTCCTGATGATTTATCTGTCTTATTGAGAATCACTTTTCCCTTGGCAGTATCATCTTTCATAGCCACTTTCTGGATTTCTCCGTTATCTTTCACCTCAAATGTCACATCGGCTGTCAGAAGATATCCTTTCGGTGCCTGCTCTTCACGTAAGGTATATTTACCGATTGGAAGTTTTTCGATATAGTGTGCTTCCTCTGTGGAAGTCCAGCTCTCTACTACCTGATCATCCTCATCGAGAATTGTCAGTTTCGCACCTGGAATCTCAGTTTCTCCTGTGATATCAGTCTTACTGATCTCTACTTTTGTCACATCATCTTTCATCTCATGCTTCTGAACCTCTGCTGTATTCTCTACTGTGAAAGTAATACTTTCTGCAGTGACATATCCATCTGCCGGTTTTGTCTCTGTCATGGTGTATTTCTTACCAACAACCAGTTCTTTGATCACATGGGATTCTTCCGTAGAAGTCCATTCATCTACTGTATTGCCATCTGAATCCGTTACTTTCAGGTGTGCACCTGGAAGTTCTTTACCTGTTGTCAGGTCTGTTTTGGACAGCTCCACTGTGGTTGGCTGATTTTCAAAAGTAAAGTCGTAGCTTACTTCTGCCTGGTCTTCTCCGGCATATTCAAAGGTAAATTCCTGTACTTCTTCTGTTGTAACAAATCCGTCCGGCGCAAAGATTTCTTTCACATAGTATTTTCCATCTACCGGAAGATCTGCCGTAAAAGTAATCTGTCCTTTTTCATCCGTTACTCGCTGCTCGATCAGACTGTCTTTCTCAAGGAGTACCTCGCCCTTTGCATTTTTGATATCTTCACTGGTGTAAAGACCGAAGACACCACCTGCAAGGACACGGTCTGTATCTTTTTCTTTCTTCACAACCGTAACCTTTACTTTCTGACGGGCATTCTGCCATTTCTCATCATAAGTAATGACTGGTGTGTCCTGATCACGGTAGGAAAGATCAACATATCTCGGCTCTTTATCCAGCACATAACCATGGGCTGTTTTTACTTCCTTCACATAGTACTTGCCAGCCGGTAGATCTCCCATCTGTGCAATACCATTGGAATCCGTAGTAATGGTTCCTACTTTTTCATCTGCTTTGAAATAATCTTCACTGACACCATCTGCCGCTTTGATATCTTCCGCAGCAAATACATCGAAAGTTACATCTGTAAGACTTCCAGTTACATATTCAAAGAGATGCTCCACAGTACCTTTTACATTGTCCAGAAGTGTCACTTTATCCAGAAACTCTCCATTTTTGTTGATGATCAGAAGTCCTGTCGGTACTTCATCTTTCATCTCTACTTTCTGAATATCTGCGGTATCTTCCAGCGTGAACTTCACATCCGTTGCTTTCAGATAACCATAAGGTGCCATTTCCTCACGAAGTGTGTATTCCTCTCCAACTGTCAGTCGTTTGATCACATGTGGCTGATCTTTTACAGAAATCCACTGATCCACAACATTTCCTTCTTTATCAAGAACGGTGAGTTTTGCCCCATCCAGTTCCACACCTGTTGTTACATCAGATTTCGTGATTTCTACTGTTGTCGGCTGGTTCTTTTTCACTGTTTTCAGTTTTACTGTCTTCACATCCTGTCCCTGGTAAGAAGCATCCAGATTCAGAATTTCATCAGAGGATACAAATCCCGCCGGTGCTTTTAACTCTTTCACATAATACTGTCCAAGTGGCAGATCCAGCGTACATGCTGCAAGACCATCGTTATCAGAAGTCATTTTCTGTAAGAGTGTATCTGCTTTCACAATCACTTTTCCATCTGCCTTGATATCCTCTTTGTTATAGATACCAAAGACAGCCCCTGCTACGGTTGTACCATTTTCTGCATCCTGTTTTTCTACCTGGATTACAACTTTCTGGCGGTCATCGCCAACAGTCACTTCCTGTTCGATTACAGGTGTATCCTGATCTGCATAGACAAATGCGACATCCGATCTGTCATGGTTCAGGACAAATCCTTCCGGTGCAGTCTTTTCTACTACATAGTAAGAACCAAGCGGCAGGTTATCAGCAACTGCTTTTCCGTCTTCCCCGGTCGTTACCGTTGTTACCAGTGCATCTTTTGCATAGATCAGCTGTCTGTTTCCGTTTTCATCTTTCTGATAATCCGGTGTATAGATATTTTCAGCTGCATAGACATGAAATGATGCACCCTTCAGGTATCTTTCTTCATAAACAAAGTCCTTTTTAAATCCGGTCAGCATCTCACCTTTTTTATAGATCGTCAGCTTTCCTTTTACCGGATGATTCTCGTAATCTACCGTAATAATGGCATCTCCGCTCTCAGAATCCATCTGGTATGCTGTATTTGCATCCACCGCAATCTCTACATAGTTCTTATTGATTGTGTACCCTTCCGGTGCGTTGACTTCCTCAATCCGGTAATGTCCGATCTTCAGATTCTTCGGCATGATCAGATATCCCTGGCTGTCCGTAAAATAGGACTTGTGAGTAGTTGTCACTGGGTAAGTTGTTACCTGCTCCACATACTTCTTGTTGTCCAGGTCATATACCTTAAATTCTGTTCCTGCAATCAGGACGGATTTCTTTGTTTCATCGTCTTTTTTCACGATTTTCAGTTTTGCCTTAAACTCTTCATCCAGAAGCACTCGCCAGATCTGTGGCTCATTTGGATGATGCTCTGTGATATTCACTTCAAAATCATCAACTGGCTTGTAATTGTGCGGTGTTGTTGTCTCACGCACGATATAGCTTCCAAATGATAATGGAATACTGCAGGCATAACCTTTTTCATCTGTGAAAATCTCAGTTGCTCCATTTTCTCCACTCACTACAGGTTTTGCAGAATCAAAGTCGTAGCTTCCATCTGCTTTCTTTGTAAGGGAAGATTTCAGATAAACTGTGAATCCCGCTCCGGATAACAGATCTGCATCGGTCTTTCCATTGTTGGCTGCTTTGATGATCTGAAATGGCTGCTTGATGACCTGCTCACTGGAAGTGCATTCTCTTTTTACTTCTGCTGTCATATCTCCTTCATAACTACACGTAAGATCATGCTCTTCTGTATCTGCCAGGTATCCGGTCGGCGGTGTAATCTCTTTGATATAATATTTGCCAAGATACAAGCCATTTACAGAAGCCTGTCCTTTGTCATCTGTTGTAAGAGAAGCTACCTGTTCTCCTGCTTTATAAATAGTTCCGGTTGCTCCGTCCGGATGCACGATATCTTCACGGGCATACAGTCCATAAACTGCACTTTTCAATGTGGCATCTCCCTGCGGTACTGCTTTTCCTGTCTCTTTATCCACTTTATAAAGATTGATCTTTGCTGTCACACGGTCATTGCTGAAAGTATGGGCAAAAGATACGGTTGCTTCTTTATCATTAGTGTAAGAAAACTTGAACGTATACACATCTTCTGTATTTCTTACATAGCCTTCCGGTGCCTGATCTTCTTTTACAGAATAGGAGTATCCAATCGGCAGGTCTGCTGTGAATTTGGCAGTTCCGTCTGCACCAGTAGTTGCTTTCTCAATCAGCGTTCCTTTTTTCACAACAACGGTTCCGTCTGCATTTCTGATATCATCGGATGCATACAGAGCAAAAATACCGCCTTTCAGTGGTTTCTTGGCGTCTTTATCCTGTTTTACTACGGAAACATCTGCTTTCTGTCTCTCGTTGTTAAAAGTCACATCTGCAAATACAACTTCTTTATTCTGACCGGCATAAGTCAGAGTCACTGGCTTTTCTTCGCTGCCGTTATAGAAAGAGTCCGGTGCTTTTGTTTCTTTTACCACGTAGGTTCCAAGATGCAGGTTTTTCAGTGTGACAGAACCATTCTCACCTGTTGTCAGGTTTTCTTTTACAAGGTCACCTTTGCTGTACACTTTTGTGCCATAAGCTGTTACGATATCTGCCCCGGCATATACGTTATACACTGCATTTTTCTGTCTGCGGTTTTCATACTGAAATACCGTTCCATTTTCACTGACATCTGCTCCTGTCAGAACCTGTCCTTCTTTGTAAATGGTAAGCTCTGCAAGCTGTTCTTTATTTTCTACAGTCACAGAGGAAGTCTTACTTGCTACCAGTTTTACATTTGTTGCCGTTGCATTTACTACATATCCCTGTGGTGCTGTGATCTCTTTCAGATAAACAGTATCCTGTGTCTTGATGATCGTAACAGAAGATTTTCCATTCTTATCTGTTGCCGGCATCTGAGTGATCAGCTTTGTACAAGCCTCATCGCTGTATACACCGAATACTGCACCTGCAAGATTGACATCCGCTGTATCGTCTTTCTTTACGATTTCGATCGTAGCCTGTTCAATCCAGGACACCTTTAAGCTTACATATTTTTCATCAGCGACACCTTCTCCAAACACAAATGCCAAGTCCTGAACACTTGCATTCGTAGTCAGTTTATATGCTGAATAATCTTTTGTAATACTACCCTTCATTTTTGCAGAAAAAGTAGCACTTACATCTTTTGTCTGTGTCAGAGGTGCTGAAAGATAAAACGTAGTTCCTCCTCCAATTGTTACGCTTGCACCTGCCGCACTTACATTTCCAGTAGATACATTATGGAGCTTCACTCCCTTTGGTAAGTCCATTGTGATTTTCTGCTGGGAAGATGCATTGAACTTAATGTTCTCCGTTCTCTGAACATTTCCATCTACATAAGCTTTTACATTCGGTTTGGAAAATGACATCGCTACATCTGGTATTTCCGGCTTATTTACACAATAATTATAGAGTTCTTTTGCCAAAGCCTCGCCTGTAGCATTTGTTCCATAGAATGCATCACTGCTTCCATTGGCATATGATGCAGCCATGTGAATAATGATGAATCTTTTTCCTTCTGAGAAATCCGTGTGTTTATTCGCAAAAAAGCTTTCGCTCCCTGCGGCATCTGTGCCGTAATAACACACTTTTGCTAACGCCTGATTGTCTCCAATTTTTGTGATTGTATAATTTCCAGATCCTGGTCCTGGTTTTGCCGGCTGTACACAATACGCAGTTGCTCTGACGCTTCCGTAGCTGATATAGTACGGCTCTGTCAGATAGGTTCCAAGATTATAATCTGCATATCTATACAGAGGTCCTTTTTCGATTGTTACCTGCTGTGTACTTCTTGCTGAATAAGCCGAAACTGCTTCAAATGTTGCAATCTCTCCCTCTTCCATAGAATCAAGATCCACACCTTTGTCTCCTGCCTGTTCCAAAACATCGTGAAGCTCTAACCCTGATTCTTCATCATAGGTATCCTGATTCTGTGCCTGCTCTACTAAATCATCAAATTCATCAGCATCAATATCGGTAATTTCCGAGTCTGATTCTGACTCCTCCGCTTCCTCTGTCTGCTGTTCACTGCCAGCTGTTTCGGATTCGGTTACTGCTTCACTCCCTGCAGTTTCTGTCTGCGTTTCTGTTTCTTTCTCACGCACAATCAGCTTTCGGCTGATCTGATACTTCGGATGCTCCTGATTTACCGGTTCCACATAATAGACCGCTTTGTAAGTGTCCGCATGATCTGTCGTAAAATCCTCATCCTTGTCGTTCTTTGCTTCCCCGAATGTGACTTTGACCTTGTTATCATCCTTGATTTCCAGTCCTGTGTAATCTGATTTCACATCAAATACACTGCCTGTTTCGATTTCATAATCTTTGGCAGTCACCACCTCATCTTCATCCAGAAGGTCTTTCACTTCCTCATAAAGTGGCGGTTTTTCCTCTGGCTGAATCTCCGCTGCATATGCAGTCATCGGAGATAACACGGTACTAAGCATTGTCATGCCTGCCAGCAAGCCAGATACTACTTTTCTAAAATTACCTTTTTTCTTCATGCTAAAGTCCTCTCTTTCATAATAATTGTATTAAAACAGACAGTCCTTGGACTGCCTGCAATACACTACTTATCGTTGTGAAAAATCAGATTGAACTGCACATTCCCCTCGCCGGGATCAACCATTTCCACAGTTGCTTCATACTGTCTCCCTGTTTTTCTGGATACCAGATCCTTATAATGGATTTTTCCTTTAGACAGGAACTTCTTTGCTGCCGCCTTATCCATCTTTTTCCCCTGGCTTGCAAGGAATTTATCATTCTTCCACAAGGTAAAAGCACAGTTCCGGTCAGAACAGTAAAAGTTTACTTTTCCTTCCCTGACATCAGCTCCACAGCGGGGACATTTGCCAATGACTTCTCCTTTTGCCTTTCCCTGAAACTGCCCTTTCTTTTCTTCTGAAATACCCTGATATCTGGCAACCAGTTCCTGCATCAGCTCTGTAATCCCATTTAGGAATTCATCTGCTGTCTCTGTATTCTGGGCAATGTGATTCAATGCCATTTCCCACTCTGCTGTCATCTTCGGGGATTTAATCTCATCCGGCAGAACCGTAATCAGTATATTGCCATCATCTGTCGGCACCAGATTTTTCTTTTCCCTTTTCACAAAACCAGACTGAATCAGTTTTTCAATGATTGCTGCCCTTGTTGCCGGAGTACCAAGTCCTTTCTTTTCTGTATCTTCGGTCAGTTCTTCATTCCCTGCACGTTCCATCGCAGAAAGCAGGGTATCTTCTGTGTACTGTTTCGGTGGCTGTGTGAAATGCTCCGATACCAAAGAATCACAGGGACCGTAATGCTTGCCTGCCCAGATATCCAGCTCCGGCTCTTCTTTCTCAATCTTTACGCCAAAGAACTGTTTCAATTTATTTTCGATCGCCTTGAATCCTTCCTGCTTTGTTTTCTTTGCTGTGAGATAAAACGTATGATAATTGCAGGTGATCTGGCATTTATGGCTTTCATAAATATAAGGATCTGCAGTTGCTGTCAGAACCCTGGCACTGATCAGATACAAAATCTTGCGGTTTCGTTCTTTCAGTTCACCAATATCTGCTTTGGCTACTTCCATGGTTGGGATAATCGCATGGTGATCGGATACTTTCTTTGAATTTAATACCTTACTCACGTCTGGGTGATATTCCAGACCTTCAGCATAAGGCATTTTCCCAAGTAACATCTGAATCAGTGTTTCAGTGCTTTCTCCCATCTCATCTGTCAGATACTGGCTGTCTGTTCTCGGATAAGTGACCAGCTTCTGCTCATACATCTCCTGCACGGCATCCAATGTCTGCTGTGCGGTATAACCAAACATTCTGTTTGCTTCCCTCTGCAGAGTGGTCAAATCATAGAGCTTCGGAGGACGGACCGTTTTTTCTTTCACATCATCCTTTTCCACTTCGCACATACGCTCCATACAGTCCGCAGCCACTCTATCTGCATCTTCTTTTTTCTGAAAATGCTCTGTGACCGCATCCATCTCGTCAAACTTGATATGAGCCATATAATATTTTTCTTTGGTAAATTCCTTGATCTTCTGATTTCGATCCACGATCATGGCAAGTGTTGGTGTCTGTACTCTTCCAACTTTCAGATTCTGGTTATACAGAACGGAAAAAAGACGGCTCGCATTGATTCCCACCAGCCAGTCTGCCTTTGCCCTGCAAAGTGCTGACTGATAGAGACTGTCATAACACGAACCGTCTTTTAATGACGCAAATCCATCTTTAATTGCCTGTTCCTCCATGGAAGAGATCCAGAGCCGCTTCATCGGCTTTTTGCATCCTGCCTGCTCATACACCAGACGGAAGATTAGTTCTCCTTCCCGCCCGGCATCTGTAGCACAGATTACTTCATCTACTTTGGAATCTCGCATCAGTTTTTTCAAGATTCCAAACTGCTTTTTCGTGCCTTCCAATACCCTGTGTTTCCAACATTCCGGCACAATCGGCAGATCTTCATATCTCCATTTTTTATATTTTTCATCGTATTCTGATGCATCACATAATCCAACCAGATGTCCTACGCACCAGGAAACGAGATAACCGTTTCCTTCCACGTAGCCATCTTTTCTTGTTCTGGCTCCAATCACGGAAGCCAGTGCCATCGCAACCGATGGCTTTTCTGCAATCACTAACTTCATTTACTCCTGCTCCTCTTCTTCATCTTCCAGCACAGCATCATCAAAATCCTCGTCTCTCAGGATTTCTGGTTCTATACTTTCTTCCTGCTCATCTGCATCGTCTACTTCCCGCTTTTCAGATTCTGAATCTTCGGATTCATCTTCATCCTCTTCCATCTCATCCTCGTCATCATATTCATGCTTTGGTTTATAGACTTTGAAGTAATATCCTCCTGCCGCAGCTCCTACTGCAACCAGTGCAATCAGAAGATACGTTCCAAATGGACTTTTATCTTCTGGCATCTGGATTTCATCCTCTACCTTATCTTTCTCAGCTGTCTCAGTTGTTTCCGGCTTTTCTTCTTCAGCCTGTTTCTCTGGTTCTGCATAAACAGTATCTACTTCCGGAAGTGTCACGGAATCAGAAAGTGTGAAGTTCATCAGATCTTTCTCGCTGACTTCTGTAAGGAAATACACATTATCCTGAGATTTTGAATTGTCGATGATCAGATAAAAAATCTTACCACTCTTAGTTGAAATGGTATAAAACTCTTTTGTGCCTTCCGTAGCTGTTTTAGTAACAGAATCTGCTGTCTCGCCTTCTTTATTAAGCTGTTCCTCAATACCTGTCACTGTCCGATCATCCACAGTTCCTTTTGCATCTGTTGGCTCAGAAGCTTGTGCATCCTGCGGAAGCGGAGAAGTCGTTGTTTTTTCAGTTCCCGTTGCATCTGCACTGGTCGTAGTTGCCATTGCACCATTGCTGTCACTGGAAGTTTTCTGTTTCTCTGCCTGCTTCTTTGCCCATTCATAATAAGGATTCTGCAACACATACTTTTCAGAAGTATTTCCGGCACCGTCTGTTACCGTAATCTCAATCTGTTTTGTAGTAAAATCTTTCTGTGTCAGTTGCACTCTCAGCATTCCATCCTTCAGATCTGTATAAGTGGTGCCATTAACTGTTACTGCAGTAATCCCGGATACTGTATCATTCCCCTGAATCGTCAGCACACCATCTGTCAGGGAAGCAGAGAGTGTCGGCTTTTCCGTGTCATAACACTTAATAGAACGATTCTGCTCATACACCTTTCCATCACCATCTGTCACACGCACATACACTGTCTGATTTCCTGTGATCGTGATACTTCCGCTTCCAGTTACATCCTGCCAGCTTCCATCTTTTCCTGCTTTTGCTTCAATCTTTGCTATTGAGAAACCTTCCGGCATATGGCTGGCATCTACCGTAACAGCAATGGTTGTTTCTCCCTGTTTCCAGCCATCCGGTTTCTCAATCGTGATTGCAGGCGTGGTATTCTCAGCTGCATAAGCAGTCTGTGTCTGGAGCAAAGGTGTTGTCAGGCAAAGAAATGTCGTTGCTGCAAGCAGACTCTTTTTTACCCTGCTTTTAGTATTTGTTCTCTTCTTCTGTTTCATTTTTTCCAGATTCATCATCGGCTTTTATTTCCTCCTTCTGTATTTCTACCCTGCCGGGCAACTCATTTTTCATTTTCTTTTTAAAAGCTTCCAATTTCGGAATACTCATATCCATTGCACGGATAATTCTTACAATTTCCAGATTTTCTGCTTCTGTTTTTGCAATCTCCGCAGCCTTGAACCGCTTTAAATCTGCTTCATATCTGGCTTTAGATGCTTCCATTTTTTCCTTGGCTTTCTCATAATCTGCCGTTGCTTTTTCAAGACTTTTCATCTCTTCTCCTTTCCGGGCGGCTGTTATACCGCCCTTTTCCTTACCATCGCCCGAATCCATAGAAATGGCTCTGCCAGTATGGAGAGTTGATGGACGTGTACTGAACCGGATGCCCACAATGGATCATCTGACCATTGCCCACATAGATTCCAATATGCGTTGCTGGTTCTCCTGCATCGTAGGTTCCGGTAAAGAAGATCAGATCTCCTGGCTGTGCTTCTGACTGGGATACTGGCGTACAAATGTTGTACAGTCCCTGTGCAGTCAGCCTTCCCGTATTTCTTACCCCGGAATGAACCAGACAGTAGCTGACAAATCCGGAACAATCGAATCCACTTGGGGAATATCCGCCCCACACATACGGTGTTCCAAGATATTTTGCAGCCTCTTCCAGTAAACGTTGCGCTGCTTCACTGGTATATTCATTACCACCAAAGCCTGTCCCTTCTCCTGTTTCCAGATAAAAGATCGGGTTTAACCGCTCTCCATTTTTCAAAAGTTCAATGTGAAGATGGCTTCCTGTAGAATTTCCGGTATTTCCTACAAGACCGATCTCATCACCTTTCGTGACGGATGCACCTGCAGATACACTCCGGCTGCTTAAATGTGCATACCGCAGTTCATAGCCTTTACTGTCCTTGATCACAACATAATTGCCATAGCTGTCGTTATAAGCAGAAGTTGTAACCGTTCCGGTCAGCCCTGCCATTACTTTTGTTCCCTCCGGCGCTCCGATATCCATACCATTATGAAGCTGATTTGCTCCTGAAATTGGATGAATCCGATATCCATAATAGCTTGTCACACTGGAATACCAGTTAAAATCAACCGGTGTCGCAAACATCTGTAAATTACCTTTCGTATCGTTATAGGCACTGAACAGTTCTTTCTGGAAAAATCCCAGCCTGTCCTGACAGATCGACATCAGATTTCCGCTGTTTAAGGTGACATTCAGCACATCTACATCTCTTGTCCTGGTCACTTCCACTTCCTGGCTTCCATTATCATCTGCCAGATAGCATTCCCAGGTCTTATGACCATGTGCGGATGCTGCCGCATGACTGTCATAATAGACATCAAACTGTACACCGTATCTTGCGAAAGCTCCGGTATCTTCTACCGTATATTCGACTCCATTCATGACCACCTTTGTTCCCATTGGAACAAACGGATTGGAAGCATCTACTGCTAAGGTATGATTGGCTGTTGGATATGCTCCACTGGCAGTCGGTCCTCCACTCCAAATACCACAACAGATTGGACAGTTACAATATCCGCTTGTTACAACCTGTCCCAAAGATTCTCCAACTCTTACAGTTGCTGTCTCTGTCACAGTCTCATTGACTGCTTCTGTTTCTAACCGATACTGCAATGCAAAAAGAGCATCCAGTTCTGGCTTTACCTGTTCAAAGGTAAATTCTTCATACTTTGCTGACAAATAACTGATCAGGATAAACGGATCATGCTCAATAGGTCCGATGTTATATCGGTATTCCTCATGTCCCGGTTCTTCAGATTCCATGTTGTTGATCCGCTCCTGCAGATTAGCTTCCAGCTGTGTGTAATACAGTTCCGCTTCCCGGATTGCCTGATCCGATGACAGATAACTGGTTCCGGTATAAGTGATCACATTTTGTAAAA
>ERZ791840.802-NODE-802-length-18492-cov-3.577046_pt1 | contig 18492 bp, 15 predicted proteins | sample MGYA00510291_ERZ791840 | MGnify/ENA primary metagenome ERZ791840 (study PRJEB30046, sample SAMN00715256) | human gut metagenome | study: EMG produced TPA metagenomics assembly of the A metagenome-wide association study of gut microbiota in type 2... | reverse complement strand
TTTCCCGTCCGAAACTGGTAAGCGGGAGGCCAGCGGCCAGCACCACCTCCGCTTTTCGGGGAGCCTTCCGGAAGCGGATTTCCTGTGCAATAGCTGCGAGTGTCAATAAATAATACTGCTCATTCTCGGTCTTGGTACGCAAAAGCGGCTGTCTCCCTGTGCCGCACACATAATATTTCCCTTCTATCCTCAACACCCCACGATTGGTATAAGGTTCATGCTCATATCTTACAATCCCTGATGGGAAACAAATATGCGCTGTTTTCATGGCAGAATAGCCATGATCTACTCCAATAATCATGCAATTCCTCCTTTTCAAAAATAAAAATGCCGTCCTTAAAGGACGTATTTCTCCACCTATTATTTATCTAAAATTTCCTTTCCTACCATATCATTAAGATAACTATATCCTCTATTTGTTATTTAAAAATAGATCATTGTTAGATTAGCATCTGTAACACTTACTAAAATATGTCACACTTCCTTTGAATATCAGATTAGAAAACCAAACAAAAAGAAAAGCGATTAATCGCTCTGACTAATCGCTTGCTTCCCTCAATATTGTGTTATTATACGTCTGAATGTCCACACCATTTATTCCATTCTTGAAGATTTAATGGAACTAAATAATTATCCATTTCCATAAAAATTTTTTTATACCGTTTTACATCCATTTCATCAAATAGTAAGCATCCTCTAATTTCATTATTCCAAAAAACATCACAAGCAACTGTAAAATCATCAAATGCAATAAATCCACTACCGATATCACGTAATAAAGCCTCTTCTAAATCTTCCTTAAATACAATAAATAGATGAATGTATTGACTCTTCTTTTCTATAAACTCTTTAATTTGAAAAACATTAAGCTTATCTCCAACATCTGTTTTGGATACAATAAATATTCTCTTTAAATGGATTTTCTGGTTATGAACATTTAAATTGGCTTCTAGATAAATCCTTTCTTCCAATGTATCAACCCACTCTGCAGCATCCATAATCGAAACAGACCATATTTCTTTTTTGGCTGTATAAAACAATGTATATAATAAAAGATAATAGACTTTATCATCAAAGTTCCGATTTCTACCTGCATGTTTTATGGCTACTTCTGTTCTCTCTTTTAAATTATCTGCCTCAGCAACTGTAATTTCTTGGAGATATTTAGGTTTTGAGTCTAAATATTTATTATATTTCTTTCTTAATTGTATCTCTGGTCTTTTTCTACGTTTGATGTTATAGATAATCACAATCCCCCCTAAAAAAGAAGCCATAATACAATTTATAATGATGTATAGGAGTTGTACACCTTGAAATATCATTAATATTACTGATATTATTGTCGCAATTGCCGATAGCCTAACTAATATTTCATCTACCTTTTTCATGTACAACTCCCCCTTCACTACACCATCATCTTAATTTTTTCTTTCAAATATTCTGCAAAGTAATCATAATACTTTTTTTGCAGCTGAGGTATTTTCCAGTCATGTCCTGTTACTATTTTCCTACAAGAAGAACTTCCACAATTGCATTGAAAACTGTAATCCTCGTCATCAATAAATGCATAATCACAAGTTAATTCTTCATTTGGAAAAATATCTCTTATTGCTACGAAAGTTATCTCTCCTCTTAATCCACAATTCGGATCACAAGAATGATTATTAAATAATTTAATCTGTTCTTCCTCATCTGGCGATCGAGCAGCAATAAAGAAATCATCCGCAATTGGTAAATAACTATTTATCTTTTTTGAAGTGAATAATTCTTCTCTGGATAAAATATGTCCACCCTTGATAAATACTATTTCACCTTTTTTTATGTACTGCTTAGCAAACATTCCTTTACCGTGAATAACACTATCACGTATTTCTATCTTCTTCGAAACATAAGACTTCATAGCTTATCCACCTCTCATTTCCTAGCAGTTCTTTTTCGACTCTTCATACTCATATTTTGCAATATCATCTACGCATAAGTATCCGCCATCAACAAAAATTGTTTGTGCATTTACAAAACTCGATTCGCTTGATATCAAAAATGCGACTACATTCGCTACTTCTTCTGCTCTTCCTAATCTTCCTAATGGAGTAATATTCATTGATACTTCAAACGGACCGTCTGTATCCATTTCCCCCCCAATCCACCCTGCCGCCACTGCATTTACACGAATTTTTTCAGTGCCCCAGTTACATGCCAATGACTTTATTGCATTGTGCATTGCCGCTTTGGATGCAGCATATGAAATACCTCCATATGACCCCCTTTCTGCTTCTGTACTTGTTACAATTACAACCGATGATTCATTTTTCATTTTTTTCTTTAGCTCAATTGCCATCAGCAATGGCATGTGATAATTTGCAAAAAAAACTTTTTCTGCAATAGAATAGTCAAATGCATCTATATCATCCATTGCGAAAACAAAGTGAGCATTTACAAAACCATCAATCTCTTGATCGATGTTATAAACTGCCTCCATAACACTTTCTTTATCATAAGCCTTAATTTCAACTAGATTCAGACATTCTTCAGAAAATTCCTTTTTCAATTTTTGTGCATTCAGACTATCTTCTGGGAAATAGAAACCTATTACTTTTATTCCTTGACTTATCAACTTACGCATCGTTTCCTCACCAAATCCTGTACATGCTGCTCCGTTGACCACAACTACTTTACTCATATTTTTACCTTCCTTTCTTTATGGGTGTAAATATTTATATGGATAATTTGAAAATCCTATTTCTTTTGCTATTTTCTTAATTGCAACACAATGTAAAGTCTTTTGACCATACAAACTTCCTGTTTCATTTACAACTTCTCCCAAACAATACCCACCACAATGATCCGCAACTGAACAGTCTTTACAATGTGGCATATTGCTTGTCTTTCTTTTTTGAAGTGCATCTATTCTTTCTGGATAAAAAACAATTTCTTTTTTCTTTTCTTCCCATTTTCCGATGACAAACACCTCCATATGATGTGCTTTCTCACCAAATGTCACCATATCACAAGCCGATACATAACCATCCGGAGTCAGATGCGGAACAGGTGTACATGCTCTACAGTGATATTGGGAACAACCATCAAAGTTGCATGCCAAAAAACTTCCATAAAACACACCTTTCTCTTTTGCATAATAATACGCTTCTATATATCTGTCAGCATATTCATTCATATTCAAAAGTTGACTTCCTTTCCTATTCACATCTTTACATACGGGAATATCCGTCACCTCTGGAAAAAGCGGATCGGTCCACATATATGTAATTCCCAATTTCTCAAAATAATCAATCATTTCTTTCTGTCTATTAATATTTTTCTCAGAAATGGTTATCCTAGCACCGATTACACCATCCATTTTTTTTCTATGTTCAAGTAAATACTTGACATTTTCTTCAATAATCCCGGCTGATGGTTTATTATTAGGGAACGGCCGATTAGCATTTTGAATATCCGGTGGACCATCAAATGAGATCCACACAATATCTACATTTTGACAAATCCATTCTCTAACTCTTTTCCCAAATGCTCCATTTGTTTGCAGTTCGACAACCAAATCATCACCCGCAAGTTTATGTGCATATTCTGTAATTTCTTTCATCAAGTCAAACTTTTGAGTAGGTTCACCTGGTCCATAAAACCTAATATGTCTACTTGGATTATGTTTAAAAAAATACTCCAAACCCTTCTTTGCAAACTCTAAAGATAAAGTTTGTGTTTGCTGTTTCTTTCTTTCATTACTATTGTAGCAATACACACATCGTAAATTACAGTCTGTTGTAAGAAAAAAAGAAATCATTTGCTTGTTAACATGAGACATGCCATCCACCCCTTTCCTTTATATCTTGTTTTAATCTTAGCATATTTTGCCAAATCCGGTCAACTCAAAATACATAAATTTATATTTTTCTTTGGTTTTTCGATATAATTTTCTTTGCTTTATTTGTTTATTTTTTTATTTCAATCTTTTTTAAAATTAATATTTCTTTATAATATAAAATTTTCTTTATTTTATTTTTAATCCACCTTAACCATATTTTTCGCATAAAATTTATTTGATATATTTTATAAAACAAACTATAATATTTATATCAAAGGAAGAATAGAGGAACGATTATGAATACAAATCCTATCATCATTGGACAAAATATAAAAACTTTGCGTGATGTATTAAAAAAGAATCAAAAAGATTTTGCAAAAGAAACAAATATTTCAACACCTACTTTATCAAGTTACGAAAATAATTCTACGCTTCCATCACTCGATTTTTTATTGTATTTAAAGGACACATATAACATATCACTTGACAACTTTACCTCGGAACTTTTGTCAACCACTGATATCCAACAAGGAATTTCATCGACACCCGATATTTTTGTCCCATCAAATTTAGAAAAATATTTAGGGACCTACATATTGTATTACTACACCACCAGTACTCAAGATAGTAAGAACTGCATTCTCCCTGCTCAAGCATTGAGAATGGGGTTGCTTACCCTTTATTCAAAATCAACCACTACAGTAAACGCTCTTGCATGTTTTAATCTTGATTCCCTAAAGTTAAAAGATATATATAGTACTATTGCTCAGATTCCTAGCACACAAAATAAAAATCAGAAAATACAATTTATTACCCAAACCTATTCCAAAGCTAATCAAACTAATTACTATAAAGGAAATGTTACGTTTTCACCTGATAATATTTTTATCAACCTCAACCACAATTACCGAGACTGTTCTTTAATCATACTAAAGAACCCAAATTCAGAACAATCTAGGTATATTGGTGGTATCGGAACAATGAACTCTGTTTCAAAAGGTTTCAATCTTGATCCTTGTATACAATGCATTGCATTATCAAGATATCCTCTCACCATATCAGCAGATGAAATCGCACGTGAATTGCAATTCAATCACATTAATTTAAATATGTACAACGAGACATTAGAACTTATAAATGCATTCAAAAATTTGTATACAAAAGCTTCTTTAACATCCATACCTTTTTCTGACGAGCAAAAAACTTACCTCATTCAGTCTCTACTAGAAAAGTTTGTTGATGAAACAATTACTTCTAACTTGTTCCGCATAAAAAAAGTTTCCTCCGACAAAGATGATGACTGGTACCATCTAATCAAAAAATATTCAAAGAAGGATATATAAAATACACATGGAAGAAAAATTATTTAACAAACTACTTTATACCGCTCAGGCACACGGACTATATGATAAAGCAAACATTTCCAACGCATACGAAATTTTAAAGGCTTTAAAGAAAAAGAATATTGCTACAAATATCGAACATCTTTTAAGAGTAAGTATTACTATTGCTAAGATGGGATTTAATTCCGAGGTTATTGCCGCTGCATTATTACACGAAATACACCTTTTACCTAATGAAGATCTATTTAGCATTAAGTCTTATATAAAAAGTTCCGAAATTTTTAACATAATAACCCTTTATGGAGAATTGGATGACTTTATAGAAAACACATCAGCATCAATAAAACCAATAGATTTTCGAAATCAAAATGAAGTATTTAAAACCGCTTTATACATAAAACTAGCAGATAGAATTGACGTTTTGAAAAACAACTATAGCTCTGCTTTTAATTCTTCCTCACACATAACTCAAAGCAATCATTTTCTGCTTGAAATAGCTAGAGAAGAGGGGGTTCGCTATTTATTGGACTCACTGGAAAACGAATGTTTCCGGATTGAAAATCCAGATTTATATAATTCGATTTCTATTTGTTTCAATCACCTTCTACGAACTAATACTAGAACCATTGCACAAACTCGAAAAGCCTTTGATGAATGTTTTAACGACAAAAATTTATTTTCCAATGAAATTAATCTGATCCCTATTAAATACAAAACTATCTCATATAAATTCAAGGCAAGAAAGCTCATCAGCATTTATAGACAATTATGCTCCCTTGGTTTTAGCTCTGATACAGATACAGATTTAAGTCACTATTTAAATAAATACAATATTCCTTTATTTGATATAACCTTAGTATTCAACGATGCCGATAATACTTTAGCTATGGATTCATTTATTGAGTTTTATAAAAATATGCTACACCCTTTAAAAATACGAATAATAGATGCTCCGCATGTTTCAGACAAAAGTGATTCCTATTTATTATTAGAAGATTATTGTTATTGTAAATATCGTTTATTCTTAAAAACCAAGACTGTTTATTTGAAAAACACCTATGGATTTGGCGCATCGGCTAATATCCATTTCCGGCACGAACAAATGTTTTCAGAAACAGAAAAACAAATAATAGTCTATGATAATAGCAATACACCACATTATATTGAACGCGGATCTACAGCCTTAGATTTTGCTTTCTATTTACATCCCGATATTGGTTATTGTGCAACAGGAGCTTATATTAACAAAAGTGCTGATATTCTTCCTCTTAACACAAAACTAGAAAATGGAGATTTTATTAATATCGCTTCTGATTCTCAAAACAAAATATTCCACGCAAGCATAGAATGGTTTGAGTATGTAAATACAAAAAAATCGACAAAACTCTTAGTCTCCTTTTTTCTAAAAAATCATTAAAAAACACCTATTATGTAGATAGCTACATAATAGGTGTTTTTCATAGTAAGATGACATATAATAGTTTTCATCAAAACAAAAATTCATAAAATAGACATAATCTACAGAATTAATGATTATTCCGGGGCTCTTTAAGCCACCTGTCCGGACTTTGAGAGCCATCATTCCGGAGAATGAGAGCCACATATTCCGGTAATTCAGAGCCACTTTAGGCTCTATTACATAGATTTCCTTTATACTGTAAGAACACATCGTCTGATGTGAATACAGTTAAAGGAGGTCACTATTATGACCAAATATCGAGAAATCCTTCGTCTGAAAAGCTTAGGATTCAGTGAACGGAACATTGCGCATAGTTGCGGTGTGTCCCGTAACACAGTTGCCAAGGTCGTCAAAAAGGCTGCGGAAATAAAACTTTCCTGGCCGCTGGATCATGACATGACCGACAGCACACTTGAGGAAATGCTTTTCCCCAAGACAAAATCAGCAACCAATAAACGGATGCCTGATTATGACTACATCCGCAGAGAACTCCTGCGTAATGGAGTCAATAAGAAGCTCCTCTGGGTAGAATACTGTGAGGAATGCCGTATGAATGGCGAAGAACCTCTCATGTATTCCCAGTTCTGCTACTATATTCAGAAGGATGAAGAAAAACGCAGGGCAACCATGCACATCCCACGGAAACCGGGTGAGCAGATCGAAGTAGATTGGGCCGGTGATCCGGCACAGCTCATCGATCCAGACACCGGTGAGATCACGGAGGCGTGGATATTTGTAGGAGTCCTTACTTACAGCCAGTATGCCTTTGTAAAGGCATACCTGAACCAGAAGACAGACAACTGGATCAAAGCCCATATCCAGATGTTTGAATTCTTCGGCGGCGTTACACCGATGCTTGTTCCTGATAACTGTTCTACGGCAGTGAATCATTCGAAAAGCAACTGGTATACGACCGCACTGAATACTACTTATCATGAGATGGCAGAACATTATAATGTCGCCATCCTTCCGGCAAGAGTCCGGAAACCCAAGGATAAACCAAATGCAGAAGGTTCCGTTGGTAAGATCTCCACATGGATCATAGCGGCCCTCCGCAATGAACAGTTTTTCTCTCTCGCAGAATTAAATGCTGCGATCCGTGAAAAGCTGGATGCCTACAATGCAAGAAAGTTCCAAAAGAAAGAATGCAGCAGGCTCAGTTTATTTCTTGGGGAAGAAAAGCCATTGCTGGCACCACTGCCTGCTACACCTTTCGAACTGGCTGAGTGGAAACAAGCCACTGTCCAGTTCAACTATCACATCGCAGTAGACAAGATGTACTACTCCGTGCCTTATCAGTATATCAAAGATAAGGTCGATGTGCGTATAACAGATACAACGATTGAAATATTTTATCATCACAGCCGGATTGTCTCACACCGCCGTCTCCATGGCAGGAGCGGCCAGTATTCTACGGTAACGGAACATATGCCGCCGGATCATCAAAAGTATCTGGAATGGAACGGCGACCGTTTCCGCAGGTGGGCAGATTCGATCGGAATAAACACAAGGAAAGCGGTTGATGCGATTCTTATCTCCGGCAGGGTGGAACAACAGACCTACAGAAGCTGTATGGGACTGTTGAAACTAGCTGAGAAGCATTCTCCCACAAAACTGGAAGAGGCTTGTAAAAGGGCGCTTCTTTACTCCAGGACACCCAGCTATAAAAGTATCAAAAATCTATTAACTGCCATGAAAGAGAATCCCGAATCCGCATCTCAGGATTCGAATCAACTTTCATCAGGATCACAGGCACATGGCATTACCAGAGGTGCCAGATACTACGGAGGTAAAAAATCATGATCAATCAAAGTACCATAGATAAACTAATTGAAATGCGCCTGTCATCTATGGCGGATGCATTCCGGATCCAGATGAATGATCCCACTATGAAAGAGGTTCCTTTTGAAGACCGCTTTGGAATGCTTGTTGATGTTGAATATACAAACCGTAAAAACAACCGGTTAAAAAGGCTGATCCGCCAGGCAGAACTGGAACAACCGGATGCAAGCATTGCAGCAATCGATTATCAGTCTGGACGGAAACTGAATAAAGATTTAATCAGCCGTCTGGCAACCTGCGAATACATTACGGAATACCGTAACATCTTTATTACCGGCGCTACAGGAAGCGGCAAAACATATATGGCATGCGCCTTTGGTATGGAAGCCTGCAAACATCATTACACCGTGAAGTATGTCCGGCTTCCAGACCTGTTACTTGATCTCCAAGCAGCCAGAGATTCCGGTGCTTTTGCCAGTGTACTAAAGAAATACACCAAGCCAGTCCTGCTGATCATTGATGAATGGCTCCTGCTCAAGCTGACCGAGTCGGAAGCCAGAAATCTTTTCGAGCTGATCCACAAACGCAGGAAGAAGTCATCGACCATCTTCTGCTCCCAGTTCCGGGAAAGCGAATGGTACCAGCAGATCTGCAGCGGTGAGAGCACTCTTGCAGATGCTATCATGGATCGTATTTCTTACGATTCATATAAAATCAACATTGAGAGCATCGATCCATCGAAAGACCTTTCCATGAGAGAAGTATATGGCTTGGATCCTGCTCAGGCCGAGTAACTATAAACAGGTGGCTCCGTTGGTCCGGACAGGTGGCTCACGCCACACCGGACTGGCGGCTCTGCCGCACCGTAATATTCAATTAAGTCACCCTTCCATCCCTTATACCTAGAAAACAGCGGTCTTAACAGCATATGCACACTTGTCTATTGTTCACACTTTTCATAAATGAATATTCTTGCACTTAAAAATCGGAATTCTGGTATTTGGGAATCGCCTTATTTGTGCTTGATTAAGTGTCCATTTCTATAAGAATATATGTCAAGGCCTTGCCGCTTCAGCAGTGCGTAACAGCCTTTGTAATTATTCTCATGGAAATATAATTTTGCAGGTACAAAAAACAAATAAAAAGTGATTTCCAATTCACCGGACAGGTGATGGAAAACCGTCAGGAATATTCAATAAAAAAGGCTCTTAACAGGTTCTACGCCTTTACCACTAACTTTCTTACTTTTCTATTCTTCTATTACTGTTTTCATATAAAGTGCTTGCATGTTCTGCTCTAAAATACTCATTCCTGCACGTTTAAATTTATACCGAAGTAATGCTGCCTTCGCCTCTTCATGTGTAGACAATACGATTTGTCCTATACCTTGCTGTGTCAATAAGTCTGCAAGTGAGATTGCACTAATATCATCGATTGTTTGAAGTGGATCGTCTATCAATAAAATATCCAATCCCTCTGCATCTCCATATACATTTTTTATTGAAAGCAAAAGTGCGATAGAAAGACCATTCAATTGGCCTGTACTCAAAATATTATAAACATCACTTCCACTCTTAGAAACCGCTTCAAATACTAACTGATTAGTTTTAACAATTGCTCTAATTCCCAACCCCAAAGGATAATTTTGTATAATTCTTCCGCTATATACCATCAATGGGATTTTGATTGCATTAAGAAGCTGTGTTTGGTATTCTTTATTTGCATCTTCGTATTTGCTTATCAGAGTTTTTACTGCATCAGCCATTGCATCTGTTTTTTTCTTATATTTACTGTAATTGCTTTTTAGTTTTTCTAGTTTTGCTTCTTCCGAAGAAAGCTGTATAGAAAGATTATCATTAAAAAGTTTTGCAACATATTGCTGCTTGCTACGCAATTCTTCTAATGTATGGCAAGGTTTTTTATTATGATAATAAGTATTATGAATTGATTTATATAATTCAATTTGCTTTTCTTGAAAAATAATTTTATTCGGAACTTCCTTTTCCTTAATTTCTATCAACAATTCTTCATACTTCTGAGAAAATTCTTCAACATCAAATTTTTCAGTGTCCCCAGATATAAACTCTAATATTTCAATTTTTTTCAGTCGCTGCTGTAATTTTTCCACCGATAGATTCTTGCATCCCGATAAAGTATCATCCATTTTTATTAATAACTTATTTTCCTCAAGAAATGTTTTTATTACAGGGATGATTTTTTCTTGAAATATATTTGTTATTTGTGTCTCAAGATCTTCTATTACTTTTATACCATCAGTATGAATATTTTTTATAAATTCTTGTGTTTCTGTGATAGCCGAATCAATATCTTCAAAGTTTGTTCCACACAGAGGACACTTATTTTTATTAAACTTTCCAGATTCTGTAGCATGATAAAATTCTTTAATAAGCCCCCTTCTTGCCTTTGTCATTTGTGCAAGAATTTTATCCGCATCATTCAATTTACTCTGCTCTTTTTTCTGGCTTAATAACAATGTTTTTATTTGTTCTATAACTTCTGACTCTATTTTAATTTTATTGAAAATCATTTCATCTACTACCCAAACATTGTTAATATAATCCGCCAATAATTTTTTACATTTATTTAACTCCTTTATGAGGTTCTCATTTTTATTTAGTAATTCTATTTCTCGCCGATAGAATAATGCCATATATAACTGTGTTGGAAATTCTTGTAATTCTTTTATAATAACATTATTTTTATATCGCATATATTCGTCATAATTTTCTATAAATCCTTCAATCTGCTTAAGCCGTTGAGAAACCGTCTCGTATGTAACTCCCTGCTCCAATTTGATTACATCAAATTCATATTCTTCATCGTCAAACAACCGCACGTTCTCTCCCGGTAGTTCTGTATTTATAACAATATTATCTGCCTGCCCTTTTATGTCCTTTACTTTTTTTTCTGCATCATCTATTTGTTTTTCTTTATCCTCAATCTCCTTTTCTACTTTTCTAGTTATAGATTCTTGAACAGATTTTAATGCTTCTATTTTATCTGTTATTTCAGAATTATCTAGCAAAGATGATACAGAACTTTTTCTATCTTTATACTTGTTTTGTAAAAAATCCAAAGACTCGCTTTGAGAAATATATATGCCTATATCAAACATATTTGAACTTAAATGTAGTATACCATACAATTCTTCCTGACTAATTTCCTGATCATTAAATGTTATATTACTCTTAAATTCATTATCACATAAGAGTCTTCTTTCTATATATATTTCATCAGAGTTGGCAGATGATAAAATTGCCGATATAACTATATCTTTCTTTATATCATTTGCCAAGATTCCTAGTGTTTCCGTTTTTCTATTTTGTAAACTAGGATTAAAATGCTTTATTTTCCCAGTTAATAAAATTTCCATAGCATCAAATAATGTAGTTTTTCCATATCCATTTTGTCCATCTAAAATTACAATATTACTATTCATAAAATCGAATTTTAAAGGTTTATTGTCTGTAATATATTTGAAATTCCTAATACATATACTCTTAAATGTGTATCCCATCCAATTACTCCTCCAACATTTTTTGATATATCATATCAGACAATACTTCTACATCAAAAGATTCTTCCTCAATTGATTTCATAAACATCTCATTTATCATTTCAACATTCTTTTTTTGTTTTCGTATTCCATCTATTTTTTGTCCTACCATTTTATCAAAATCATTCATAACAGCTTTCGGAAATATCGGATTGAAAAACGGAACTTTACTTAATAACCGAGTCAAAAATTGTACTTCATTTGATTCATCATCCATAAATTGTACAGCCTCTAATACTATATCAAGCATCTGTTTATCATTAGTTTTCAATGACTCACACCATTTTATAAAACATTCTTGTTCCTTTTCCGTATAATAGAATACATATTTTTTATAAAAGAATTCATTTTCTTCAATTTGTATAATGTATGGATACAAGCTTTCATCTATCTGATTCACTTTCCAAAATAGTATCATATAAGAGTCACTTGGTTTCGGTTTTCCTATAACTGTATATGCATCACTATTCAGTGCCACCTCTTCAATTTCTGCTAAATTGTCCTGATTCTCATCATTCATTTCAAGTTCAGAAAAATAATAATACTTACGTTCTTCCCCTAATTGATCCACAAATAATTGCACTTTATCATTGTATAAATCAATCTTTGTATTTTGATCTTCCTGCATTGGAATAATATTTCCTTCATTTAACAAACGAATTATATCCATTATAATACTAGTCATGGTTTCCTCCATTCTGTTCAAATTTTTCCTTCAGTTCTTGGACTGATATTAATTCTATATCTCTATAATATCCACCCACTTTATGTGGGGAACTCTTTTTCCAGCCTGAAGTGATTTGTGCTTGAGATAAAGTCCCGGAATAACTTCCCGGAATAACCGTAATACTATTTCCTTCCAATATATCTATAATATCCGTATTTTTAATAATACTTTGAAAAATACGCTGTAATGCCTGTTCTTTTCTAGCACCGCGTGTAAGATCTAAAAATGTAGGGATAATCTGTTTGCTTGGTGCTTGTGAATACTTTGATTGTAAATACAGTCCACAATTATCTCCCGTAACCTTTTCGGGAGTAGCACTTAGATATAACAATTCATAAATTTCATTTTGTATTTTTTCAATCGGAAAGTTTTCTACTAAAGTTAATTCTTTGTCCCAATCCTCTATTTTACTTGGATTAAGTAATTTGCAAAACCGAGTATAATCAACAATTTCCATTATTTTTTCATACCCACATTTAGCTGCACATACTTTGTCGCAGTTTTCTAATGAGGTAGAGCATTCATCTTGACATAAATTATTCAAAGCCTTTTCAATATTCTCCATAACATATTCGTAGATTTTTTCTTTCAAATAGAATTCTTTACGTACATCTTCTTTTCCAATGGCAGATTGAATAATTTCTATAATGTCTGAAAATTCTATTGTATACTTTCTTTTATTAGAGGCTTGTCTATGTAATTTTGCGATACTATCATCTAAAAACAAACATAATTCTGCATATACAGCTTCTACTGCCTCATCAGAATAACCGTTATTTTTTAAATATACTAAAATTTCCGCATTAATTTCATCTCTGACTTCACATACACCAACTACTTTTGATTCTCGCTTATACAATTCAATACTTGCATTGTATGTATTAGCTTCATCATCCCAATCTTCTATTTCTCTTGCAACTGTAAGATAGCATTTTGCTGTCGGATTGCTGGATTCATTTCTATGTTTCAATAGCTTATCCATCGCCTCAATATAACGATTCCATTTATTTGTAGATAAATAGGCTTTGACCTGATGAAAAGACTTATATTTTGAGTCACAAATTATACTAAAGTCTTCTATTCTTTCCAGTTCAACAGCATATATTCCTTTATCGTTGTTTGTTTCTATTTGATTTATCAATTCTAAAACATGTAACAGCATCATTTTACCTTGATAGTTAAAGCCACTCCATGTTGGTATTGCATCATTACCTCTGCCCACGACACTACTCCTTATTAATTTTATATTATCATTATACGACAAATAAATAATAAGTCGAGTTGATCTTCCAAAAGTTTCTATCAAATAATCGTTGGCAAGATTTTCTTTGATCTATCTTTTTCAACTAGCCTTTTCCAATTTCACATCCTTTTGTCCTAGAGTCTTTTTCTAATATGAGACCATATGTAGCAACCGCTTTCTATCCCTATATATTCCCCTCCACCCACACTACATGCACGATTACCGAGTATTCGTATTCATTATCCCTTCCCGCCTAATTTTATTCAAAAACGGATAAAATAATCCTTAAAAGAAATATTGCATTCATCCATTGCTGCTACAAAATGAAACTGTTTTAGTACATTTCGTCTTACTGTTGCATAATCCTGTGCTTTCATCAAAACTGCCTGAACCTCAAAGTCTTCATAGATATGCTCTAAAATCATGGTAAGCAGTTCTTTCAGCATTTTTTCATTCTCATATTCGGGTAATAGATCGATTCTCAAAATCCCAATTTTTGAACCATCTACAGAATATTTATAGGACGGACAGATTTCTACCATTCCAACACTCTTCTCTTGTTTCCAATCTATAATGGTAAAACGCACAAAGTCTTTCATTTGATATCTACTTTCCCAAAATTTCATGCACTCTAAGAATTTCGCATAATCTGTATAATAAAAATTATCCCCACAGCAGTCTCCATTGAAATATTTAGCTGCTTGAGGATTACTGTAACACCGGAATAACTCATGTGCATCTTTCATTTCCATCTTTCGTATCTCAAACTGATCAGACTGGTAAGTCGGACAGTTTTGAAAAATATCCTTTTTCATTTAAATTCTCCTTTCTGTTGTTCATTATTTTATCAGAACATATGTTCTTTTTCAATATCAATTACTTGTTCTTTTTGCTATACCCATAACAAAAGACCGGCCTCTTTGGTCGGTCTTTGATCACATTGATTAACTGTTTAATTATCACAGTATTCCCTCAAATATCGGCAATATTATATATCTTGCATTTCGTTCCTATACTATTCTAATGTATGGTATAACTCATTTTTATAATGCTAATCTATTTTCCAAATATTCTATCATTGCATTCTGCTTTTCTATGAATGCCTCCCAATCACTGCAGATTTTTTTTAAAAACTCTGTTATTTGTTCATAGCAATATGTAATTTCTTCTTCGCATCCATCAGCTGCTCCTCCGTCTTCATCGTAATTTATAAAACCATATATGACTTCTATATCTCCCTGTGCTTGAATTTTTCCTTTTTTATCTGTGATTTTAATATCTATAATATCACTAGATCCATCCTCTGGTGATAAATATAACTCTTCTAAATCAAAGAAAAACTCTTTATGGTTACAATCGAATATTTTTAAATGGTCTCCAAAATTGATATTGTCCGGCAAATAATCCGCACTCATAATTTCCCTTAAATCATATTTTTGTTCTTCAATCCACTCCAAAATTAATCCAAAATTCAAAATCTTTCTTTCTACTAAATTAGGACCACCATATTTCTCATACATTTTCTCAAATATTTCTATTATTTTTTCACCTTCTGAAATGTCACATTGTTGAATATAATTTTCTATCTCATCTTCATAAAACCATTCCAGTTCTTCCAATTTTTGATAACATTTATTAATCTGTTCAAATAAATTTATAACATCTTGTTGAAAACAACTATCTATCAATCCATCTTGTAATTTTGATTCAAATTCTCCTAAAGAAGATAAACCGGCACTTTCTCGTATCATATCTTTATAATCGATTTCCCAAGCAGCTTCTTCTTCCTCTTGTTGTTCTTTAAGTTCTCGTTCAAATTCTTCACTTAATTTTGCATTTTTAACATTATCAGAAAGTTCTTTTTTAATTAAAAGATTAAATTTGTTTACATATATAACTTGTGTTTCTAAATCTTGTTTTTTTAGATCTTCAATAATGTGAGGATGTAAACGGTTTTTGTCATTTATCATGTCACAAAAATCTTTAAAGTTTCCTGTTACAAAATATATTTTATCACTTTTCTTTAACTCGATATATTTCTTTAAATTAATTAATGTTTCCGTTATTAATCCATCTGCATAAGATTCTTTTTTTTCTTTATGAAATGGAGCTTTTTTATATATTCTTCTCTTCATGACTAATGTATTTAAAAAACCATCATCTGCGATACGAATACTATTTCGATGCTCAAATACCATTTTGATTGTATTAAAAAGTTCGTTCTTATAATCTTCTTTTTGACCTAAAAACATATTTAGTGCCTGGTTTAATTGTTTCCTAGATTCTTTTTTGTACTCTTCGATATTTAGTCCATCTATTTTATATGCCGTAACGCCATATAATTCTTTTATTTTGTCCATTACTTCCTGAATATTTTTACCAACCTGTTCCAATTCACTTTGCAAATGTTTGTACGTTTCAAATTCCACTATTTCAGGAACAATTAACTTAATTTCATCATAATCAAGCAATTTTATAAAACTTTCTAGTAAGTCACTTGACATTTGATTCTTCCTATCTACTACCATATCAATAATGATGTTCGTATCTAATAATATATATTTCATAATTACTCCTTTCGTTAATCATAAACACTATTTTCATATACAGTATATCATAATTCATAAAAGTATTTTCTAAAATCAATCCTAAATCGTACATAAGAATATAAATTCCAAAGGTTTGCTTTCACAGGAAAATCTTTTCTGTACTTAAACTTTGTAATGAATGAAATCTGATGTTCCCTACACCAAGTAGCTAGTTCTTTCATATTCATTGTTACTCCTGCGTCGATTTGTTTAACTAAGTAACCTCTATTAAAATCATCTTTCCCTACTTGAAAAGATAAATAAAAAAATACATTATAGTATCTTATTAAAACTATTTCTCTCATATCGTTTACCTTTCTCAGAAAATCTACGTTTCCTGTTTTACTGTGTATGGCGTACATATAGTTTGTTTTTTAGGGATTTTTCTCCCTCTAAACACGCTATATACAGGGCCAGATTCTCGACCAGTACAAGAATCAATTCTACCGTTGAAATCCCGTCTTTTTCCGTCAGAATCTTCTGAATTCTGATCCATCCTGTCCACAGCTTCTTTTTTACCGCCTTCATTCTCTCACCTCCTACACCTGGATCGACAAAAATGCCGGTACAACTACGATCGTAATCACGATGATCAGCATCAAAAGCATTGGGATCAAAAGTCTGGTTCCTGCCTCTTCTCCCAGCTGTCTCGCCCTGCTCTTTCTGTCCTCCAGTGCCTGTACTGCCTCCATACGAAGCATTTCAGAAATTCCTTTTGCACCCTTTTTCAGATTCTGTGAAAGAAGTGCTCCCATTTTCATATACGGAATCAGATCACATCTTCTTGCAAATCTTTCATAACATTCCATCTCCGGAATCCCACTTTTCATTTCCTGCCAGGTTTTCCAGATTTCTTCATATGCTTCTCTTTTTCTTCCCGTTTTTCCCCTGGTGATCCCATAGTCTTCCGCAATCCTTTTCCACACATTTTTCGCTGTCATTCCGGCACCGGTCAGCATCGTAAACTCTGTGATAATTTCCGGATAATCCAGCATCATCTGCTCTTTTCTCGTCTTCTTCTGATTGTTTTCTTTCTGTATTTCTCTTCCGACAAGCAGAATGCTTATCGCCATTCCGAGCATCAGAATCGGAATCACTTTTGAATCTTTCTCCTCTGTCCAGGCAATTTTTCTTCCGTCCAGACTGGGTGGCAGTGTAAGATATGCTTTCTGCCTCGTAGCACTGTCCTGTAATCTTACCAGTTCCAGAACCCGCTCTTTCGTGGAAAGCGTTTTCTCCTGTCCTGCAAAAATAACAATATCCATCTCACACGGATATACCTTATCTTCATAATGCAGAACTCCGGTAATATTCATCCCAATCCCCTGATTCTCAGGATCTTCTTCCCGGATTTTTTCCTGATCCAGTCTCCCAAGCGAATCCATTACATCATATCTGCTAAGTTCCCAGGAAACCGAAAACGGAAAATCGTCTAATGCTGTTACCAGATCCAGATCTGTCTTTATATGCGACAGATCCTTATTTTCCCCGGAAATCACTTTTGCAAGCTCTTTCCTCGCTTTCTGAAACTCCTTTTCCAGCCGCTTTTCACTGTAAATCTTCGGTGACACACGAATTTCTATATCCTGCTTTTTTTCTCCTTCAACCTGCATAGAAAGCGCCGCTTCTTTTTGTCCTTCCCCGTACCCGTTCCGCTTTATCTGCATGGTTTCAGAGTTTTCCGTCCCTGTCTTCTGCACGATTTCCGACAAAAATGCCAGACTTGTCACCGCCAACATCAAAAAAAATATCTGCCTGAGAAGCCTGTCCCATTTTCTGAAAAGTGATTTCTTCTTGAAATACATCCATGCACAAGCTCCGAGAAAGAAATACATTCCGATACAAAACCACATTTCTATACCTCGATTTCCACAATCTTGCATCCAAGTCTCCAGGCAGCAATGTAAGCTCCAAGACAAATACTCATAAAAGCCGCTCCTGGCAGATTCCCGT
>ERZ791840.792-NODE-792-length-18697-cov-43.140543_pt1 | contig 18697 bp, 17 predicted proteins | sample MGYA00510291_ERZ791840 | MGnify/ENA primary metagenome ERZ791840 (study PRJEB30046, sample SAMN00715256) | human gut metagenome | study: EMG produced TPA metagenomics assembly of the A metagenome-wide association study of gut microbiota in type 2... | reverse complement strand
AAACTACGAGAAGAATCCCGTAGTTTTCTATTTACACAATATTATGGAGAGTCCCTTTAAGAACGGTTATGGAAATAATTTAGAAGATTATCTTAAATTGCCTGATTTATATAATCCATACGATTCAAATCTTCGCACTTCCAATCCCAAAAACAACATGCCAGCCTTTGTCTCTGTTAAAGACCCAAAAAGCGGCAAGACGATTCTTGGAGCAGAAGATGGTGTGAATCAAAGCTACTGTGACCTTTTATTTTAAATTTTCAACGGTTTGATATAACCGTTTGAGGAATAAATTTTTAGCTAGATATTTGAGAAGTGGCGGTAACGATTAAGAAACCGTGCAATTTTCAGCGTTTTGCTGTATCTTTACTGTCAAATAACTCTTTATGCAAAAGTAGTCAAAATCCACAGTCAAGCAAAATAATTGGCTATTTTTAGTCGTAATAGGTTCTATTTAGTCGTAAATAGTCGTAATTCGGCATATTTAGTCGAAAGTACCGATTATGACTTAACATACCACATCCTGCCTTTAAGAATGATTGCCCCTGCTTCTTTCATTTCCACAAGAATGTTCCCAACCATTCGTTCCTGCTGTTCCGGAGTCTTGGTCTTAGGAAGTACATCTTTGAGATAATCAAATATCGCATCACGCTTAGTTCCTGCCGAACCAGCATTTTGAAGATACTGCAAAATCATTTGTTGGAGTTTTGCTTTATCTAGTCCTCTGGTGCGAGTATAATGTGGTAACTGTTTTGTCCTTTTAGCAATATCAAGGGATATGCTATATTCAGAAACAGTCCCCTCTAAAAGACCTCTATTCAATAAGTCTATCACATTCTCATCAGAAATTCGACGTCCTTTTTGTACTGAGTCCAAAAGAATACAATCCTCCAATGTCAATGTTTTGTTTTCTTTGAGTAGCTGTGTGTATTTTTCATTGATTGTATTCCCATATATTGTCACACCAACCTCTTTATTTAATACATCTATTTCATAATCCGGCATCGGGAAATGACGACGCCTTTGTTCATTGAACATCTTTTTAATGCCACGACTTACGGTGTCTATCATGTTGAAATTCACCATTGCACGACAAAGACACTCATTTCGGAAATGACGTTGAGGTCCTCTGGTTTCCAAAGCCTTTTGCAGAGTACCAGGAATAAAACTACCTCCATTTGCATAGTAAAGCCATCCGGGATTTTCTACAAAATTGATGCGCTGCTGTAAAGTATAATCCTGATGTGCAATGGCATTATGCAGTGCCTCACGAATAGTGTAGTCGTCATATTGCTTCATTGTTTCTGGGAATAGTGTCCCTCCTGGCAATTCCCTCATTGTCAGATTGTATATCTTGCTCAAGATTTTGTCAACGGTAAGAATAAATGGAGCAGTGAAATGTTCATAATCTACGACATTTTTGAATTCGTCCCGTAAAGTCCATGTAACTTCAACTACAGCAGGACGAAGTTTAAATACAGAAACAGGTTTTCCCAATAGAATAATAGCTGCACGAGTCAGTTTCCCACCGATCATTATTCCACTATTGGAAAGAAAATCTTCCAACGTCCATGCATCAATTTCCTCAGAAGGAATATTGGAAGAATGTACCTTTTTAAACATAATACGAGCTTTCGCTACAGCCAATTCATCCAAATCCGCTATTGTCGCATTAGGAACAATTTCAGCAGACCAATCTTTGGCTTCAAAGACAGGTTCTTCTAGAATAACGGCAAGCCGTTCTTGTGTCATCTCCACCAATGAATCTTCGACACGCTGCCATGCTTTTTTATGAGCATAAACCGGACGTCGAGGCAAATGTTTTGGAATATGGATTATCCAAACCGTTTTATGTGTATCCTCTGTAGTATATTCGTCAATACTTAATCCTTCGGAAGAAAGATTGGTACAATGCTCTATCAGTTTCCATACAGCAGATTGGGCATTCAAATTAAACTTGGATAAATCTGTCCCAACAATTGCCAATGTTTTATCCTGCACACCGATAACAAGATGTCCTCCCTCCATATTCGCCATGGCTGATACATATGAAATAACATCATTCTTTTCATCTCCGGCAAAGGAATTCTTGAGATTTTTCATCTCTTTCCACTCACAGCGTGCATTCTCTTGCGGAAATTCACGGAGTAAATATTGTTGAAGTTCTTTTGAGGTCATAATAGAATTTTTCTACAATTTAGTAACTGAATTTGCCAATCTTTTCTCACTATCAATTTCAGTTGTATAATAGCGCTGATTTAGAGTATTTAATAATTCAGTTAGTTCCTTTTCATTGGATATACGAAATCTATTTGTCGTAGCATCATATAGATTAGGACAATATTGGCTAATATAATTAGGTATTCTATTTTTTTGTTCGGTTGAGAAATTATTGTATCTTTCTGTTGCTTCCTTAATCCGTCTGCGATTAGCCGTTTTTACTTGATCTTTGCTAAAATCTGATTCTAAATTAATAATATCCATAGATAGAAAAGTTTCTACCTCATCATCTGTTGCTTCCCTGTACAATTCATTGATACCATTGAAAATAGATGTTATAGTATTTAGGTTTTTGAAGTACAATCGGTCCGTATCTTTTACAAAGATACAGTCTGGAGTATCTTTTATTACTAATATATTATCTTCTTTTAGGAGTCTTGCTTGATCTGAGGGATTCTGTAAATTACCCCAAGAAATCATACTCCTTTTTGAATACAAATAACTCGGGGTGATTTTTTGAAACAAAAAATATTTATCATTTTGTATGGAAACTACGAAATCTATTTTTTTATAATCCTCTCTCCTCATATATGAGTATGAAGTTGGAACAAAATTTTCTCGTAATAATGATATACAATATTCTTTTGTTGAAAAATTTTCAACGACAAACCATTCACCTTCTTGAAGTTTATACTCATCATCATAACTTCTAGCATTATCAAACTCTTCAATGTTATCAAATACTGTTGCGTCAGATAAAACTCTATAATAAGAGCCGTTTACTCCTTTAGTTTTTGAAATTAAATAGTCCATAATTTATTTCTCAATATCAATATAGGTAAAGTCGTTAATTTGTCCTATACGTTTAAATTCGCATATTTCTCTTAATTTAATCTCTTTCTTAGTCATAATTAGTATTCTATGATTTCCTGTAGTCACAAAATAGTATCGATATCCTAAAATATGGAAAATTGGATTATACAAATATATTTCTGCACAAAAACATAGAATTGTAACAGCTCCATAAATGAAAATTAAAGATACTACAGTATTTATACTTAAACCAACAAATACATAGGCAAAAAATGTAGGTAGGAAAGTAGAACTTGCAGATTCTATTTTTGTGATACTTTTCCCCTTTATTTCTGTAGGATCTAATTTATAAAACCTTGTAGTTCCATACCAAGTAGTCAGTATTGGAACAATAAAGTATAAACAATAAGAAATCCAATTAGGAAAATCTATCGGAATACTTTTGTCTGTAAGATACATCCAGATTTTCCCAGGTGTTATCTCTTTATTGGTGAAACATATGCTAATCAGCAATAGAAATGCATTAGCAACGAATATTAATTTGTATAGCTTCATGTATTTATCTCAAAATTATTCTGTACAATATCATAGATGTCCACCAACACCTTTAAACTTTTCGACAAAAGCGGCAATTTTTTCAAATACCTTATGTTTTTTAGTCAGATATAAAGGATTCAGCGGGCTCATTTTGGGTAGGATGTTATTAAAGTCAGTTCCATTCTCACTTGCGTATTCACGTCTTAAAGACACTTCAATATAATGCTTGGCTTCTCTTTCATTCAGATTTTCGCTTTCTATCAAATCCGAAACTTCCTTCTTTTGCTTAGTTTGCGCATATTCAAAGAATGCTTTTATAATTTCAGTTCTATCAGAAATGACATCGAGATTAGCATCATTGATAAAATCAACTATCAGGCTTTCTTTGGCTCTGTTGCCGACACTTGACCGGATAACCCTGCGGATTTCTTCTATCAATGAAGATTTGTCCATCTTCTTTTTGTTATTTTCAAAAATCAGCTCAAGAATATAATCTAGGTTTATCTCCTGCGATTTAAGCAAATCTATCTCGAAAATGACATCATTCCAGTCTATTCTTGATTTTTCCGACTTCTTTCCTTCTTTTTCTCGTCTTAACCAATCCCGTATATCGTTATAAGTCGATTTGTAATCCTGAATGATTCTATCAGACAGCATTTGTAGTTTCTGCATTTTTGCAATATCGTCGTCAGTGACAAAATAATCGTTCTTAAACGCTTCAATTGCTTCTGGATTACCGCTATCTATTGTTTGAAAAGCTTTGAGCATAGTGAACTCATCAAAATTCTGCAATATGTTTTCTACCCGTAGATATTCGCCAAACAGCTTGACAAAATCTTTCTTATCTTGTTCTGTAACGATATTGTCTGTATCTGGGAATTTATCATTCAGTTCTTTTACAATTTCGATATATCCTCTCCGTGCTTCGCCCGAAGCAATGTCTTTGAAGCCTTCCAAATATTCTCTGTAGCTTTTTTCCAGCACTACATTTGCGGTATTTTCATCACCGAATAATTTTATGGCATCAATCGTATGTTTTTCGAGATCTCTGAACGTAACGATATTGCCAAACGTCTTGGTGGCATCATAAATTCTGTTGGTGCGGGAAAATGCCTGTATCAATCCGTGATACCGCAAGTTCTTGTCGACAAACAGCGTGTTCAAAGTAGGAGCGTCGAAGCCGGTAAGGAACATGCCTACTACTATCACAAGATCTACATCCTTGTTTTTCACTCTTTTAGCGAGATCTCTGTAATAGTTCTGGAACTCTTTACCGTCAATGCCAAAACTTGTTCCAAACAGGGTGTTATAATTGTCAATGGCTTTTGTCAAAAACTCTTTTGCGCTAAGGTCCATTGCCGACGGTTCAAAGTTTTCATCAGGTATCTCGCCTATTGCGCTCTGCTCTTCGTTGGCTGCAAAAGAAAATATGGTAGTTATTTTCAATGGTTTCTCCGAGTTTCTCTGCAATAGGTTCAATTCCTCATAGTAGCATTTGGCTGCATCCACACTACTGACAGCAAACATGGCATTGAAGCCTTTGCTGTCACTTTGGTTTCGATGGGTCTTGATTCTGAAGTTGTGCAAAATATATTGTGAAATCTCATTTATACGGGCAGGATGAAGCAAAGCCTGTTTGTTTTCTGCGGCACTTAGCTTCTGCTCGTCAAGTTCTGTTTCTATATTCCTGAAACAGGGTCTTACATTATTGTAGTCAACCTTGAATTTCAGCACTTTTTCGTCGCGGATGGCATCCGTTATCACATATGAATGCAATTCTCTGCCGAACACACTCGCCGTTGTTTCCGAACCATAAGCATTCTCCGGGAATATGGGGGTTCCCGTAAAACCGAACTGATAATACTTCTTGAACTTTTTTCTTAATTGTTTTTGCGCTTCACCGAATTGGGAGCGATGGCATTCGTCGAAAATGAAAACAACCTGCTTTTGATAAATGGGCAAATTGTCTTCACTTTTCATCAGATTATTCAGTTTCTGGATTGTAGTGACGATGATTCTGTTGTCATCCTTCTCTATATTCCGTTTCAATCCTGCTGTGCTTTCAGACCCGTTGACACTATCTGGAGAGAACCGCTGATATTCTTTCATCGTCTGATAGTCAAGATCCTTGCGGTCAACGACAAAGAATACTTTGTCGATAAAGTCCAGTTGGGTTGCCAACCGTGCTGCCTTGAAACTGGTAAGCGTTTTTCCCGAGCCTGTGGTATGCCATACATATCCGCCACCTTCGGTTGTTGACCATTTTTTTGCTTGGTATGCGCTTCTGATTTTCCATAACATACGTTCTGTCGCAGCAATCTGATACGGGCGCATTACAAGCAAGGTATTGTTGGTGTCAAAGACAGAATAGGTAAAAATGACATTGAGCAAAGTGCTCTTTTGAAAAAAAGTTTCTGTAAAGTCTTTGATGTCCTTTATCACGGTATTTTTTGCATTTGCCCAGTTCATGGTAAAGTCAAAGCTGTTTTTGTTGCGCTCAACCGTATTAGCAAAATAACGGCTGTCCGTGCCATTTGAAATGACAAACACCTGAATATACTTGAAAAGTGAATTGTCACTGTTGAAACTTTCTTTGGAATATCGGTGTACTTGATTGAATGCTTCTCGGATAGCCACACCACGTTTTTTTAGTTCAACATGCACCAACGGCAAACCATTGACCAATATCGTCACATCATAGCGATTAGCCTGTGTTCCAACTTGCTCAAACTGATTAATTACCTGCACCTTATTTCGGGCAATATTTTGTTTGTCGGCAAGATAGATATTTTTGATATGTCCGTCATCAAAAACAAAATCATATATGTAGTTATCGTGAATCTTACGAGTTTTATCAACCAAAGTATCACCTGGCTTATCCAAATATTCCTCCACAAAGCGCAGCCACTCCTTATCAGAAAACTCCATCTCATTAAGTTCCTGAATCTTTATACGGGCATTATCCAACAATGCTTTAGGTGTTGAAATATCCGAGCGATATTCATAACCCTGATTCACTAAATCCTGGACAAATTCGCGTTCAAGGCTTGCTTCCGACTGATAAGTCACCGAAGGCTCATGAAGTTCATTATACTTGGTATAGTCGTCAAGTACTATGAAGTTATTTGATTCTGCTATGATGTTATATTGTGCCATTTTATTATTCTGTATAGTAGTTATTATCAATAAGATGCTTGAATAATAGCTTCAATGTCTCTTGCTCTGGTCTGGTAGGTTCAGGAATTGTTTCGTAAGATAATGTTGAATGACTTGTAAATTGAATGATTCTGTTATAGTAAGTCTTCTTATCATCAGGCAACAAATCAGACCATTGCGGATATCCTAAAAAGTTAGCAGTCTTTTCATAAAGATTCCGAAGAAGCATAAAGTGGTATTTCTGAATATTGTTGCTGTCAATTGCTTCTTGGATTATCTGTTTTAAATAATGATGATATGAAAAACTCTTGTTGGAATCTCCTTTCTTTTCTAACAAGTCGTAAGTACCATTCTCGTTGTTCTGGAGCAAATAGCAAGCTTTGTTCCCTGTTTCGTTGAACAGAACATTGAAAAATAAGGGATTGTGAGTTGAGACAATAAACCGCAAGCCATTTGCTTCCTTTATAAGTCCGCCTAAATTAACCGCCAATTCAATCAAGTGGTTTTCATCCAATGAACTTACAGGGTCATCAATGAAGATATACTGCAAGTCATTAAACTGATCGGTTTCTCGTTCGTCTGGTTCTGCTATATTTAGATTCGCAATAATTTGGTTAAGCAGGCTGTAAAACACACACCAAATAAAGCAACTCTCTTCGCCTCTTGAAATCTTGATATTGTCTATTATTTCTTCATTTCCTCCTTCAATGGAAAATGTAATCTCATTGTATTCTTCATTAAAACGGGGAGTCAATTTATCGCTGGTGTAACGCTGAAAATGAGTTATAATATTTCTTTCCTGCCCTTGATTTCTGAGCACCCAATCGGTAAAGTTATTTGGTTGTATTTTGAGCTTCCTGTCAGAGTCTGCATCCAAATCATTATCCCAATAGAACAAATCCTCCGTGAATGCATTATAATACAAAACCTTTATTTTGTGTTCCTCCGATTCATCATCCTTGCTTTTGGGAGAAATCAACTCCTTGAACGCACGAGACAAACGTGTCTTACCCACACCGTTAAAGGCATAGATTAGCTGTACCTTTTTATTCGTGTCACGAAGAGTTTGTGCTATTTCAGTTAATGATTGTCCCATATTATGCGCTTATTTTAGATCTTGGGAATGACAGTAATTTATTTCTATAATATTCGTATTGTTCCTGCACTGCGGCCATTTCTGCCGGAAGACCTTCGGTAAGGTCACCCACCAATGCATCAAAATTATTAAGTAGTGTAGCTATTCTTACTTGTTCTTCATAAGGGGGAACTGGAATAATGGCATTACCTAAACCTTTTGCTGATATAGAACATATCTTTCCTTCAGAAACATACTTAACTATTTGCTTATGATAATAATCTGAGCGCAAATAGTGCGAAACATATTGAGGATACAAATCACTTCTAAATATGAAACAAGCATCATGTACTGCTGCAGGCTCATCTCCAATCCAAGCTAACCCAATGCCAATGTCTTCTTTATTTTCACCTGCGGCAACAATTACTACATCATTTTTTTGAGCATACCTCATTTTTGAGGCAAGCTCACTCCTGAGCCTTCCTTTGCTTTTGGTTGCATATAGTCCGTAATATGTGTATATGTCGCCATAATGAATGCAAGGAATACCATCATTAATAATGTCAGTCCTTACAAATCGTTTGCCTCTTATAAATGTACCTATCTCACTCATTTTCATCCAAGTTACGCTTTGCGCACCCCCCTATTTTATCAAATGTTAACAATTTATTTCGATAATACTCATATTGTTCCTTTCTCGCTTGCAGCTCCGCTTGCAACTCCGCTGCATATTCCGCGAAGCGGTCAAGAATCAGAGCAACTTCTTCCTGTATCTCAAATGGAGGAAGAGGTATTTCCAAATTACTCACCTTCGTTGTATTAATAGTTGGAACTCCACCTTCGCTTTGCAATTCTTTTATTTTGGATTCCATATTCTTAAGAGTATAAAAAAGAAAAAGTGTAGATACTCTTTCTGATGCAGGAATGACAGAAAAGCACTTGTCATTTAAATAAAACCGCTCTTTAATATAATTTACAAACCCCGCATACGCGCCAACGCGTGATATTGTTACGGTATTTGCCTCTCTGTTAAAAGTATGGTAATATCCCATAGGCGATTGCCCTCCGCTGATAATTGGATATGTACCACCTAAAACTGCATCGGATTTTGTAACTCCTTTACCTGTTTTTATTTCACAGAAATCTCCCAGCTTCTTGTACTCAACTCCATTCGGGCAAAGTTTCTGTATTAATTCTTGCAACTTACTCATAATTAAACCTTCTCTAATTCAGCTACTATTTTGTCTATCTCCGCACGCAGTTCATTTTCCCGCGCCACAATCCTACGAATACGCTCGTTCAGTTCCTTGATGTCAGTCTTTGGACGAGTGTCTTCGACCTCAATATAACTGCTTACCGACAAGTTGTAATCGTTCTCGACAATGACTTTATAATCAACCGATTTGGCAATATAGTCAACATCTTCCTTTTTATTGAAGATTTCTATAATCTTATCTATATGTTTGTCTTCGAGTACATTGTTGTTAGTTTCTTTTGTGAAGAAACTTTCTCCGCTAGCATCTATGAACTGGATTTTAGTATCGGACTTATGCTTTGACAGAACCAGAATATTTACCGCTATCGAAGTTCCATAGAACAAGTTGGACGGCAATGAAATAATGGTTTCCACATAGTTACCGTCCACCAGATATTTCCTGATTTTCTGCTCTGCTCCGCCTCGGTAGAAAATGCCAGGGAAACAGACAATAGCAGCACGCCCTTTGCTCGAAAGGTAGTTCAATGCATGGAGCACAAAAGCAAAATCTGCTTTTGATTTAGGGGCAAGCACCCCGGCTGGAGCAAAACGGTCGTCATTGATCAGTGTGGGATCATCTGAACCAATCCAGTTTACTGAGTAAGGTGGGTTGGAAACGATGGCATCAAAAGGCTTTTCGTCTCCAAACTGTGGATTGATAAGTGTATCTCCAAGTGCAATGTTAAATTTATCGTAGTTGATATTGTGCAGGAACATATTCATACGAGCCAGATTATAGGTTGTATGGTTTATTTCCTGACCGAAGAAGCCATCTTCAATGATGTGGTCTTCAAACTGTCTCTTGGCTTGAAGTAGCAAAGAACCAGAGCCGGCAGCAGGATCATATATCTTATTGACTGTCGTCTGCTTATGCATGGCAAGCCGTGAAATGAGTTTTGAAACATTCTGCGGAGTGAAAAACTCTCCGCCCGATTTTCCTGCATTGGCTGCATAGTTATTAATCAGAAATTCGTATGCGTCGCCGAAAAGGTCTATCTCATGCTCTTCAAAACGTCCAAAATTCAATCCTTCCACACCTTTTAAAACAGCAGCTAACCGGCTGTTCTTGTTTTCAACAGTATTACCGAGCCGAGTGCTTGTTGTGTCGAAATCAGCGAACAAACCTTTAATGTTCTTTTCGGAAGCATAACCGTTGGCGGAACTTTCAATAGAATCAAAAATGGCTTTCAAATCCGTATTCAGATTGGGATTTGTATGGGCTGTTTTGACTACATTGACAAAAAGCTGGCTCGGATAGATAAAATATCCTTTCGTCTTGACCGCATCCTCTTTTATCTCCGGAGTTATTATACTGTCCGGTAAAGAAGCATAGTCAATACTATCGTCTCCACCTTCTATGTAATCTGTAAAGTTTTCACTGATGAAGCGGTAGAACAATGTTCCCAAAACAAACTGCTTGAAGTCCCATCCATCGACAGCCCCACGCACTTCGTTGGCTATTTTCCAAATCTGAGACTGCAATTGATCTCTTTGTTGTATGCTTGTCATTTATATACTTCTATGTTATTGTACTTATTTCCTCAAAGGAACGAGTTTACTTGCTTTTATTAATAAGTTCCCTCCTGTCAATATCTAATAATTCAGCTATTCTTGAAAGAGTAGCCAAGTCAGGTTGTGAAACATTGGTACACCATTTTGATACTGTCGAAGGATCTTTTTTCAACTGTTCAGCCAACCATTTGCCAGTTTTCTTTTTTTCGACAAGAACCAATTTGAGTCTATTTATATCTTCCATGTCAATCATTAAATTGAATTTGCTGCAAATATAATGAATTAATTTTATTGAGTAATAGAAGTACATTACTTTTTTGTATGCATATATTTCCCGACTTTGGAGGAAAAGATTCCAGCAAGTAGTTTAGGGGCACCGAAAACATTTCGGGTGCCCCTAAAAACAAGCAGTGTAAAAGGAGAAAGAGAGAAAATTAGGGTAATTGATTGACTGATAGAAATGTATGTCTTTTAGTGTCTTTGGATGCCGAGTAGCGAAAATACAGGAAAAAGCAGATTTGTGCAGACTTTCCGTTTCTAAACCGTTACCCATTAAAAGAGGCGAAAAATACAGCAAACTGGTGACGTTAAACGTCTGGTTATAGCATTGTTTGTCTGTGGTTTACATTGTTCAGATAACTCACAAAGAAAGTAATTTTACGAACTTAAAATGTGAGTGTTATGAACAACGAACTAAAGGTGTCCTTCTATCTCAAACGAGAGGGTAACACGGAAAGAACAGAAGCAAATCCCGATGCCATTTTTTCGATTGTCGGAAAAATCATCATCGGCAACACTATCGCACAATTCGGCTCAAAGCTAAAAATCGAAGAACGGCTTTGGAGTGTAAAGTCAGGTCGGGCAATCGGCAAAAGCCGTGCTGCCGTTGAACTCAACAGAGAGATTAATAAAATTAATCTCTCCATACACACGCACTACAAGGACATTTTAAAGCGAACCGGAAAAGTAACCGCTATCGAAGTGAAGAACGCCTTTCAAGGAATTGCCACAGCACAAAAAACGCTCCTTGTCCTGTTCGGTGAAATGATGGAAGATTTCAAAGGAAGAATAGGCATCGACAGGGCACAATCCACCTACAAGCAGTATGAAGTCCTTTACAAACAGCTCAAACAATTTCTTCGGGAAGAATACCATGTAGAGGATATTCCCCTTGCCGAGTTAGATTTGCCTTTCATCGAAGCATTGAATTTCTTTTTCCGTGTAAAACGTAGGATGAAGCCGAGAACCGTTAAGGCTCGAATTGTCTTGTTAAACAAAGTGATACGTTTGGCATTGCATCGAAGAATTATCACCCGTCCGCCTTTTGACGGTTTTGAATTGGAAAAAACGGAACTTAAAAACAAGTCGCTTACCAATGACGAACTGGACTTGTTAATGAAAACTCCCCTTAAATCGGGAACACAACGGTTTATCCGTGATATGTTCCTGTTTTCGACCTTTACCGGTTTGGCTTATGCAGACGTGCATAAACTGTCTTGGAAAGATATTATTACCGAAGATGATGGTAGCTTGTGGATTTCAGCCAACAGGCAAAAATCACATACGGAGTTTAATGTAAAACTATTGAACATCCCTCTCCGAATCATGGAGTATTACAAGGGGCTTGCTCCCGATGGAAAAGTATTTCCTCACATGAGTTTGGGACAGGTGAATGTTGGTTTAAAACGAATTGCAAGAAACTGCGGTATCAACCGGAAATTATCCTACCATATGGCGAGATATACGTTCGCTTCTCAAATCTGCCTTTCACAAGGCGTTCCGATTGAGAGTGTAAGCCGGATGTTAGGACACAAGCATATTGAAACAACCCAACGCTACGCACGTCTTAACAATGAGAAGATAGGCAACGATATGCAGCAGCTATCTGCACGTCTTGCCACTAAATTCAACTTTTAACAATCCAAAATGTAGATATTATGCAAAACAATAGAAGCACTTTCGCTATACTCTTTTACCTGAATACCAGCAAAAAGAAAAAATCAGGTAATTGCCCTGTCATGGGGCGTATCAGTGTGGACGGTAAAAGCTCGGCTTTCAGTACGGGCTTAGAGCTATCTCCTGAAAAATGGGATGCCAAACAGGGAATAGCCATAGGTAAATCAAAGAAAGAAACAAACATCAACAAACGGATAGAAAACTATCGGGCTGAACTTGTCCGCTACTATAAAACCTTACTGGAAAACAAAAGCTACATTACGGCTGAAATCCTGAAAAACGCTATCAAAGGAATTGGCATTAAACAAAACAGCTTAATACAGGAATTTGCAGCCTTGATTGAAGAGAAACGGCAGTCTGTCGGTATCTTGATAGTAAAGACCACCTATACACATCTTTATCGTGCTTATCAGCATTTGAAAGAGTTTTTAGAGTACAAATACGGGGTAACGGACATTCCGTTTACCCAAGTTGATTTTGATTTTATAGAATCGTATGTTTACTATCTAAAAGTCAATTTGCAATTAAGCGCAAGCACAACCAACAATACCATAAAACCATTACGCAGGGTTGTAATGAGAGCCTTAAACAAAGGTTTGATGCATCAAGACCCGTTCTTTGGCTATCGTCCGCAGCGGATAACCATTACACGAAAATGGCTATCTATGGATGAGATAGAACGGTTGATGCAAATAGATATGAAACATGAGAGTGCCAATTTTATCCGTGACATGTTTCTGTTTTCGACATTCACGGGGCTTGCCTATGTGGACTTGAAAAAATTACGCCACGATAATATTGTACGGCAAGAAGATGGCAAACAGTGGATTGTCTTAAATCGCCAAAAGACTGGAACTACTTCCTACATTCCCCTACTTGATATTCCATTGCGTCTTATCGAGAAATACCGGAATACGGCTTTTGCCGGGCTTGATGGAAAGGTTTTTAGGTTATGCACAATAGAAAATGCTGATATTCAGTTGAAAAAGATAGCCAAAGCAGCCAATATCGATAAACGTCTGACCTATCATATGGCAAGGCATAGCTATGCAACCCTTTGTCTTTCAATGGGTGTTCCGATAGAAACGATTAGCCAGACATTGGGACATCGAAGTATTTCCACTACTCAAATATATGCGGAAATAACCCGTACCAAAATCAATGAGGATATGACAAACTTAGCGAAACGGATTGAGAGTAAATATCAGTTGATTGATAGAGCTAAGTCTATTGACTAAAACAATAATATTATTTTCTTTTTTATCTGCCAATTAATTTATAACTTTGTAATTTACTCAAGCTAAATATGATAAGCATTAAATATGGATAGCTTAACAACAATTCAAGAAAAACATACAGCAGGTGATAAAGTCGTAGCATTTGACTACCAATTTTATTACTTCATGTGCTTGGTATTAGACCTAAGGCATGGGGATAAAGTAGGGTTCGAAGTTAAAGATGATGTACACATTGACTTAAAAGACGGTACTACAATTCTGTTTCAGGCAAAACATACTGTATCGACTAAAGCAGATGGGACACCTGAAAATCTAGCAACATTAGACGTTGACTTGTGGAAAACCATAAATATTTGGGTTGATATGGTAAAAGCAGATCAGTCCATTTTACAAAATCATTGTTTTTATTTGGTAACAAACAAGGGTGAAGGCAATAATGAATTTATTGCATCGCATATACTTTTTAAAACAGATAATGACGTTGATAAGGTAATTAACCTGTTAAAAGACCTCAAAGATAAAACACAAAACAACGAAATAAAGTCCTGTATTAAGAATGTTTTGTCTATAGGGAAGAAAAAGACAAAACTATTCTTTTCAAAACTCTATATTGAAACGAGTATTGATGATATTATTGACAGAGTAAAAAACAAAATATACGAACACTGTCATCAAAATGATTTAATTGATGCTGTCTTTGAATCACTATCATCAAATATGAATATGGCTAAATATCTTGATATAAAGGATAGAGAAAAGTTTGAAATCACCTTTGAGGATTTCAACAACAAATTTGGAAAATGCTTTCGGGTAGCCTTTGAAAAGAAGCCATTGCCTAAAAGAACCTATCCAATAAATTTGCCTGACAATTTGGAAGAGCAAACGTTTGTAAAACAATTACTTGATATAGGGGAAATAACTTCGGGGGATTCCCAAATCATTGAATATACCACGCAAATGCTTCAAGCTATGAATCATTTAGCCGATTGGACAGAAAAGAATCTTATCCTACCAACTGAAATGGATGAATTTCAAAAAGAGGCTATCCTTAAATGGCGAAATGAATTTAAGGCTAAATACCGACAAATAAAGCGGCAAATCAGTTCTGGAAGCTCTATTGAAGATTTGGAAATGGATATTCAAAATTTGGGAGTTCAATTGATAGATTTTTTGAGAAAAGAAAATCTTGCTATTGCAGAAGATACACTGGGGATAGAATTAAGTAATGGGCATTATTATGCATTATCCGATAAACCTGAAATAGGTTGGCATTATGATTGGGAACAAAAATACAAGCCAGTATGAAGGAAATTTATTACACATATAACAATGAAGCTATAGCAAGCTGTGTGTTTTTAGAGCTTTTGCAAAAAGTGGGAGTAATTGACATTGCTCGTTCATGTTTAATACTGCCTTTTCTATTGGATGATAGAACAGTGAAGTATTTTCAAAAATTATCGAGTAGAGAAAAGATTAGGCACTGTCCACGATTTTGTGTAAATAGAAAACTAGAGGATTCGAGTTTTATACTTGAATCCTGTTTTCAAATATAGTTATAAATTGATTAAAAATCAATGCCCAATTCCAAATAGGTTGATACCATTTCTTTTCTATTTCTGTAATAGCCAGATACACAGACTTTTTGGGACTCTCCATAATATTTCAAATCAGGATTTTTTTAATTTTCTTCTTGATAATAAATCTTATAATATTTACGACCATCTTTTTCAACCCCTCGTTCAATTAAATCTCTATTACCATGTATATAAATATCGAAATTTTTATCCAGTTTTAGAACGCTCTTGAATACACGTGCTTGTTTTTTTACAGCCTGAGATGAAATTTCAAAATTATCGGATAAATCTATTTCATTATCTTTTCGGAAAGTTTCGTCAAACCTTCTAAAAGAATCTATCAAATCATTATTCTGAAATACTTCTTGCTCAAATTCGTTTTTATTAAATGTTTCACGTTTTTTGAAATATTCAACCGACCTATTTAATAGGTCTATCTTATCAGCCTTGCTGACATCAAGATTGTCTGATAGTTCTTTTGTTACAAAGTTTTTGGCTATATTCAGAAACTCTTTTGTCTGATGATATTCGTCATTTACAGGTTGTGTTTTCAGAAATTCATCTTTCCAATATTGTGCTTCTGATGTTTTGTTTATATTGTCCACTAAAGAAACAATGTACCCATTTTCTTTTTTCGTATTAAAGACCAGACAACCTTTATCTATTTTGTTAGTATTTATTCCTTTTTCATCTTTCAATTCAAATCCTTCGATTAAAGGGGAGACCTTCAATACCGTTTCCTTATTTTCTGATTTGAATATACAGATACAATCAACAACTTCACCATTCAATTCGCAGTTTTTGAAATATGAAAAACACAATTCCCCACCTTTTACTTGCGGATGGATACTTTTATCATAAAGGTATCGAGCACTGTTTTGTGATTGTTCAATAAATGTCTCTTTGTCCTCAAAAATTGAACTAACAAACTGAAACATCGGATTAAGTTCCAGTTTTGGAAGAAAGTAAAAACAACACAATTCGTCTAATTTAAAGTTGTTGCTTATTAATTGCTTAATATACCCTTCTATATTCTCAAACTGTGTTAGAACATTGGAAAACCGAACACCATCGCCATTTGTTTTGTTACCAACATAGTGAACAACAAGTTTGTCAAGTTCGCCTAAAATTAGGTTTTGCATATTACTCATTATAAATATCGCTTGGGATTAATCCTTTTCCATTGATAAATTCATCCACTGTATAAAAGTTGGTTAAGTTGTTTTCAGTCCAATATTCTTTAGGAGCATGTTCTACCATAAATATTTGAAAAGAATCTTTTTTCTCCGTAGTGATATAACTGATAAACGAATTAAGCAATGAAAAAGCATCAAGCAATTTTGTTTTATCATCATTGCCTATTTTTTCATTACTTGCGCCTGTATAGTAGGGAATACTTGGTTGGTCAATAAATAAAAATTGAGGTACATGTATTTGACCTACATTAATCATATGCTCATGTAATCCTAAATAGAAACAGAGATGCATAAACATATAGTTCGATTTACTTCCTACATTTTCAAGTGGGAATAGTTGTCCTTCTGGTACTAATTGCAGAATCATTTCGGAATCATTGAACTGAGTTTGACTGTTTTTATACGCGGGCAAAGAACTCAATTGATTGTAATTTCTCTGGATACATTGATTCAGAGAGTTTTTCATTGTAAATTTAACTTGCTCAATATCTTTGAGGTTATTTTCCAGATTGGATTTTTCTCCATTTAATTGATTTAATCGAACAGTATCAATTGGTTTAATTTTATCCCTTTTCAATATTTGTTCGTAGGCATTTTTTATCTCTCCTATAATGATAAATTTTTCACCTTCGGCACGATAATTCTTTTGTATCAGATTTAATTGACTGATTCTTTTTTCAACGTTGTTTAATTCTTCCTGTAATGCTTTTGCATCTCCCGTCACTCGCAATGGTTCAACTGCTTTCTTTGAAAGATTATTTTGGATTGTTTTCAACGAATCTTCTAATGAATCAATGAAAATTTTTGTTTCATATGATTCTAGAAGTTGGTCTGATAGATTTTTTGACAAAAATTCTATAGGTTTTAAGCTGTCTGCACTTTTATTCAACCCCCTTTTGTATGCATCATACTCTTTTCTGTACTTTTCAATTGCTGTCAGTTGGGCTTTTATATCTAACCTGCGCTTGTTCAGGCTATCAATTTCCGCAAAAAGTTGTGAATTATTCGCCGTCTTTTGGGTATTCGTAATAACTTCATTAATAATAAAGTTCGCATCTTCCAAAGATGCTATTGCCAATGAATAATCAACAAACCCCTTTTCTCTTAGTTTCTCAATGAGATAGAAAATATCATTTGCAAATTTCTTTTCTGCCCGTCCTTTTTGAGTTTCAAGAGACTGTATCCGCTTTATTTCATTGTCAATTTGCTTAATTCTTTCTTTGGCTTTGGTATTCTCCATATCGTTAACCCCGATTACCATATCGAAGATATGATTCAATGCTTTATCATATTCTTCTTTGCCATAAAACGTGGTGTCAAAATATGTTTTGGAGGTTCCTATAATATCCTCTGTTAAAGAATTGAACAACAAAAAATGCCGATAAGAAAAATTAAAGGATGTTTTTCCTAAATCTTTCCCATAGGGAAATCTTAGATTGTCAGTTATACCGAACTCTTTATCTAGTATCGATTTTATTTCTGCTATTTGAATATTTTCCTGTGGTTGAGCGGGTAATGTTCCATAGTTGAAACAAACTTCGGACGAAGCAACATCCTTTTGGGTTGCTTTTCTTGCAATTGATATTTCCTTCCCGTTTATAGTAAATTGGATACCATACCATGACACTTTTTCATTAATAGTATTGACAATATTAGTTTTGCCAGCCATCAGGCAATAGTCAATGATACTCCAAAAACTTGTTTTGCCAGTTGTGGCATCACCCGTAACTACATTAATCTTATTGGGTAATAACTTGTAACTCTTGGAAAGGGTGTTTTCGCCTTTAAACCAAAGTTTAACTTCATGTATAATAAACTTCATAATTGTATCTTTAAAATTCGGTAAAGTTGAATCGTTGAATAGTCCTCAATCATTCGTATAAAAAAGGGTAGAGCTTTTTTAATCTCATTAAATCTATTACCCATATCTGTTTCACCATATAGAAAATCACTTTTAGCACAAATTTCAGATGATGTAAGTCCTATTTGATTATTTTTATTCAATAGGAGTAAAGAGTTTATCGTGACCGGTAATAATGATAAATATCTTTTATTAAATGATGTGAATAACTTTGGCTGTTCTTTAATCATGTATTCCAAACTAATCTTTGGGACTCTCCATAATATTGTGTAAATAGAAAACTACGGGATTCTTCTCGTAGTTT
>ERZ791840.778-NODE-778-length-19214-cov-2.228248_pt1 | contig 19214 bp, 8 predicted proteins | sample MGYA00510291_ERZ791840 | MGnify/ENA primary metagenome ERZ791840 (study PRJEB30046, sample SAMN00715256) | human gut metagenome | study: EMG produced TPA metagenomics assembly of the A metagenome-wide association study of gut microbiota in type 2... | reverse complement strand
ACGCAAGTCACTCGGTATTTGAGAAAGATAAACTGCTGATAGGCAGAAGGGAAGGTGTAATCCTGCGAAGGGTTGCACCTTTTCTGTTTTTTATCCGTTGGTGTGGACATTCTTTTTGCTTTAAGGTTCTTTTGCTTTCTTTAAGTCAACTCTGAAATCATTCTCTGTTAAATGCCGTTTTATATGCAACGTATGAACCTAACCTAAACCTTAGTTAATAGCCATCAGGATGGTAAAAGGGGATTTTGGCAATTAGTGGCGTAAGAACGTTTTCAATAGTGAAAGCACCAGTTGATATAAATTGCCATTATCCTCTTTTGTTTCTGATGGATATATTTAGAATGATTTGATGAAGGTCGGATGACCGGGAGATGAGAAGATATACAGATTGCGGTTGCATGCTAATTGGTTGATGTGAATGAGAGTCGTTTCATTCGTAGTTGTTCGTTTGTTGAATGCATGTCCTCCGCAATCTGTTTTTATTTGAATGTTTTTTGTCTTTTAATTATTGCTTAGCCACCAGTCTATCATCTTTCGTGCTATGCTCAATTTCCGTGGAATTTCCGGCATATTTTCTTTCGAATAGAATGCTCCGGCACTGAGTTCGTCTTTTTGCAACTTGATTTCTCCACTTTCATAATCGGCAATAAAACCTACCATTAGCCCGCTGGGATAGGGCCAGGGCTGGTTGCCGAAATAAGTGATATTCTTCACGTCCAGTCCGGTTTCCTCTTTCACTTCGCGGGCTACACATTCTTCCAGTGTTTCGCCTGTTTCGAGGAATCCGGCTACAAGGCTGTTGAATCTGCCTTTAAAGTTGCGGGCATGAACGAGAAGTATGGAGTCGCCTTTGCGCACTAAAACAAGGACGGCTGTCGAGATAGCCGGATACACTTCACGGCCACAGTTCGGACAGCGTTTCATGATAGATTCCTTTTGTTCCATCGGAGTGCCGCAAGCCGAGCAGAACAGACTGTTTCTGTCCCAATGCAGTATTTCGTGGGCTTTGCCTGCTGCCTGGTAATGTCCCAGCGGGAGGTATTCGTAAGAAGCGCGAAGCCCTATCATTGCATATTGTTCTGTCTCTTCAATAGGTTGGGATACGGAATAGGCTTTGCAGTTTCTTCCTTCCAGTGTGGTGATATTGTGTACTGTAGTCTTGTCTTTGATAAGGATAGGAGGAATTTCTCCGCAGGGAATGGCAAATGTACCGTTCCCCTCCTTTTCAAGCAGTAGTTCATCTTTGTAAAAGACAAACCACAGGGATTCAGCTGTTTGATTCATTTTATATTTTTCTATTTTCTTCGCGCTGCGAAGTTATAAAAACTGTATCGATATATGTAGGGTTTACCGGATAAAATATGAATAGATTAACTTAAAAATATACTTTGTTCCACTCCAATCTCTTGAATGAAATAATTATCGTGTGAGATGGCTATCACAGTACCTGCATAGTTTTTGATGGTAGCAGTAATAATTTCGATGCTTTGTATATCCAGGTTATTGGTCGGTTCGTCCAGTATAAACATATCGGGCATATTATTACTGATCATCAGGCAACAAAAGGCAAGTCTCATTTTCTCTCCGCCGCTTAGCTTCCGGCAAGATTTATCCCATTCGGAAGCCGGAAATAAATATCGGTTCAGAATAATCTTTATTTCGTGCTCCGGCAGGTTGCGGCCATTGAAGGCATAGGCTTGTTCCAAAATACTGTTTCGATCATTGATGATCGAATATTCCTGATTCAGATATACATAGGTGAAATTTGCCTGTATGAGCGTGCCTTTCAGTGGTTGAAGTTGTCCGGTTATGATTTTCAGCAGAGTTGTTTTTCCGCTGCCGTTGCCTCCTTCTATACGAAGGCGGTCTCCGCTTTTCAACTGAAAGCTGAGAGGGGCTCGCCAAAGTTGTGGCTGATCGGGATGATAACCGAAGTTAATCTCTTTTGCTGTAACCAGTATTTTACCGGTATGAAGTCCGGGACTGTTAAAGTCAGTCTTTAGTGCGGCTGTCGGCGAGAGTGAGCTTCGGAGTTGGTTACGCTCGTCAGTTAACTTCTCGGTTTTTTCCTGATGTGCACCGCTTAGTTTGGCAGTACTCTTTTCCGATTTGCTTTGCAAACCGTTCAGTACAATACGCGGGACACCTTTTTTCAGATTTCTTTTTTCACCACGTACATTTTGTTTATCCCTCCGTTCAGCTGTTTCGCGGGCTACCTTGCGGGCAGTGCGGAGCGCTTTCTCTTTTTCTTCGATGCGTTGTTGCAGGGCTTCTTGCATCAGTGTTTTTTGTTCTTTGTAAAATTCATAGTTTCCACCGTAATAGCTGATCTGATGCTTTTCCAGTTCACATATTTCGGGAAGAAGATTCAGCAGTGTACGGTCATGGCTTACTACCAACAGCGTGGAACGCCATTTTTCCACCCAATCATACAGACGTTGTCTGCCTGACGAATCGAGATGATTGGTCGGTTCATCCATCAGTATGACGGATGGATTATGAATGTCCATACCTGCGAGGAATACGCGTGTCTTTTCTCCTCCGCTGAGCAGATTCATCGGGTAGGATAGTGGGAATTGGCCCAATCCCCACGAATCGAGGGCGGCGACGGAACGTTCTTCTATATTCCAGTCGTCGTTCAATATGCTGAAATTTTCTATTGAGGCATCTCCCGCAAGGATAGCATGTAGTGCTTTCTGCTTATGGTCTATCTGTAAGGCTTGCGCGATGGTCAACGAATCATATTGCCCGAAATGTTGGGGAATATAATAGAGGTCGTCCGGTCGAACGATGACACCGGAAGAGGGTGTTAATTGTCCGGCAATAATTTGCAGCAGGGTAGATTTGCCACAGCCGTTATTGCCGACTAATCCTAACTTCTGCCCTTTACTGATGGCAAAGTTAAGGTCACTGAATAATACTTCTTTATCCGGATGGATATAGCTGATTTGTTGAATACTAATAGGCATGATGGTCTATTGGGTTTGAGGTTGAAAACTGGGTGAGGATAATCACGGGGCAGGGGAACGACAAACACAATACTGGCTAAACAACACGAATTTCGTGATGCTTAACGATAAAGAAAAAGCATAGATGAAAAGTGATGTTTACTAGAGTGTTGTCTTACTTAGAAATTCTCATTGTGGTAAGTATATAGTTTAACTTGGGCGCAAAGATAGTACTTTCTTTTATAATATTGTTGGGTTTTGGCTGGAAAAATGGATTCTTTGAACTAATTCAGAATATGGAATAAAAAAATGAAGAGCAGAGACTACAATTAAAAAATGTCCCGCTCTTCATTTTCACTACCTACTTTATTAACTTATTACATCTTTTCCACTCGAAAATCAAACCATAATTTCATTTTAAAACCGTCATCCCCTTTTTTAATGCGAATACTGCTTGGCTGACTGTGGGGACCAAGTTCAGGAATGGATTTTCCGGAACGCATGGCGGGAATATCATAAAGAAAAGAGATGTCACCTTCCGGGAATTCCCACATTGTGTTTTCACCATTACGTCGATGGACAGGTTCCAGCGGAGTAAATACACGGAAGAACAAGCCATCACTTTCAGAGTAAACAGTGAAAGGTACGCGATCTGATTCTAATGTTGCCCAATAAACATTGGCATGATAACCTTTGAATTCCGGATAGATTAAATGATCAAAACTTTCACCGGTTATGGTATTATTGTATTCTTTCTCCCAAATGCCATAATTGGTACCTTTTATACGATTCTTCCATACACGGTAAGGGCCACGTCCCATCCATTTCATGCCTTTCACTTCTTTTTCCGGAAAAGAGAAAGTGAGCCCGAGATTATATATTTTCTTATCAAAGAAGGCTCCCTCAAAACCATGACCTTTAGGATCATTCAGCAATACAGCTTCCATACCTAATAATCCGTCTCCGGACATACGCCAGACAATTGAATCTATTCCTCCTTCATATTTGGCAATGTAACAGGCGTCATTACCTTGCATGTACTCATAGCCTTCTTTAAAATTAGCTTTCATACCGACAGGTAATGGACCGTTATTTAACGGGATGATTTCATCCTTCTGTTTTATTTCGATAAGTATCCCATTTCTAAAGGTGGCAGAGATACCATTAGCAAACAAAGTGACCTCTCCATTCTGCTTTTTAATACTTGCGGATGAAGTACTAATATGTTTATTATATTGCATTGCAAAATATTCATTGGCATATTTGATTGGCCAAGTCCAATTGCAGATAGAATGCCCCTGTTTATCATAAGCTTCCAGTTCCAGCACATCCCCTTGGAAAAAAATAGCAGGTAATTTCATATGTACCTTGCCGGTTTCACCCGGAGCAATATCCGGAAGGGGCACTGCACCTTCGGAAAGCAGCGTTTGTGTCCCCTTCTTTAAAGGTGATGAAAGGGAATAGACTCGATATTTCATACTGCACTCTTTCAGATTCGTAAAAAGATAGTTGTTACTTATCATGAAATCTCCTTTAAAAGATGGGGTGATAAAGAGGTTCTGGAATTGTATAGGTGCCCAGACTTCACGGACGGTATAAAAACTTCCTTCTTTTTCCCGTCTGGGGCCTACAATGCCATCCGGACCGTTAGGACCATCCGAGTCCAGACGCCCTCCTTGGTCGGTCCTTTTAACGGCTTCATCAACGTATGTCCATAAAAATCCTCCTGCAAATAAGGGATTAGACTTATAGCTATCCCAAAAATCATCCAGGCCGGCTCCTTGTCCGCGATCATAAAGTCCATGTAGAAATTCGGTAGGCATAAATACATTATATCCGTTTGCCAAGCGGTAAGGACCTGTTTGATAAGCTGGATAGTGATGAGTATCAAGCCCGTTGAAATCAGCCCACGGATGGATGACATGACGTTTCTGCGGATCATAATCTGCAAAGTGGGCATCTATATTTTTATTCCATCCTCCTTCGTTTCCATTACTCCACATAAAGATACAGGGATGGTTTACATCACGGTTTATCATCTCAGACAGTAATTTTAATCCTGTTTCCGTGTCATAGCTATTCTGCCAGCCGGCAAGTTCGTTCAGATAGAATATACCAAGCGAGTCACATATTTCCAGGAAATGTTTGTCGGGAGGATAATGAGAACGTACGGCATTCATATTCATTTCTTTAATTAATAAGGCATCTTGCAGGCTGAGTTCACGGTTTGTTGTACGTCCGCCATCAGGATGAAAACTATGACGGTTGGTTCCCTTTACTATAATTTTGGTTCCATTGACATAAATGCCGTCCTTGGGGCGGAACTCAATGGTACGGAATCCGATACGCTCTTCATGGATGTGGACAATTTGCTTCTGAGGATTGATAAGTTCCAGCTTTAAAGTGTAAAGATTGGGGTTTTCACAGTCCCATGTCTGAATGCCTTTCCATTCTGTAGTTATAGTTTGTATTTCATCACTGTTCAGTGAAATGATTTGCCTGCCAATACTTGTCTTACTGTCTACAGGAGTAATTGTTGCCGCTACTGAATAGTCTTGGGAAATATTTCTCAGATGTAGCTCTGTTGCTAGTTTTCCATTTGCCATCGCGTTTACTGCGATACGTTCGATATGTGTTTGGGGCATGGCTTTGAGGTATACGGGCCGATAAATACCGCCATAGAGCCACCAGTCTGCACGTCGTTCGGCAGCATTCACTGATTTATTGGCAGATTCTTTCCATACCTTTACTTCCAGATTATTCTTTTTTCCAAAATTTAGTTTATCTGTTATGTCATAGCTAAAACGATAGAAACCGCCTTGGTGAATGTCGCCTGCCGGTATGTCGTTTATTTTCACTTCAGTATCTGTCATTACTCCTTCAAAAACAATACTGACTTGCATATCTTTCCATTTAGCGGGTACCTTGAACTGATATCGGTATAGCCCGGTTTCATCGCTGGGTTTAGCTCCCTTATTCAAATAGAAACGTCCGTAAGTGTATTCGCCAAATCCTTGTAATTCCCATTGCGAAGGGACCTCTATCTTGCTCCATTTGCCACTGTTCATGCCTGTGGAACAATAAAACTCCCATGTCTTTGTGTCTTGATATCCGCTTCCCGACAGATATTGGATTTCCGTAGTCTGTGCATTTACAGCTAAGGAGAATAAACAACTTAAGATTATAAAAATAAATGTTTTCATATAGGTTCATTCTTTAATATTGATAGGTTGGTTCTATAGGGAATACATAAAACTGTCTTTCCGGTTTGAAATCAATCATCCATTGGTCTATTAATACATGATTGTCTAAAGCAGTAATGGATAGAGTGTGCATTCCTTTTGTCAGTCTGTGCTTGGTATTTCTTACTGCTTGTCCGCGAAGAACATTCTGCTTCCAGGATTCGGTACGAAAACCTTCTTTAAAGGAACATATCTGAGGCGTTTCACCATCTATGCTGACACTAAAGCGAATATCTCCTTTATCGTTCGGCTGTGTCGGGATGACGGCTGTACGCAGAATAGCCTCTCCTTCCCATGCACTTTCAAAATCAAAGGTGATTGTCTTTCCTTTTGGTAGGGATACAGCGTTCATGCTGTGTCCCAATGACTGAATGACGATCACCTCGTCTGTTGCTTTGGTATAGTTGCAAGCATTGGCAACAATACATTTGTCTTTTGATACCTCTTTCAGGGGGAGCGACTTGGTACTTTCAGGAAAAGTATATTGCTCAATTTCCTGATCAGTTAACCATATAGGGAGGGTAGGCGGATAAAATACGTATAAATCACGTGGATTGTAACACATGGAATATTTCCATTTACCACCGGCTAATTTATGATTATAATAATCTGTCAAGTCACGAATTTCCTGATAGGCTTTGATACTTTTTGCACAAGCATTCATCAATTGGCTTTCACGAGTCCACAAGTTAGTATCACAACTTCCCGGAAAAATGCAGCGCGCCCTTTGTGCTTCCAGCATTTTAGTACTCATAGCTGCTGCACCGAATACAGGATATTTAATTTGTGCAAAGAAAGCGTCTTTTCTCTCTTGAGGAATGATCGGTTCTACTTCGGACAGGATTCTTTTTATTGACTCATAAGATTCCAGATAACGGTCTAGTTCTCCACCGAATTCAGTGAGACTGAAATCTGTGTTTTTGATTGGAGACCATCCTTTTATATATTTCTTTTTATCCAGTTCTACTTGGTTCCAGCCCATAAACTCTGGCTTGCGGATACCGCACAGACGATAAAATTCCAGCATGGCCGGCAATAACTTTTCTCCCGCTTCTGTACCGAATTCGCGGCAAAGCCAATTTTTCTGATGCTGTACGAGGGTAGAGGGAGATACAGAGTTGATGTCCCATGCCATATCCAGAAAAAGTTCCAGGTCATAGGCTGCAGGTTTTAAATCATGCACATTGACAATCCACAGACGACGGGCATTGCAATCATAGGCTTGTTTCATTTCACTATAGACCAACCCCGGTTGGGTAGTGCATAGCCACATATAGTCATGCGGACGTCCCCAATAGCTGAGATGATAATATACACCGGCACCACCGCTGCGTTTTTGCTGTTCCTGGTCACTCAGACGAGTCATGTAGCCATAATTGTCGTCACACCATATGAGTGTAATATCATCGGGTACCTGTAAACCGTTCTCCATAATCTGAAGTACCTCTTTATAGGGAACAAAAGCCTGTGGGATTTTCGCTACATCCTGTTTTACATATTTAGATAATAAGGTGCGTTGGTCATTTATAACTTGCTGCAAAGCATCGGTTTTTTCCTGAAGAGTTTTTACTCCTTCCATACCGCTGTCGTGAATACCTCTCATGCCTATCGTATAGAAGTTTTCATAGCGTCCGGCTTCTTTCAAGCGTTCTGTCCAATAGGACTGTACACTTTCACGATTCGTAATATAATTATACTCGCCTCGTTCGCTGACTTTCCATTCACCTACATTATTACGCATCAAAGGTTCACAATGAGAAGTGCCGATAACGATCCCGCAGCTATCGGCAGCCTCTTTGGCTCCTGGTACAAAGTAGAAAGGAGTCGTAATTCCGTGCATACCCGGCCAGATGGCGTTGGCACGAAGACGCATCAGCAGCTTGAAAATCTCCTTATAAGTACGGGCACCGATTCGTCCTTTTGTGTCAGACGGTTCGAAGTTTTTCCAACTCCAAGGTTGTAAACTCCAGTCTTCGTCATTCAAAAAGATTCCACGATACTCTACTGAGGGGCTTTGAAAGGTTGTATAATCGGCAGGTAATGTTAATTGATTTTTCTTTATGGGTGTGACGTCTCCCCACCATACCCATGGAGACACACCGGCTAAACGGGACAATTCGAGTATTCCATAGGCAGTTCCTCTGCCATCACTGCCTACCACCAGCAATTGTTTCTTATTGGAGCTTTCGGTAACTTTGATAAAAAAAGCATCCTTTTTACTCATAAGGCTATCTACAGGAACATCCTGTTTAAGAAGTTCTTTCAGTGCAGATCTATTCTTGTCCAATTGTACAATTTTAATAGCTGTATTTCCTGTATGAGTTTTTTGAGGTAATACTCCTGTCACTTGTTTCATGTCACCGGTAAACATATCCAGTGCAATTGTCACCACAGGAGATACGGATTTGGATACGGAATAGGTGATTGCTTGTTTTCCATTGTACCAGACAAACTCACCCTCGTTGTGATTTGCCGCGGTGCAAACAATCCGATTTCCGAAAAGAAAAATTGAACAGAAGCATATCGCTATAAACGACTTTCTGTTTCCATAAAAATTAGATTTCATAAGCCAACCTTTTTAAATTAGACATTAGAGTTTTAATGTCACAAAGGTAACCGGCTGTCAGTATTAAAGGGGGGAGGCATTGCCCGATAAGGTTGAAAGATGTTCCTTCTACCTTTTCGGAACATCTTTCAACTCTCTTTCTTTAGAATTCAATTAAGTGTTTTTTGCCGATTTCATCGAGTATTCTGTAGGTTGCATACCGAATTCTTTCTTGAAACAGATCGAAAAATATTTAGGGTCGTTGAACCCCACTTTGTATGCCAGATCAGAGATGCGGATATTCTTATTCTCATCCATGATTTTGCAGGCTGCTTTCAAACGAATGCTCCGTACAAAACTGGTTGTATTGAGTCCTGTGAGTGATTTCATCTTTTTGTGAAGTGTGGTACGACTTGTTGCCATCTCATTGACAAATTGAGTTACGTCAAACTCAGGATCATCCAGATGTCGGTTTACACAGTCAATGGCATCCTGGAGGAATTTCTCATCATCTGAAGTAATATTCGAAAAGAATTGTAGTTTGATATGGTGTACTTTGTCTGTTTCTCCTTTTTGCAGATACTTCCGATTACGCAACATAAGTCTTCGGCGTATTTCCCACCATATCAATCCTAAAAAAGATGCAGTTAGTAAAGCGTAAATAAGATATGCCCACCAGGTAGCCCAGAACGGAGGAAGGACTACCACTGTCAATTCACGCACATAGCCACTCCATTCTCCGTTCTCATTGGTTGCTTTCAACTGAAAAGTATATGTCCCGCTCGGCAGATTGTTATAATAAGCAAAGCGACGGTCTGCATCCGTATACTGCCAATCCCTGTCAAAGTTCTGTAGCCGGTAAGCATATCTGTTTAGTTCGGGATTCTTATAGGTAAGGGCGGCAAATTCAATACTAAAATTATTGTATTTATGAGGAAGTTCAATCTTACTGGTATAGGTAGGCATTACCGGTGAAATCTTTTGTTGCAGTTCGACCGGCAATTTACTGAAAGAATGATTGAATATTTTAATATCTGTTATCAGGAAATTGGTTTCCTGAGAAGGTATTTCCATTTTATCAGGAAAAAAACTGTTGTAACCCTTATGTCCTCCAAAAAACAATTCTCCATTTCGACTACACGATGAATTGACTATAAAATTATCCTGCAACCCATCGGCAGAAGTATAGATATGGGTCGAGAAATCATTTCCAACAGCAGCTACATAAAGTTTCACTAGTCCGGAAATCGTTCCCAGCCATAAATTACCACTTTTATCTTCTTCTATGCTAACGATAACGTCTCCCGGAATACTATATGCACGCGTTTTTTCCTCAAATTCTCCTTTGTTACGATTATAAAGGTATAATCCTCCTCCCTCAGTCCCTGCCCACAATCGACCAAAACGATCAAGATGTATACACAAGACTGTATTCGTGATTAGTTTACGATTATGAAAACTATAATTCTCATATTTCAATGTGGAAGGTTGACGGACATCCCCCGTTATATGAATCACACCCAAATTAGAAGTTGCCAGCCAGACACTGTTATCCATATCCTTTATGATATCTCTTACATATATCCAGCCTGCCGACAAACTATCATTAAAGTTCATCGTTTCAAAGCGATAGTCTGTACCGTCAGCCAATCTGACCCCTATTCCTCCTCGCGTGCCAACCCAGCAATTCCCTTCATAATCTTCATATAAAGCCGACACACAATCAGAAGTAAGGAAACCGCTATTCTTTGTAGTCAAGTGTTTTACCTTTTCACCTTTCCGATATACGTAGATTCCTCCATTATACATACCAAACCAGATTTCACCACTCTTCTTACGCTGGGTAACTGCGAAAAGGGATGGCAAATCTTTTAACCCCGAAAATTCCGGTATGTGCGAATACATCTTTAGCTTTCCTGTTTCATACTCTCTACAGGCTAGTCCGTAAGTTCCTACTCCAATCCATAGGTTTTGATCTGAATCAGCAAATAAGGTACGAACGGAAGTTACCGGAATATCTTCATCTCCAAAGTTAAGTGTATATAAAGCAAATGTAGATTGACGTGTATCAGCCATCAGAACTCCTCCCCCAATAGCCCCTATCCACATATTCCTCTGAGCATCACGCATAATCGAGTTAACCTCGTCAGAAGGAATACGATAATCTGTTTTTCCCGATTTATAATTAATAAATGCGTCCGGTTCATCAAGTTTTAAGATACTCAACCCACTACGTGTACCAACCCACAGGGTGTGAGTATTGATATCTTCTGCTATATCATATACTATATTATCAGACAAACTGGAATCATCACCGTTCTCATGCAGAAAACGCTGATAAGACACACGTTGCATATCTTTAGGATTCTGCAATTTAAAAAGACCATATCCCCAACTCCCTACCCAAATATCTTTATTACTATCTTCATAAATTACATGAGAAGAATATTGGTCATTGATTTTCGGATATATTTCCACTTTATCTGTGAATGGAGAATAACGAAATAAGCCTTGTGCCCAAGTTCCAATCCAGAGATCGCCATCTGAATCTTCTAATAATGATTTTATGGTAACATACCGCAGTCTACTATCTCCAAAGTCATCTCCACAAACTACAAAAGTATCTTTCTCTGCAACATAACGACATAAACCGTTATCCGTCCCCACCCAAACTGTATTATCACGAGTCACACACAGAGCAGACACTACATTGTTAGAAAGATATGGTGCTTTATACTTTTTTATTTCTCCGGTTCTCACGTTCAGTCCTTCCGATGTACCAATCCAAAGATTATTATTATTATCATCAACCAAACAAGTGATGCTATTGGTAGTCAATAAATCCGGAGAATAAAGATTAGATTTATAAAGAGTGGTCTCATAGCCATTATACTGGCAAAGTCCATTACGAGTAGCGAACCAGATAAATCCATCTTTATCTTGATACACTTTTTGTACTTCATTTGTCGGCAAGAAATATGGAGCAGAAAGTTGCTTAAATTTGAGGTTGTAGATGACATCCTCTGTCGCCAATAACAAAGCAGACTTCAAAAGCAAAAACAAAATCAAAAAACTCAGCTTATAATAAAGGATAACGATTCGCGTGTTTTTCATATGATCATATTTTGTTCGTTAAATACAAATATAATACTTCATAACTGTATATACGACCAAAATTATGAATAAAAAATTTAATAAACAACGATTAGACAGTTCTAGCTTTACAGATATACTGATAAGTAGAACTTTTTGAAGGGAAATTCACCATATAGGCATTTAAGACTCATCACTATACATAAAAAAATACAGTGGAAAAACACTTCCACTGTACACTTCTCATATTTTAAAATTACTCAAATAGAATCGTTTTTATCTCTTTCGTATCCAGACGCACTGTCACTTGTTTCTTATCTTCCGAAATTTCTATCGACCGGACCGGATTCAACTCTTTCTTTGTAAAGCCATTCTTAGCTTCATTCTTCTTCCAAAGTTGAAGTGTCATATAAATCTTGCTACCAGCCAATTTATCAGAAGCCATAATCAAAGCACACTCATCACTGACAGGATGCAACCCTTTCGGATACGATGTATATAGTTTATCCCATCCAGCCAATGGTATCATAGCCAGTTCATACTCTCCGTTATCAATAACCGGAATATCCAGCTTGCCGACCCTTCGGAATGTTTCTTTAAATACACCATTCAAACGAGGCAGTGAATAATGTCCCAAACAGATTTCCGTCGGTTCGGAGACCGAAACTTTATCCACTCTCAAGATTCCGTTCGGTAGCGGAATATCGACCAGTTGATATCTTACTGTACTGTCTGTTTCAAGTACGGCATCACGGCGATAGATACCGTCTTTAAAACTTTGGAACGTATAAAGCCGTAATACTTCCCACTCGCCTTTCTGATTCTTTGTTCCGTAATTCATGGATATTTCTCCGTTCTTACCATCCGCCATCCACGGGAATTCCGTATTGTAAGCCAATTTGTTATAATTCTCCGTACTACGAAACTTCTGCCAGTCCTTTGCAACAGTTTCATGGCACCATGAGCGCATCTCAGCGCCTCCGCTATTCGGATAATTCGTAATCAACAGGTTGGTTCCCGGTTGAAACTTATTATATACATTCCCTTTTTTCAGTTCTTTATCCCAAGGGCCATTATTTTCGGCAGCAGACCAGAAGCCAGAGTTTTCCGGCAACAGCAAACTCAAAAAAGCTTTGCCGCACCAGTATACACTACCCCGACAACTATAAATCTGCACAGCGGGAGCAAACGGGCCATAAAATCCCATCGTTGGAACCCCTTCTTCCAGAAATTTCGGATTTTCCAGAAATTGCAGCAAAGTAGAAGAAGCAATCCTCCTTATCCAGCCATAATTTACATCGCTACTTTTATCATATTCCCACAGAGACAACGGAGCAGTCGCTGCAAAACGATAGCAGATGCTTCGTCCCCACATATTCATCTTACCATCCCGGCTAAACATATATGGATAGTTAGCTACCATATCATGCTGGTTTGCCAGGAACTGCTGTGCCAACTGGGGAAATTGCTTCTTTCCAAACATTTCCGCCCAAATGGGGCCATATGTCTGATAAGCCCACGCACTGTAATAATCATAAGCCGGAGCATCATTGTACCAGCCTTCACCCCGATAACGTGCCAGCAGTTTCTTCAAATTCGACTCCAGATAGCTCTCATTCACTGCATAGCCCTGATCTTTCAGAAAACTTAAAATAAAGACGTTAAAGAACATCCAGTTAGAACCGATGGTCGGTCCTTCTCCGTAGCTCAGCATGGTTGCAGCAAGCGAATCCTTTTGCGCTTTTGTCAGCGGGTCCCACAAAACAGCCTGAGCCGCTTTCATTGAAATAGCCAAAGACCCTAACTCCAGTAACGTCTGACTAGGTCCTCCTTTACGATGAGGAATAAAACTCGGACTTTTCGGATTAGAGATACCAACTAATTGGTGCCGATAGTAATCTGCTACTCTTATTCCATTCATTACCAGTTCCGGATTATCTTTCAACAGGGGTGCTGCAATAAATAAGGTTCGTGCCAGCCCCTCCAGCTTAGCAACCGGAACTTGGCCGTCATTATTGGGATATGTTTTGTCCAGTTGCTTCGGAAAGTACATCTGGTCATCCAACGTATGGATATAACCGAATGCTCCTTTCAGCAGATACTCACCCGCCTGTATCCAGTGTTGACGTGTCATTCCCGTATAAGGACTCTTTTGAAAGTCAGGCTGCTGTACAGTAAACACACTCTCCTGAGCAATGGCGACTGACAGTTCTGCCAACGGGAGAACAAATAATAAAAGAACTCCTATCACAAAATCTCTTAAAACTTTCCTTCTCATTGTATTTCTATTTTTTGATCCAGCAATCCGTTAATATACACACATAATACTCCCTTCTTATACTCTAGCTCTAACTTGAAACTCCCGTACTTTTGTGGAGTGTACCACTCACCGCCTGTATTGCGCGAAGTTGTTTTCCAGCAATCAGATGTTCCAAGTATATTTGTGCTAGGATATACCTTTCCATTATATCTAACTTCCGGTTTCATGGTTTGTCCGTTCAGATAATATTGAAGATCGCCCAATTGTAAAAGGCACCCTTGATAATTGTCCGCATCCAGAGTGACCGTTTGTTCCAATACAAAAGCCACCTTCGGGTTGAACTTAAAATCCTTCTCCGCTACAACATTTTTCTTTTTCTTCGCACCCGGGAAACCTTTAAAATCACAGGCAATCCCTGTGCAATAACCTTCCGGATACCGTGAACTGACAATCCAATCGTAATAATTGCCATACATCCATGTGAGCCGCAAAGGCGTATTTTTTGAATCAGGTATTATATAAGGACGGACATTATTCTGCTGCGAGTCTTGCGTAACCGCTTCTGTAGAGACCACCTCCCCGGCCTCGTTCAAGATAAATTTCACGATCTCGTAAACCTTCCCTTGCTTTCCTTCCACAGGCAACGAGCAATAAACATGATTCGTATTCGACGGATCTATAGTCATACCGGCACTGTAACATTTCTCCAAGTTTGGTGTCTGGTGAAAATGCCCACCGGCGTTGCCAAGGAATGTCTTCTTCCATTCGTGTCCGTTCCACTTCGCATAATAGTAATCATGGGAATTCTTATCACTGCTGATTCGCACCATTGCAATGACCGGATTATCATTCTCATCCAAAGCAACCTGCCATACCCAATCACGTGCGGATGGATTATCTACCAGAGTAGATGGATACTGACGCACATAGTCACCCGTCTTATTCACTTTAAAAGTACCGTCAGCAATAGTCGAAAGAGTATTCCCCTTAACATCCTTCAACTGCAAAGAATGAACATCTATATAATTAAAGTACAAAAAATTAGGATTCTCATTATCCGGATGACCGGTCGTATAAGCAAAATAAATTTTATCTTTCCCATTCGACATATACTTGGCATAAGGACGGGCACCGGTAGACTGTACTATCTGATACGGTCCCCATTCCACCGCCACCTGATCATTCTGATCGGGCAACGACAGCTTGGCGATAGTAGGGTGCCAGCCAATCCCCCGCCAACAGAGATAGATATGTTCCGGATCATCCGATAAGATAAACGGAGACGGATAGGTAGTATTGTCCTTTGTTTTAATCACCTTTTCCTCTCCCAATGTCGTAATATCTCCGGGAATGCGAGAAATACGATAGTAGAAACAAGGCTCATCCGTGTGACGGGAATAAAAGATCATAATCCGTTCATCCGGCAATACCAAAAACGTCGGATTATTGTGATCATCCGGCTGAAAATAAGAACGGATCAGTACCTCGTCCTGTCTTTTCTTTTTAAAGTCATACTGCATCGCTTTAATATTGCCGTGTATATCAATATAGCCGATATATGTCTTGTTTATTGTACCTTTTTCATTCTCATAATGCAATGCGCGCGGATCAGCAAACCAACACCAAGCTCCTTCGGAAGTTACTTCATACACTTGAGAAGATGCTACATTTTTATCACTGCCGGGATTTACAGTGTCAACTTCGTGTCCCTGCACCGACAGCAAATGACAGAACAAATATAAAATCAGAAAAGGTAAAATCAGCTTTGCTCTCATGGTAACCAACTATTTTTTAGATTCAGCGCAAAAATAATGCTTTAGATACAAAAGGACATCCGAATACCGTTCATTAAAGTCCAAATTTAGATCATCTTCTCTATTATGAATGATAATTACCCTCCTTTGACAGATATGTAACCTTTTTATTTAGGTGGATCCCCTATCTTTGTCGTACTTATAATATAACAAAAATCTAACTGTAAATATCATGAAGCATTTATTTACCAAAATCTTTCTATTCCACTTATTACTCATCGGAGCAGTACAAGTAACGGCACAGAATAAGAAATCCGGTAACCCTATTCTGCCGGGGTTCCATGCCGACCCCGAAGTTCTGTATTCTCATCAGACAAAACGCTATTATATTTACCCCACCAGTGACGGATTTCCAGGATGGGGCGGAAGTTATTTTAAGGTCTTTTCATCAAAGAATTTAAAGACATGGAAAGAAGAGACTGTGATTCTGGAGATGGGCAAAAATGTGTCTTGGGCAAACGGAAACGCATGGGCTCCCTGCATCGAAGAAAAGAAGATAGACGGGAAGTATAAATACTTCTTTTATTATAGTGCCAACCCAACGACCAACAAAGGCAAGCAAATAGGAGTTGCCGTAGCCGACTCCCCCACCGGACCTTTCACAGATCTGGGCAAACCTATCATCACCTCTTCTCCCACAGGACGGGGACAGCAGATTGATGTGGATGTATTCACCGACCCCGTATCCGGCAAAAGCTACCTCTATTGGGGTAACGGCTACATGGCAGGAGCCGAGCTCAACGACGACATGCTGTCCGTCAAAGAAGAGACAACGGTAGTATTAACTCCCAAAGGAGGGACTTTGCAGACTTACGCATACCGTGAAGCTCCTTACGTTATTTATAGAAAAGGAGTTTACTACTTCTTCTGGTCTGTAGACGACACCGGTTCCCCCAACTACCACGTTGTTTATGGTACCGCCCAGTCACCACTCGGTCCGATCGAAGTAGCCAAAGCCCCGATAGTACTCATTCAAAATCCAAAAGAAGAAATCTACGGACCTGCCCACAACTCTATCCTGCAAGTACCGGGAAAAGACAAATGGTATATCGTATACCACCGTATCAACAAGAACCATCTGAATGACGGACCGGGCTGGCACCGCGAAGTATGTATTGACCGGATGGAATTCAATCCGGACGGAACAATCAAACAGGTAATCCCGACACCATAACACCGCAACAGAGATTCATACTAAAATAATACCAAGATGAAAAACGTTCTGACTGCGACATTCCTGACCTGCATCTGCATAACAGGCAGCGCGCAAATAAATCATGGATATCCTATAGACCCTGTCCCCTTTACTTCCGTTAAAGTGACGGACAACTTTTGGGGACAGCGCCTTCAAGCAAGCCGTGAAGTAACCATCCCTCTGGCATTCAGCAAATGTGAAGAGACGGGACGTTACGAAAACTTTGTAAAGGCAGCACATCCCAGCGATACCTACAAAGTAGAGGGCTTCTCTTTCGACGATACCGATGTATACAAAACAATAGAAGGAGCCAGTTACTCTCTGCAAACCTATCCGGACAAGAAACTGCAAAAGTACATTGACAGCGTACTCGTCATCGTTGCCGGAGCACAGGAACCGGACGGTTACCTTTATACAGCCCGCACCGTGAACCCGAAGCACCCGCACAACTGGGCAGGAAAAGAGCGTTGGGTAGCGGTAGAGAACCTAAGTCATGAGTTCTACAATCTCGGGCACATGATAGAAGGAGCTGTAGCACATTATCAAGCTACCGGAAAACGAAACTTCCTCAATATTGCCATTAAATATGCCGACTGTGTCTGCCGCGAAATCGGCAACGGCCCTCAACAAAAGAAATACGTACCGGGGCATCAGATAGCCGAAATGGCTTTAGTCAAACTATACATGGTGACGGGAGACAAAAAGTATCTTGATCAGGCAAAGTTCTTCCTGGATACCCGTGGATATACCAGCCGGAAAGACGCCTATAGTCAGGCACACAAACCTGTGGTAGAACAGGATGAAGCCGTAGGACATGCCGTACGTGCCGTATATATGTACTCAGGCATGGCAGATGTGGCAGCCATCACCGGAGACAGCAGCTACATCAAAGCGATAGACAAGATTTGGGACAACATCGTTTCTAAAAAGATTTATATAACCGGAGGCATCGGTGCACGTCACGCAGGCGAAGCATTCGGTAACAACTACGAGCTGCCCAACCAGTCCGCTTATTGTGAAACCTGCGCCGCTATCGGCAATGTATACATGAACTACCGTCTTTTCCTGCTGCACGGAGACGCCAAATATTTCGATGTCTTGGAACGCACACTATACAACGGTCTGATATCGGGCGTATCACTGGACGGAGGTTCTTTCTTCTACCCCAACCCGCTGTCTTCTAACGGAAAATACAGCCGCAAACCTTGGTTCGGCTGCGCCTGCTGCCCTTCAAACGTCAGCCGTTTCATTCCGTCATTACCGGGATATGTATATGCCGTGAAGAACGATCAGGTATACGTGAACCTTTATCTTTCCAACAAAGCCGAGCTAAAGGTAGACAAGAAAAAGATTCTGCTGGAACAAGAAACCGGCTATCCCTGGAATGGGGACATCCGCCTGAAAATAACGCAGGGCAATCAGGACTTCACCATGAAACTCCGTATCCCCGGCTGGGTACGTGGCAATGTACTTCCCAGTGACCTGTATTCTTACGCCGACAATCAGAAACCTGCCTACCAAGTATCCGTAAACGGACAGACAGTAGAAAGCGATGTCAATGATGGCTACCTCAGCATCGCCCGCAAATGGAAAAAGGGAGATGTGGTAGAAGTACATTTCGACATGATCCCCCGAATAGTAAAGGCAAATCCCAAAGTAGAAGCCGATCACGGACGTGTTGCCGTTGAACGCGGCCCCATCGTTTATTGCGCAGAATGGCCGGACAACAGATTCAACGTCCACAGCATACTTCTCAACCAACATCCGCAATTCAAGGTAACAGACAAACCGGAGTTACTTTACGGCATCCGTCAGATAACGACCGATGCGCAGGCATTAAGTTATGACAAAGCAGGAAAACTGGTAACTAAAGACGTAGAACTCACATTGATACCCTATTATGCCTGGGCACATCGGGGCGAAGGCGACATGGAAGTATGGCTGCCTATCGATGTAAGCGCCACGTCGGCACAGCCACAGAAAGCGGGACAATGGGAAGATAACGGATTCTTTAAGAATTAATAATAAGCTGAGTCGAAGATAAGAAAGTACAGAGAGCTTTTTAGGCACGGATTTCACGGATGAACACGGCTTTTATTCATTAAGACCGTGTAATC
>ERZ791840.777-NODE-777-length-19279-cov-4.459686_pt1 | contig 19279 bp, 19 predicted proteins | sample MGYA00510291_ERZ791840 | MGnify/ENA primary metagenome ERZ791840 (study PRJEB30046, sample SAMN00715256) | human gut metagenome | study: EMG produced TPA metagenomics assembly of the A metagenome-wide association study of gut microbiota in type 2... | reverse complement strand
TCTTATCCCCAAAAAAATATCCAGTCAAAAGATTATCTAGGTTTCGTGAAAAATAATTCACAAAGTTAAAACCGAATTGATAGGAAGAAAACCCCCATATTTTTTTTACGCTATTGATCACAGAACAAAATTGAAAGCGTAAATTTGTACTTTTCCAATTCCACAGGAACGTGATCAATGCTGTTATGATTGATTGAAAAATGATAGCATAATATTTTCCACCCAAAAAAGCAATCACCACTGCTGCAATATATCCGAGAACGGCAGATAATATTGTTCGAATTGCAACCAATAAGAATTTTTTTGATTTCATAAGGCGTGCATTGGGAACCATATTGAACGTAGTGAGTGCTAGAGAGATGCCAAGCAATGGGCCTACAACATAGTAAACAGTATTCTCATAAATCTTAACCAGTAATATCGAAAACATAGAGAACAATACAAATAGAGCGATTCCTACATATAGGGTAAAGGTGAAAATTCGATTTTCATCATCATCACTTAGTCTTTTGTTCTGTATTACGGCTGTCCCGATTCCCATATCTGCAAAAAGCGAAAAAAAGTTTGTAAATACAGTTACAACTGCTACAATTCCATAATCCTCCGGAGAGAGAAGACGTGACAATACAGCACTAAACAACAATCCCAATATAACTGTCGCATACTTTGAAGTTGCGTTGATTATGGTAGCTTTTTTTAGAGAAACCGGATTTGAATTATTTTCTGTCTGCATTACTTTTCCACCTGACTGATTTGTGAATCAATATACTTCCGAAATTTCTTGTACTGTGTAATTCCTTCGATCGTTCCTTTTATCATGATTTGATATCGTTTGCGGTTCATCGAATTGGCAATATTCTTTATATATTTTAAAAGGAGTACGAATAGATACAATATTTCTCGATTTTTATTTTCATAATATTGCCGGTTGATACTTGTATTCCGGAAAAAATAGTGGAACATTTTCAGCCGTTGCGGATTTTCTTCGTTAAAGATCGAAAGTTCTTTTGCACCAATTCTCTTATGAATCGCAACGCTGTTTCCGACCATATAGGCATCCCCATAATATTTGGTCAAGCGAGTTGTATATTCGGTATCGTCTCCCCAGATAAAATAATCCTTACAGGGCAGCCCACACCGCAGAATTGCATCTTTGTTTACCAGTATGGAAACAAATGTTGCCGATTGAATGGAAACAAGCCCATCCTTTAAAAATTGATACCAATATGCATATCCATTAGCAGAAGGCTTTTTACTGATTACCGGCAAATTCATAAATTCATTGTCTGGACCATAAATGGCACTGGCGAAAAAAGAAGGATTGACAGCAGAATCCGGGCAGGCATCTGATGGCTTTTTTCGTACAATTTCTTCGGCATCCAAAAGGTTTTCCAAACAGGTTTTGGTCGGGATCGTGTCATCATCCATAACCCATACCCAATTGCAGGACTCCTGCATGGTACGCTTCATGCCCTCATAAAATCCACCCGAACCGCCGGTATTGACTTTCATTTTTATATAATTAATTTTAGGATTAACAAGATACCCATTTTCAGACAAGGTCTCTTCTGTTCCATCTGTACTGGCATTATCGATCAGCAAAATTTTAGAAACCGGGTATGTCTGCTCTAATATTGCCTGAAGGCATTCCATTAATAATAATTTCCGGTTATATGTTACAACAACAGCAACTATTGACTTATTCATATTTACCTCGCTTATTTATTGTTAAAAAATAATTCAATCTCTCCGGAAAATATCCCTAGTGTACACTTTTTTTGTTACATCATCCAAACAAGAATTATATCGGTTTGCAATAATTGCATCCGACTGTGCCTTGAATTTTTCCAGATTATTGACAACCAGACTGCCGAAGAAAGTATCGCCGTCTTTGAGTGTCGGCTCATAGATAATCACAGAAGCACCCTTTGCCTTTACACGCTTCATGACACCTTGAATAGAACTCTGACGGAAATTATCAGAATTTGACTTCATAGTCAGCCGGTAAACACCGACAGTAACCTTTTTTTCCTTGGAACTGTCATACTCTGTATTACCTTCATATGCATAGTAGCCGGCTTTTTTCAAGACATTGTCTGCAATAAAATCTTTTCTGGTTTTGTTGGATTCTACAATTGCTGTGATCATATTCTGCGGAACATCTTGGAAATTTGCAAGCAGCTGCTTGGTATCCTTGGGCAGGCAGTAGCCGCCGTAACCAAATGAAGGGTTGTTGTAGTGTGTTCCGATTCTCGGATCAAGGCAGACACCGTTTATGATTTCCTGTGTGTTCAAGCCCTTGCTTTCTGCATAGGTGTCCAGTTCATTAAAGTAGGAAACTCGCAAAGCAAGATAGGTATTCGCAAAAAGCTTTACCGCTTCTGCTTCTGTAAACCCCATGAAAAGGATATCGATGTTTTCCTTTAAAGCACCCTCCTGCAAAAGCGATGCAAATTCCTTCGCCTGGCTTTCAGAATCCTGATCACAGGAAACAATGATTCTGGACGGGTAGAGATTATCATAAAGTGCCTTTGATTCCCGCAGAAATTCCGGGCTGAATATGATATTCTTTGTCTTGTATTTTTCACGAACTGACTTTGTATACCCAACCGGGATAGTCGATTTGATAATCATCATTGCATTGGGGTTTACCTTTAACACCAGTTCGATTACTGCTTCCACTGCACTGCAATCAAAGAAATTCTTCTGACTGTCATAATTGGTAGGTGCTGCAATAATCACAAGATCAGCGTTTTTGTACGCCATTTCGCCATCAAGTGTAGCTGTTAAATCCAAATCCTTTTCAGCCAGATACTTTTCGATGTACTCGTCCTGAATCGGAGACTTTCGTTGATTTATCAAGTCAACCTTTTCTGGTATAATGTCTACTGCATATACCTTGTTATTCTGTGCAAGCAATACTGCAAGGCTTAGCCCTACATAGCCGGTTCCTGCAACTGCGATGTTCTTTTTCACTGTATCACCCTTCTAACTTAATTCAAATGCGATTTAATTCATGATAATTAAATTTTCTTTATCTATAGAATTCGGGAAATAACCACAGGTAATTTCTCTATATCAAATTAAAGTGAGAATAGCACACCCATATGTTAAAATTTCAACTGTGAGTATAGAGACATAACAAGCCTCTGCAATCATCTTTCAAAAAGCAGATAAAAGTTTCCTTAGACACGCCATATATGTTTAGCACATAATTATACTACAGATATAATTATATGTCAGGTCAACAACGCAACAACAGCATTTACTTTTACGTTCAAATTTGCCCAATAAAGCGATACTTTAACCAATAAAAAACATTATGCGTTTTGAACAGTTCAAAAATCAAACCACAAAATCAACAGTAATTTTGCAAGTTCATTATTTTATTAAGCAAAATGCTGTATTCATTGGGACGACTAAGGTATGCAGAATACAGAAGTAAATGTTGTTATACTACAACACGGTCAAAAAAATTGTACAATAGTACAAAGACAAATCCGTTTTGTCCACATTCCGCTAAACTATTTACAGCAACCATATAACTTTAAAGCGTGTTTACTTAAAAGCTAAGCGGTTAGATGTTAAAATTCGATGTCTTAATCAACATATGAGATGGCTTTTTATAGAATGCGATCAAGAGCCTCCTTACTTTTTATTTCATTTAAGACTGGTTGAAATGTTTGACTAAATTCAAAATGTGTACTACAGAAACTACGAATTTTATTTGCAATCTCGGCCTCATCTTTTTTATTATATATATTATGGTAAAATTGGACGATTTGCTCAAAATCAACGGGGGAATCATCGGCTGGCACACGGAGATAGTATTGAAAATCCATGTTATCTAACTCTGTTTTGACACCAGAGATAATTGGTAGTCCTTTTGCCAAATACTCTTTTCCTTTTAAGGTACTGTTATAATAAACACTTGTACGATGGCGTCCCATGGAATCCATTGCTAAGCTACACTTGTCATATATGGCATCCAGCGCTTCTCCGGATTTTCTGCCGTAAAAGGACACATGCCCTTTTAACAGGTCTGTATTTGCCAGAGCCTGATATTCGTTCAATACCGCCGGATCGCCGTCCCCGACCACATGCAGCTGAATATTTTCCGTCCCCTGCTCGGCGTAATACTGCTTCAGTCCTTCGAGAACCCGATCATATCCATGCCAGAACGCCATCTGTGCCACCATAATGATATGGATTCCGGAATCGGCGGAACCGTGCACATTTCGCTGCCGGATGCTGCTTACATCTACCGCATTGGAGATGGGAATTGTCGGAATCTGGTAAATCTGCGAGTCTTCCGAATAGGTGACGATCCGATCCACATACAAATGCAGCTTTTTTCGGCTGTGCTTGTCAATCCACAGGGAATAGGAATATTTGGAATATTCCCCGTCATACGGATACGTGGGGATCTCCACGAAAATTTTCAGATGAGGATACCGATGTTTGAGGTTCTTTAACAGGTGAATCAGATTGGGATCCGAGAAGAAATAGCGGATGTAAAGCAGGTCAGCATCCTGACACGCCTGTATCAAAGCAAGGTTCTGTGTCCGGTTGCTCCCATAGAAATGAAAACTGATCTTTTTCAGTCCGGTTTTGTCCATTTGATAAAGGAAGTGCTTTACCTGGCAGCCGCCTTTCTGAAAGCATTCCATTTGCTTGTAGATTTTGGAGCTCACCCCGACACCGGACTCCGCCGGACTGATGATGCCCATATAAAGCACTTTTTTTGCCATAATCTGCTCCCTTTTCTGAAATTACCGGCCACGTGCCAGCAGTGTATACACCATGCGATACAGCGGTGCGCAGCGGTAACACAGCTGCATTTGCAGCTTCCTTTGTCTGCTGACCTGAGAAAATGCGGTCTTGGGAATATGCTTCATGTGTTCCCGGTAAAACGAATAGATCTCTTTGTCCCAAACGCCGCCCTGTATCATGTTATTGATGAAATACAGCGTATACAGCATACAGCCCAAATTCATCGTATCCGATTTGCTCTCGCTCAGGATGTGCCGGATGGGAATCATCATATCATAGGTTTTCTGCTGAAACTTCCCTGCCGTGATAGAGCCTGCCCGGATACGGTAGTGATACAGGCTCGCCGGATTGAAGGAGACCCGCTTGACCTGCCGGAAAATCTGATAGGTGGTGGGAATGTCTTCAAACAGTCTGCCCTCCGGATACCGGATCTGCTGAAACAGCTCCCGTTTGTAGAGCTTATTCCATGCGTAGCACTTGTAATATTCCTCCAGCAGCATCCGGTCTAAAGCTGCTGCCGAGTCATACACAGCGGTAGCGGTGACGGCAGCGGCGTGCTCTTTGATGATCTGCGACTGTTCGTCGCAAAAATCATAGTTGCAGCAGGCCACATCGGCATCAAAAGCCGCAAGATCCTGATAAAGCGTTTCGATCATCCGGCGGTCAATGTAATCATCGCTGTCAATGAACGAGAAAAACGCACCGGTCGCAACTTCGATTCCGGCATTTCGTGCGCTGGACAATCCGCCGTTTTCCTTGCTGACAATCCGGATCCGCTCGTCTTTGTAATTTCTGCACAGACGTTCCGAGCCGTCTGTCGAGCCGTCGATCACAAGAATGATCTCCAGATTTTGATATGTCTGCTGCAAAATGCTGTCGATGCATGCACAAACATAATCTTCCACATTATAGACCGGAACAATTACGGAAATCTTCGGTAACATAACACACCTCATATGCCAATCAGATACGGAACCACGCTGTCTGTTCCATAAATCACATAAATCAAAAAGAATGATGCAATGCCGGCAAGCACAATGTACCCATTGGCAAACCATTTGCTGTACTTATCCGAAAAGCACTTCTCCACCTGTGCCAGCAGGATAATTTCGCTGGGGAAAAAGAAGTACATGATCCGGAATGCATACCACAGATAGCCGGACAGTAAAATTGCCGCATAGATGCACACCGTACCGCACAGGTGGATGTAGTTCATCCTGTTCAGTTTCACAAGCTTCGACCAGCAGATCACAAGCAGCGGCAATATGGCAAGCTGGAACAAAAAGAACTTGAGATTGATGTTTCCAAAACTGAAGGACTGCACGTATTCCCGAAATTTTGAGAGGAATGCGAGATTGATCAGTTTATCAAAGATAAACATCACAATAAGGGGCAGCAGGAACAGCAGCATGGGCAGGAATTTTCTGACGTTAGCGTTCTTTCGGAACAAATACAGAACAAGATACACCATCATGACTGCGGCAGTAACATGCACAAAGCATGCGGCGACATAACAAACCGCCGCCCAGACCGGATGCTTTTTCTCCAGCAGGATGGTCCCGTAAAAGCACACCGTGATGGCAAGCGACTGCCGCACGATGTTGTAGCTGGGCAGATACAGCCAGACAAAAAACAGCAGGAACGCAATTGCCGCATTCATGTTTTCCCTTTGCTTGACAAAGTAAAAGGAAAAGCTCAGACAGATGATACAGCCGGAAACCAGCAAAAAGAACCGGAAGGACGGAACGATTTTTGCGGAAAGAATGATGAGATATTTGAACAGTCCCTCATAAAGGTACGGTGTCCAGCCGTTTAATCCGTATCCGTTAAAATAGATGTTCTGATAAATGCCGATGGTGTCCGTTCCCACGTGAAGATCACGAATGACAAAAAACACGATCAGCGGGATCGCCGTCAGCAGACAGCAGGCAATGTTGTCCCGAATCTGCCGTGGTTTTCCGAGGCCCCGCAAGGTTATCACTCTCACGTGATTTTTTAACACAAAACTTGCGATAAGCAGCAAATATGCCATCAATACGATATAAACGATCATACGACTCCTTTATTCGTTAAAATGCTTCCGAAGCAGGCTGTACATTGCCATTGCATGGCTGGTCTTCAGATTTCTCTTGAGGAAAGCGACTTTCCAGCCGGAGTTGACGAAAGCACGGATCCATTTCTTCGGAGCGGAAACCGGACACTTCTCTGCAAGATAGATTTCCGTTTCATTCATATCGGAAACGCAGATGTCCCCGAAATGGGAGATCACCGCCTGCGGCGGCTGCTGCAAAACCCGATACATGGGGGAGAAGAACTGCTTGCACGGGATTCCGGCGCCGTCCGGAAATTCCCCGATGAAGTCATGGATAAAATCGATTGCCCCATCCTGGCACGCCCGGATGATCGGGTAGACTTCTGCAAATTCGTACTGATCGAGAACCGGACAAATCCGTCCATCCTTTTCCGCATACTGAATGGTGGAGCCGTGGCTGGCGGAAAACAGGAACTCCAGCAGGGATGTTCCGCTGTTCAGCAGCAGGTTTTCCTCCGGCGAAACTGCGCCATAATTGAAAAGGTAGCCGAAATTCCTGATCTTGTCCTTGTATTTGTAGTACTCGTCCCTCTGGGCGAGGAAAAATCCCGTCATGTCAAATGGTTCGGAGGAGCTGGACAGAATATCCGTCAGGGCGCTTTGCATCGAGCCGTTCCAGCCCAGATCCACCACCGCAAACTTCTGATTTACGTGCTCCTGCCGGAGATAGGCTTTCAGCAGAACCAATTCCCGCTTCGCCTGCTGCTGCACTTTCTGGAACATGCTGCCGATGATCGCTTGTTTTTCCGCATCCTGCAATTCGCCGAATGTCTTTTGCAGGGTTTCCTCCCGGCACCAGGAGCATTCCGAAAAATCAGCAGCTTTCAATCCCAGTTTCTCAATCTGATCGCAGACCTTTACCCGATCCCGAATCGGACGGTATTTCAAAAACGACGCCACGTCATGAATGGTTGCGATTGCCGGCACGGTCAGACTTCTGCGGGAAACATACAGGTAATGCCCCTCGAATGTCTGATCTGCGATACAGTCAAAGGCACGCTTGATAAACTCCCCTTCCCGTGCAAAGAAGAACACCTTTTGAATGTCGTGCTTTTGCAGGAAGTCCTTGATCCAGGAAACATACCCGTAGATCGCCGGCCCCAGAACCGTATAGCCAAATGTATGGTAAAAGTCAGAATCCTCCTGCGGCGCTTTTCGTGCAAGAAACGCATCCAGTACAGGCACGCAAAACGAATCCGGCTTCTTTTTCGGGGGCACATACCGGAATGCCCGGATAGACTTTGACTTCGGGATCAGATAATCCGACTTCAGGTTGTCCCCGATATGCAGCATCTGTTCCGGCTTCTTATGACAGGCTTCCAGCACATGGGCAAACAAATCGCCGGCGTGCTTTGTCTTTTTCAGAGTGGAGGACAAAAAGAGCTTCCGGTATCCGGAGATCCGGCAGTTCTCCAGAATCTTTTCAATGACCGGTTCGCTCAGATACATATCCGAGGTTAAAACCACCGTTTTATTTTCACAGGCATATTGAAACAGCGCAGTCATTTCCCCATTCGGATAGCAGACACGGTATTCCATGGCAATTTCCGCCTGCATCAGCTCTGACGCATTGGGGTAGCGCTGTTCCAGATGCCGGTAGATGTCCTCCAGCCGGATCTCGCCGCTCCGGTCTTCCTCTCTGGCAGTATTTTCTGCCTGTATCCTGTCGGTCTGAAACTGTTCCGCCGGCAATTCATATTGCTGTGCCACCAGAGTGAAAACATCCGCAGGTGTTTTGCACATTCTGCTGACCAGGGTATCAAAGATATCAAAGCTGACCAATTCGGATTGGTCTATCATTTTTTTTACTTTGCTGTTCATGCGATTCTACCACCGCCATCCTTCTAATAAATGCAGCGCATCGGATGCGCTTAGGAAGTCCGCTCTATGGGACTCATTGTATAAGCCGGCTCAATCTTTACGAGCGTATTGGCCGGAATATGCCCGCTGACAACGCAGTTTGCCCCAATGACACAGCCGTCTTCGATCACGGTGCCCTTTAAAATTATGACATTGCTGCAAATCCAGCAGTTTTTTCCGATGGACACAGCACCCATGGTATACCCCTGGTCGGCAATGCCTCCGGCCTGGCGGAACCGGTGATTGTGGTCATAGATCCTGACATTTTCCCCGAACAGCGTATTGGCGCCGATCGTCACTTGCTGCATGGCACTGATGGAGCAGTCATGATTGAAAAAGCAGTGTTCCCCGATTTCCACCTTTGCTTTTGGTTCGATCGCCAGATGAAAGTGGCTTCTCCACGTGACACCCTTTCCGAACACCACTGCATTCCCATAGATCAGCTTGAGCCATACTTTTTTGATGGCAGCAGCAATGTGGAACAAAATCTTGTATATCAGCATGTTTTCTCCCTTTGTCCTGTGCTTTTCAGTCCTTTTGACAGGCGTTCAGCGCTCTTTGATAGATCTCATCGTATTTTCCGCACATGACATCCAGGCTGTATTCCGACAAAATCTCCCGGTATGCGTGTTCTATATAGGCACGGCAGTCTGCGTCCATCTGTACGCCCCTGCGAATTGCTGCAACATACTCGTCGAGCGTTTTGCAGACAAACCCGTTCACCTGATTGTGGACAACATCACGGTTTCCAATGACATCGCTTACCACCGCCAGTTTTTTCATGTACATTGCTTCCAGCAGACTGATGGGAAGTCCCTCCCACAGCGACGGCAGCAAGAAGATCCGGCTCTTCATGCAGAGGGCAATGGCCTCTTCCCGCTTCACCCAGCCGGTGACGGTGATATTTTCGGCGGTCAGTTCGCTCCGCAGCTCTCCGTCGCCGATCCAGACAAACTGCACCTGCGGAAGTGCAGTTGCAATTTGACAAAATAGTGATGGATTCTTTTGATAAGTAATTCGCCCTAATGTGCACACAGTTATCGGTGAGTTCTTCGGGTCAACCGGAACTTCAGAAATAATACGCTGCAATTCCTGAACATCTACACCATTATTAACATATTCCGCCTTTTTGGTCAGTTTCAAAGTTTCGCGATGTTCACCGACAGAGCAGCTAATTGTTGTGCTTTTTCGCATTGCGCAGATGCCTTCTATCAATTTGTACATCATGCATTTCTTCTTGCTTTGGTTTTCCATCAAAAAACTATAGCCGTGTGGCGTATAAAACACAGGGATTTTTCTTCCATTAAACGCAAGTCGACCAATTGCTCCTGCTTTTGAAGAATGAAGATGAATAATATCAGGATTGATTTCTTTTGCAATCTTTTTGAGCTCTCCAAATGCTTTAATGTCGCTTTTAGGATCGATCTTTCTTGTAAAGTTTTTCACCTGAATTAAATGCACTCGCTTATCAAAATATGATTCGTAGTCCACTGGAGTCTGTTCTCTAATTGCATACAGGATATAGATATCATACTTTTTAGCTAAGCTTTTTGTCAAGCCGACGAGATATGAAAAGACTCCGCCGCCAAATGCTTCCACCACATGTAATATTCTTTTTTTCTTTTTACTTTCCATATATAATCCATCACTTCATCATGCTTTGGCATAGGGTTTCAATAGAACAGAAGTGATACTTTATAGTCCCCATGCATTAGACTTTTTTGAAAATATTGTAAGTATAGACGCTTTTTAAGTGGTTCATAATATGTTGATGTAACAATTGGAGGTAATTTTATCGAATATTAATTTAAAATTCATGATGCGATTTAATGCCTGAATGATTACAAGTCCTTCTCCAATACGCCTACACCTATATAAAACAATTATACCACACGCCCCCCACAAGTGTCAAGCAAATCCCTCGACAAATACGCTCACAAACCGAAAAAATAACACCGAAAAATTAATTTTTTCTGTTCATATTGTCAATTTCCCGTCGGAATATCTGCCAATTACGCAGAAATTCGCGCTGGGGGAACGAAAAAGCAGCATTTTCTGCACCATCAAAAAAGCCCGATGGATCACCTTCCATCGGGTAAAAAATCATTTTAAATTCGGGTGATTTGTGCTTTCGGAGCGGAAACTCAGTCTTCCGCCGCCTGCTCTTCTGTCACCAGTGCTTTTCGCTTGATGCCCAGGTAGCAGTGCTTGGGGTTGGCGTCGCTGTCTTTGCGTTTGCGGCCAGACTTCAGCTGCAGCTCCTCTCTGACAGCCTTTGCAAAGGCATCGTAGTTCGGGAAGCAGTACGCGTAGCTCTCATCCAGGGCATATTCCTTGTAATCGGCGTACATATCTTCGGTGAAAATGTAGTCATCATCGTTCTCGGTGCGTGCATAGCAGGCCGTAAAGAAGAAGTCCAGAGACTTGCTGGTGCTGCGGCTGACTGCCGTGGGCGGCACATAGCTGTCATAGCTTTCGCCCTCTTAGGAGTCGCTGAATTCGTAGTGGTTGTCCTTGAGCGACTTGTACGCCAGAATCAGCTTTCTCACAATGGCTGCCTTCTCACGCTCCAGCTTGTCCATCAGTACCTCAAAGGGCTCTGCATTGTCGGTCAGTCTGTGCTTGAACGGGATCACAAGCTTACGCATATCAAATGCCGCATCCGGCATCTTCGTGGTAATGTCGTAGTTGGAGGCGTTGATGATGTGTGCACGGCTTTGGAACGGGACACTGCCGTTTTCGCCCTTGAATTCCGCTGAAAGCATATCAGCACCGGAGATGCCCTTGAGAAAGGCAGTCGCCTTGGTGTTCAGCGGTGCGGAGTCCATGTCCATGCAGCAGCAGAGGGATTTTCCATAGACCATGCTGGGCGCAAACTGGCGACCCAGGTCGTTTGGCTACATGGTAACGGTTGCTGAGTTGTTGAACAGACGCATCAGAAAGCTCAGCAGAAAGGTCTTGCCGGAGTTGGTCACACCCAAAAAGCAGAACAGTTTCTTGACCATATCATTGGTCAGGCAAACGCCCAGGACTTCGTTGATTCGCTTGTTCAGCGGTGCTTCGTGATTGGTGTAGGTGTTGATGACCTTTTCGTATTCCGGGCAGGCTTCGTTTTCCGCAAGCCAGTCCGCATGGATCATGCTGGTAAAGAACTTCTGCGGTGTTGCCCTATTTGTTCATGGAGTTCGTCTCGAAACACACTTTGAAGTACGGTATAGCTTTTACAAATACGGGATATGATGATGTTTACGAGATAATTCAAATCATCACACATCTTTGACTCTTCTTTCTTTGTCATAGCAGGGGGCCCGGCAGCGTCAGACAGATCTTTTCTCCGGAGGGAGCAGGTATTGCCTTATAGTCATACTCTTTCATTCCTGCCTGTTTTTATTGACATTTTTGGAAATCGCAAAAGTCAGAATAACAAGCACAAGTGGAAAAATACAGCCTGCAAGCACGCCCTTGCGAATATCATCTCCTGCACTTTGTGAAATGTTTCCTACGATACCCGGACCTATTGCACCGCCAAGGTCGCCTGCCATGGCAAGAAGGGCAAACATTGCTGTGCCGCCTGAGGGCATTTTCCCCGAACAGATGCTTATGGTTCCAGGCCACATAATTCCAACGGAAAAGCCGCATATTATACAGCCTGCAAGCCCAAGCATGGGAATATCCGACAGGGAAGCAACAAGATAGCATATCAGGCAAAGCATGCCTGAGCCTATCATAAATTTTATTAGGTCAAGCCTGTCGCCGTATTTTCCGTACAGTGAGCGACTTATTCCCATAGTCACCGCAAACAGGCAAGGCCCGGCAATATCTCCCATAGCCTTTGAAAGATCCAAAGCAGATTCCGCAAATGCAGATGCCCACTGTGCCATTGAAAGCTCCGACGCTCCCGCACATATCATCAGCAGTATGGAAATAATGAACACGGGGGTTTTTAAAAGATTTCCGATACTCATACCTTGCCCGTCCTCGGCAGGGTGTTCAATGGGACAGGTGATGAAATTAAACATATTATACAGCGGAATTATTGCCCAGATACAAGCAAGCCATTTCCAATTGCCTATACCGAACACCGAGAAAAATACTGTGGAAAGCAGGATAACTCCTACCGAGCCCCAACAGTAAAAGGAATGGAGCAAACTCATTGCCGCCTCTTTATGCTCAAAGGGACAGGATTCAACGATAGGGCTGACAAGCACCTCCGTAAGACCGCTGCCCACCGCATATACAATTGTGCTGATGATTATTCCCATAAACGGGTCGGGCATTATCTGAGGAAGAAACGCAAGTCCCAGAAGTCCTGCTGCCGAAAACAGCTGAGAACCCACAACGCATCTGCGGTAGCCTATTCTGTCCGCAAACTTTGCACAGAGAATATCCACAATAAGCTGGGTGATAAAGAAAACGGATGATATGAGCGCAATTTTTCCGAGAGGGATATTGTAAACATTGTGGAATGTGAGAAATAGCAGCGGTGCAAAATTTGCTGTAATAGCTTGTGTAACAAATCCAAGATAACAGGCAATAAGAGTTTTTCTGTAATTCATCTTGACGTTCCTTTCGCTTTTTGATATAATTGTATCATATCATAACAAACGGCATATTTCAATGTACAATATCGCATTTTTATTACACTATATCGCAAAAATGGAGGATAAATTTGAAAAACCTAAACGACGGCTACGCAAAGATCATCACTGACGAAACTCTTCGTGAAACCATAAGTCACGGCAGTGAGGAATATCCCTTTCGATATTATTATGAGGATATATGGCTCTTTGACCTGCACTGTATTGACTGGCACTGGCACCCCGAGGTTGAGTTTGTGCTTGTAGAAAATGGGACGGCAGATTTTTTTGTGGGCAGCAGCAGATATGTGCTTAACACAGGGGAAGCAATTTTCATCAACACACAGGTGATACATCGGTTTGAGAGCAGCGAAAGTACAATTATTCCCAATATGGTCTTTTCTCCGCTTCTGATAGCCGCAGAAAACAGTTTGATATACCGCAAATATATAAAGCCTGTGCTTATGTCCTCGGTTGAATGCCTGATAATATCGCCGACAGATGAAAAGCAATGTGAGATGCTTGATACAATACGAAATGTGTTTGCCATACAGGAATCAAAAAGCATATCCGAACTGAAAACAACCGAACTTATTACGAAGCTATGGGGGCAGATTTACGAAAGCATAAGTTGGAACGACACTCAAAACATAAACAAAACCTCCGCACAGGCACAAGCACAGCTGCAGATAATGATGCAGCATATCCACAAAAACTATTATCGTCGGATAACCTTGGAAGACATTGCAAGATCTGTTTCTATAAGCAAAAGCAGTGTGCTGAATATTTTTAAAAGCTATCTGCATACATCGCCCATTAATTATGCTCTGGAATATCGTTTGAAGCGTGCTGCCAAGTTTCTTACGGAAACTGAAAACAGCGTTTTCGTTATAGCTCAGACAGTAGGCTTTGAAAATGTGGGATATTTTTGCCGCAAATTTAAGGCACTCTATGGAATGACGCCTAAGGAGTACAGAAATCACAGGCGGTCGGAACGGAAATAATAAAAAGCAAAGGACTTGCTGCGATTGGCAGTGACAAATCCTTTGCCTATTTTATTTTAAGGCAATACCGTACAAAGAGCGTCTGGTGACTTTGCACGCCATCTGCTTGCAAATTTCCCGTCATATTTCACAAAAAATTTGACGACGCATCTGTCGCACAATCTTTGTGCGGTATTGCCTCACGAAAAATTGGAGCGTATCCTGAAGGCTGACTTGTGTCTGATACATTTGATATCGCAGCTGATCCAGATATGGCGTGACGTTTTGCTGAAAATATTGCGTTAATGCAGGTGAGAGAGGGATGTTTGCGTTTGCAAGTGCCTGATTGCCATCCGGAGTTATTTGCATATTTGGACTTCCGTTCATATAGGTGACCTCCTAAAAACTTTACATTGAAATACATTTTACCTGGCACACGGCACAGGCGGTTCTGTATTTCCAAAAAGCATTATAGCACATCGGAAAATTTCATGCAGACAAAACGCTTTTATTTTTTTGCAGGCGCTCTGGGGGAGGGGGCGGAAAACGTAAAACGAACAAAAAAACACCTGGCACACGGCACAGAAAAAATCAAAACCCGTTTGTTTTTGTACCCCTTTTCTGAAATTGCCGCCGGAAATATTCCTGTTTGGGCGAAAATCAAACTTCTCCGATGCGTTTTTGGAAAAAGGGGAACAAAAATTGTCCGGACTTTTTTCGGAGGACGCTCTTGTGCCGTGTGCCGGGTAAAAATTATGCGGGGGGGAGAATTGGGGCTGTGCCGTGTGCCACGTAAAAAAATTTTGGAAAGGGGATTTATAGTGCTGCCAGGCAAAGGAAAACCCCTCCGAGCGGCTTTGCCGCCCACCACCTCCTTTCAGGGGAGGCTATAAGGAAGAAAATTGATTTTGTAGTTTTTTCAAATCCTCTTTTCTTTCCCCGGAATATGTGGTTATGTGGTATGATATAGATATCTTGTAAAACAAAAGGGGTTGCATCCGTATGGCATCGATGGAAGGACTTTATAATACCATAGCAGACATATGGGATTCTTATGATATATATCGGCAGGAACACGCTGACAAATATGGCGAGGCAGAGGAAAGTCCAAGCACCATAAACCATATCAACAAAACCATCACCATTGACGACTGCATCTTTGAAGGACCATACGAGCAGGAGCTGCGGCAGTATCTGTGAGTTTTTGCCGGGGAGAAAATTTGAATCAATTGGGATTGACAGCTGCGGCGTAATAGATTATAATAAAATTATACATTGGACTGCGGCTATATTCCAACAATTTATTTGTAAATATCCGCAATTTAGTCATTGATACGGATTTCTCATACAAGGAGGCGATGCAAATGCAGAAAAAAACCAGGCGATTTGAGAGAACGGCGGCATCGGTGTGCAAGGAATATGCCATTCTGACGCTGGCAACACTGGTGATGTCCGCAGGAACCTATCTTTTCAAATTCCCAAACAACTTTTCCTTTGGCGGTGTTACCGGTCTGGCAGTGGTGCTGAGTGCTGTTTCACCGCTGTCTGCGGGAACGTACAATTTTATCATCAATATGGCACTGCTGGTGCTGGGATTTCTGTTTCTTGGGAAAGGCTTTGGCGTAAAGACGGTGTATATCAGCGTTCTGATGTCTGTGGCACTGTCTGTGGCAGAAAAGCTGTTTCCCATGTCCGGACCGCTGACTGACCAGCCGGTTCTGGAACTGATTTTTGCCATTGCCATTCCGGGCATCAGCTCCGCAATCATGTTTAACATGGGTGCCTCCAGCGGCGGCACGGACATTGTCGCCATGATCCTGAAAAAGTATACCTCTATGAATATCGGGACTGCTTTGCTGGCGGTGGACCTGCTGATTGCCGTTTCAGCCTGCTTTGTGTTCGATATTACCACCGGTCTGTTTTCCCTGTGCGGCTTGTTTACGAAAACCATTGTCATTGATACCGCCATTGAAAATATCAACCTTTGCAAATACTTCACCATTGTCTGCAAAGACCCCACGCCGATCTGTGACTTTATTCACACAGAACTGGGGAGAAGTGCGACGTTGTTTACTGCGGAGGGAACATACAGCGGACAGGAGGAATATATTGTACTGACCGTCATGAAACGAAGCCAGGCTGTGCAGCTGCGAAACTATATCAAAAAGGTACAGCCCCAGGCGTTTATGATGATTACCAACAGCAGCGAAATTATCGGAAAAGGATTCCGCAATACCATATAAAATGACCCCGTACAAAACTTGTTTTTTGGGTTTTGTGCGGGGTTGTTTTCTTTGGTGCTTTTGTTCTTCCATCTCAACTGTCTTCATATGTCAAAATTCGTGCTCTGTTTTTTACAAAAAAGGAGGAAGAGCAGGACTTTGCCTGCTCCTGTTGTATGAAATCATCACAGTCGCTCTGCATATTGTTCATTGCAGCGCATTTCTACAACCATTACTGTAATGTTTGTGTAGTTGTATTTTTTTACAAGCATGCTCTGCCTTTTTCAGTCCTTCCCCGCAAGCTTCCCCTCCACATACGCTGTCACTGACTTTCTCGGTATTTTCCAGACCTTCCCGATCCGAAACGCCTGAATCTCACCGCTGTTCAGGAGTGCGTACAATGTATTTTTTCCAATGCTGAGAAACTCCATGACCTCCTCAAACTTCATGATCTCATTTTCCATGTTACAGGACTCCTTTCCGCATTTTCTCGTATTTTCCTGCTTTTTTTATCTCTATGTTAGGCCGTTTGTAAAAGATTTCAAGCCATAGCTCCGTTATTTTTGCCTGCACAGTCCCATATTGGATTTTTCCAGTTTATTCCGTTTTTTGGACACACAAGCGGTCTATATATTTTGCCTGTTCCACCGGGAATCCGGCATAGACGAACACCCGGCAGTCCTCCCGCAGCAGTCTCGCACGTCCCACCGCCTGTTCCAGCTGGGAGGACAGCAGCCAGGTCTGCACCATCCGGAGCGTTTCGTCCTTGTAGGTGTTGAGAAAAAACGACTTGTTCTGATAGGTGATTCTTTGCGGGTACATATGCACTTTTGCCAGACTTGCCCCTGCACACATCGCATACAGACCATACACCACCTCGTCCAGATTGGGCAGTCCCACAACAGACAGATCTTTTCCTTTCAGTACATTGATGCCCTCCACATTGCCGAAATGATAGTGTGTGATGAACTCTTTTTCAATGACCTTAAAAGTGATAACTGTGGCATCTCTGCACAACTCTTTGAGCAGGCGAATCTTGTCATAATCATTCTGAAAATCATATCGGCTGTAGCTGGAATCGGTGTACTGAACAACTTGCCCCCTGTATTCCGCCTTCGGACATTCGTGAAAGTCGATTGCCCGGTTGGGGTAAACCTTTTGATACAGTTCCCGGCAAACCGTTGCCGAAAGCATCACCATCTTGCAGTCCGGCAGCGGTTCTTCGATCAGAAAGGTCACCCGTTCTCTGTCCGCATGGATGTACTTTGCACGCAGCAGACCGTATAGATTCACTCCAAAATGGCATATCTTCCGCAGCTGTTTGGCATCCAGCTCCACTTCAAACTCGTCCATCTGATGATAACCCCGTTTCAGGCAGATTCCGTTCAGGCGGCTTTTTACCGAGTCCGGAAGATACCGACTGCCAGTCATCTTTTTTAGGGTATGCATCGAAACAGACTCCGTGCGGAAAATCGTCCGGAAAATGTCCTCATCCAGAATCACATCATGGGTTTGAAATACCTCCTTCGGCAAATGCAGCAGCTTGGCATGGGTGGTGATGATATGCCCCTGAAATCTGGCAGTGCTTTTGCAGTCCTTCAAAAACCGGGAGATTTTCTCATAATCCGGGTTATCTTTTCCCATATGCTGTAGCGTTTCCGCCAGAAACCGCAGTGCACATGCACCTGCTCCGATGTCGTAAAAATCCTGCATCTCCTCGGTCACTTCCTCTGAAATGCCATATGTGGCAATATCCGGCGTAGCACAGATCGCTTCGATTCCATGCAAATTCGCATCATAGAATATCTGCCGTTTCAGTTCGTGAGTCGGCACAGCGATCACAACAGGACGCACGCTGTCTTTCATGTAGTTGAGATAGGTGCTGGTCTTGCCCAAAGCGGTCTGTCCTTTGATGAGGTAAAGCTTGTTTTCCGCAGATGCCATTGCCGTTTGAAAGGCGTTTTGCAGGTCCTGGTGAGCCGTTTCCAAATCCACATAGCGTTCCTTTTTCAAAATGCACACTTCTCGCCGGGTCGGTTTTGCCGTGGAAAGCATATTTTCGGAATGACTGCACCGGTCACAATAATCGCAGTTTTCACAAGGCGGCACAGGCAGATTGTCCTTGATGATTGCTGTCAGAATTTCCTTCCAGTTGATATTCTGGTAGTGCTGTTCGGCATTTTTTTCCGAATGCATGATCTCCAGAAACTTTTGCTTTCCCTTTTCTGCACCGCACATGCCTCTTGCCAGAAAAAGGCGAACAGGACATCGTAAATGCTGATCTGAAAGCGTGGTTCAAATTGGGTGGGATAGGCATAGGTTCGGTCTGCATACTGCGTTTGAAAAATTGCACAGAGCAGGTCGCCAAAAAACCGTGCGGTTCTTTTGTCGGCAAGCTCCTCCCGGAAAAAGAACAGCATATCGCCGTGTTGTTCCTGGTATAGGATTCCGTAGTGATAGGCGAGGTTCAGCATATGGTTTCCGTGAGGATCGGTTTGAAAATGTTTGAGTGCAATGACGTATTTCACGTTATCTTCCCCCCCTTCGTGCATTATCTTTTACCAGATAGTTCTGTTCGTTTTATTTTGAAAACCGGCGGTGCTGAAAATTCCGTCCATGCGTGCCGTCGTCGCTATGCGCCGTCACGCACAGACCAAAACGCCAGAAAGAACGGGATTTTTGTACACTGCCCTTATATAAATAAGGCAATACCGCATAAAGATTGTGCGACAGATGCGTCGTCAAATTTTTCGTCAGATGAAACAAAAAGCG